>JAABUS010001442.1_pt1 | contig 51710 bp, 55 predicted proteins | sample 5560161 | NCBI WGS metagenome assembly JAABUS01 (sample SAMN10711885, study PRJNA513376) | rock metagenome | isolation source: Antarctica rocks | place: Antarctica: Victoria Land, Trio Nunatak nord | collected 2016-01-04 | reverse complement strand
ATTAACGAAAATGAAATTTCTCGATTTTATTAATAGATTGGCGCTTATAGACGCGAATTTATTTATAGAATCGAAAAATCCTAATTTTGATAATTTATTACGTCCCTAGTACTAGCTCGATTGAGCTAAAAATTTCGAACTAAGTATAAAACAATACTAATTTATATAAATAATTTTAATTTCCTAATTAAGTTAGCGCAAGTAGAAACGAGCAGAAATGTCGATGTCGTCTCTATAGAGAACCGATAGCAGGATTAGCTTATATAAAGTCTCTCTCCCGGAATTGCCGAAGTAACTTTGAGTAAAAAGAGAAATTCTTGCGACGAGCACAAAAGCTATTAAGATTATTTCAAAAACGTTAAAATAACACATTTATAATACGCTAAACTTTAAATTTGTGTCAAGAATGCATTTCTTGCGTACTCTATCAATTGTTACGCAGTTTGGACCCGTAATCAAGGATTTTGGACTCAGACGTAAAAGCGCTCCTGATGTTAGTCAGCGACTTAGCATGCCAACCCGCCAAGGGCTTGGCAACTTCACTCTGAGAACTGAGGCAATCATTCACTACTCCTCATAGTACGCCGGCTGTTTATCGTGTTGTGCAACTGCAGGTGGACTGTGCCACAGATTCAGCGTAGGTCGTAACCTCACGCCGTCAAAGAACAACGTCAACTCTGTCTCCGACACTCACTACAATCACCAGCTCTCGAACAGACCATATAGGTGAGATAGACCCTTCATGTCTACCGTCCATCGAAAGAGACCATGCTCGCGGTGGGAAGTCAAGAAAGGGCCACACCGTTGATGGCTGGAGCATGGCATACAGTGGCAGTAGATATGATCTACTATAATCGCAATGGGTCGCAGGATCCATCTCAGTCTGGACTAGTTTTAGTAAATGACGTATTAAGCTGGCAGAATTATCGCAACCAAGTCTCCCGAAGCTCTCCACGACTATTATCCCTATACCATCATGCGCAATCCCATTCTGGTCTGTCAAGTCGTGACCTTCACAAACGAAGCCACACTCGGTACCCCATCGCTTGTCAACGCGAACAGATACCAGTACCCCGGCAACGCCACCCCACTATCCCCCGGCACCGCCACCGTGAACGTGTTCCCATCCTGCGACTGCGGCGCCAGCGCAATGCGTCGCTGATCCGTGTTCACCGCATGCGTCGTGCTCGACAGTCTGATCAGCGCAAAGTCCGTCACTGGCGCGTCGCTCGTAGTCGTGATGGTCAATGTACCACCAACCGCGACGCTTGTGGCGCTCACGCTCTGGATCGCGGGCCGCTGCGCCAGCGCACCGGAGCTGGTGAACAAGTAAGGTGGGCTGAAGATCTGCGCATCGAAATGGTTGGTGGCGCAAGTGCCGCAAAGGCCGCCGCCGCCATTGACAACGGTGGCGTCGGGTAGGAGGACGGCGGTGGAGTGGTAATTGCGAGGGATAGATATAGGAGCCATTTGAGTGAATGCCTTGGTAGCCGGGTCCCAGAGCTCGGGGATAAGTTGCGGCGTTTGATCTGTGAAGCCGACGGCGTAGTGCTGGCCGCCGGTGATGAGGACTTGACCATTGGGAAGAATGACGCTGTTGTGGAAGGCGCGTGGGTAGCTCATCGAGGGTAGGGTGGTCACGGTGGGGAGAGAGGGAGGGTCGCCGATGGTAATTAGATGGGCGTTGGCTGTGCCGTAGGTGTCTAGACATTCATGTTAAAAAGGGTATGAAGTGCAACGACAATGAAAAGGAGGTAGGGGCTGGGATCGAGAGTGTAATACGAGGCGTGCAAACGTTGAGGAAAATGGTATAGTAGGGCTGTCGATGTTATTAGGAAAGGTACACTTACCAACGTACGCAGGTGCACCGCCAACAGTCAAGATGTTCCCCCCTACGGCATCATAGAGAACAGCGTTGCCACACATGCTGTCGGTATCACTGGCTCTGTTGCCTGCCGGCGCCTGAGATCCAGTGTTCGAGGTCCCGTACCAGTTCATCGCGACAGCCGGTCCAGCCTGAAATACATAGCCGTTCTTCCAGCCGAAAAGCCAGCCATGGTTGTCACCTCGATATATGTAGCCGAGAGACTTGTCTATCGCCGTTTAGCGGTCTGATTCGTGAGGCAAACGTTACGAACTTACCTTGAGGATCCGATGTGAGCATAGGGGCCACTGGACAGCCTGGAAGATTTGACCATTGGTTGGTAGCTCTGCTGTATATCTCGCCGTTTTTCGGGGTATTGGTGTCAGAGCCACCGGACCAGGAAGCGCCGATCGTAAAAAGGCGACCATCTGAAAGCGTCGCTTGCGCTTGGTATCCCCGAGGAGTGTTTAGATTCTACTGTCCGATCAGCACACAATCCAGATAAATTGTCATTGTGGGTTTGGTGCGTCATAATCAAACATTGGATGGAAATTCCCGAAATTGAGAAATAAGAGGTATAGAGGGAGGTAACAGCCAACTCACTCCGCCATCGGACCAGCTATCGGACGGTGAATCGTATATCGACGTGCCATAGTCCGAATTACCGCCAGCGGCCACAATCCCACCGTCGGCATCCATGCTCAAACCTTCGCAAAACATGTCGTGTCCAATATTGGTAACAGTTCGCCCAGTCACAAGATTCGTAGCCGGGTCGTAAACAGCGGTGACGGTTTGCAGGCCAGTGGACCCTCCGAATTGATCGGGGGCGTAAGCGGACCAGACAAGTAAACGCCCTGATGACCATTCTATTGCCGCACTGACTGGCACCAGAGGAAAATCGATGGTGAGACCCCATGATCCCGCCGTGGCTGCAGCCGGCGGAAGAGCGGCGCCTGTAAATACATGGACTTCAGCGATCGAAGTGTAGGGACCGCGACCGCCTGCCTCGGAGAGGGCTGTGATCTTTACGTACTGGGCGTTGGCCGGCGTGAAAGTAGTTGTCTGCAAGTTGGCTGTGTCGAGATAGGTTCCGACTGCTACTGGGGAGCCCCAGTTGACGCCATCCGCGCTACACGATTGTGAGCCACAGGAAATGGGAATATATTGATAACACGAACCTGAGGGATATGGTATGCTGTCCGATATTTCCGTTGCTGTTACCATCCTGTCGTGGCTGAAGGGTGACACTGCCTACTAAGGACGATGTTTTCATATCAATGGTAAATGTGTGTGGTAGAGCAGCGCTGGTATCTGCCGCCCAGAAAGTGTTGGCGTTCCCGTCAATGGCATTAAGGCATTCATTGCCGGTCTGGAAGCTATCACAATTGACGGTCCATGATGTGCGGTCGATTGATCCTGACGTGGCTGCAGCGACGGAAGGTCTTGCAGGGATCCGTGTAAGAGGAATACCATCTAACGTCGGAACTCCGTTGACACTCGTGACAGCTCTGCGAAACAAACCACGAGCATCCAGAAGTCCACTCAGCGCAAAGGCATAGGTAGCACACAGAAACAGAAGCAGAATACTCTGCATGTTGAGCCAGCTTCACCTGCGTGAAAGCTAATATGAGAGATGGGAATTTCAATAGATCTGAGGCTACGTAAGCCCTCGACCAATCTATCGTTGTAAAGAAAGAGGAAGGAGGCGGGAGACAGAGAGCTCAAGTACTCTTGAGCCAGACAGGATGAGATGCAGACGTAGACTAGGCTGACGAATGTTCAAGAGATCCACAGCTAGACTACACCGCCGAGAACGCCTTTACCGCAGACGATCGAGAACGTAAGCCCACAAGGCTTACGTCGTTGACTAAAGAGTTACTAGTGCGAACTGCGATTGCAGAGCGAATAGCAGGCATGGAAAATCGCCTGAGTAGCGGGATTCGAAGACCGGTTCGGAAACCTGGCCATGGAAGCTAACGCGGGCAGGTGCATGACTAGTGACCCTTTCATATTGAGCGAAGGTAACTTATTGGCCCAAAGAAGAGACGAAGGAATATGCTCGAGGTGCGGGGACGGAAGGGGCGCAGCGGGTCCACAAACATCGTTCTTTGATGCCTATGGTTTGGGTTAGGCTCGTTGGACACGAAGGATGTTCAATAACGAACGAAAAGCGCCTTGTTGTTATAAGCATGAACTGACTGGCTTACAAGGTGGACTTGTTCCGCGAGGATGGGGCCAAAAGTAAGGCCCCGGCCTGCCAGCGGCTCCACGCATACCCCACGTGAAGGCTGAAAGCAAGTGCTTACCCACTGAAAGAACCCGTTGGTATCCCCGGGTCCAATGAGTATTATGGAATCGTCCGAGCTGCTCGTGTTCGGTAATCTTGCCGCCCGACGATAAGTAGAGAGACATTCGATCACCCGCAACCGGTAAAAGTAGGCGGGGGGTGCATATGCAATCCTGCAGCACCGCTTAATCGAGGCATCTGGTGCGGGGGCGACCCTTGCATTGCAATGGAGGCCCACAGCACTTCCAACCTCCGTCGATGAAGTCGAGCTGGTGAGAAAGAAGAGCTATGCCATGGTGGCTCCGCAGGGTAAGAGAAATCGAAGGCAATGATGGTCTGTGGTTGCGATTGCCAAGTCCGGCTAGTCTTCTTTCGATCTAGGCTGCCAAGCCTCTAGGTTGAAGCACTAGCTGGTGCACTCATCTTCGATCCAATACACGAGATACGAGTACGCATGCTGCGGTACAATCCTTGGACCTTTCGACCTCAAAGAAGAATCTGTGCGCAGCGATATTTGAAAACATCTGTCCAGATCGATAGGCCAGTACGCGCACAGGCAAGGATTGAGGGCACAACTCTGTGGGGCGCAATAAGCAGCTACGATGCGTTGTCCGTTGTGCTTCCTATGTACCGGGGTACACTCCTTTGGGATGGTTTTAGCGAAGCAGTGCCCTGGAAGAGCGATCCACCCATACTCCTCGATGCACAATGGCTTACTCCTGATGCGTAAGTTCGTTCGGTGCTAACTGGCACTCTGAGCTCTGAGAAAACACTCTAAGCTCCGAGAAATCACTCTTTAGCAACTTTCCCACACTGTTCATCAGTATATCGCCCCGTATTGACTACTTCGGTTATGACCTGAGATCGACAATATGTTTGATCTCGAAGACCTACGTCGCCGAACGTTTGGCCATAATAGACGATCCCGTCGTCTCAGCACTCATAGCTATGACACAGACCAAATAGCGGACCAACATGCCAGAAGCCTTTTGGGAGGGCGGAAGTCTTCACCGCGCTGTTTTCCACAATTGGCGATGTCTCTTGTACTACTATTGATTGCAATCCGAGTACACCGCTGTGTTTAGGTTGGCTTCACACTCTGATCCTTCCCTCGTTGGAGCAGCACGACTCTCATCGCATTGTCTTGGCAGCCCAACAATACCGGACTTGTCGTGACGAGGCTTGGGTAAGTACAGTCAAATAATAGCGATGTTGCTTGTCCGTTGAATGTATGCACAATACTTTCGCGATCTCAAAGCAGGATGCCATGACGGAGCAATCAATTCCTGCACGACCAAAACTTTACATTATTGCTAAAATCTCTTCCAGTTATGGCGCAAACGGAGGTCATCCTTGTCTGGGCGTACATGCCTGCCTTAACAATCTGCTTTACGTTTCATCCTTCCGGCATCCAGCGATATCCATGTTCCACCCATGCGTATGCTTCGAGCTGAATGCTCTCCCCCCTTTTAGATGCGAAGGCTGTGAAACGTCTGATGCATCCCTTTTGTGAATTTTCCCTTGCGGGAATTTCCCCTGCAAGATCTACGACGCTACTTGATCAAATTGCCATAAATATATTCCCAGAGCCGATCATCTCCGTGCAGGTCGTGGGAAGCCTAAAAGTACCTCGCTTGTACATACGTCTGCAGAACTCATGCGCATCACGAAAATGTCCGCGACGTAGATCATTCATGCAAATCATACCCCCCAATCGGCGAAATAAGCGCAAGCAAAACAAGGCGCCATGATTGACTCCTGGCGGTCCACACAAAGTACACGCCGGGTTGGCTTTACGCCACAAGGGCCCACGCCTCGTTTGTTTCCTCTCGTACTTTGGCCTAACCAGATTAGGAAGGTGAAGACTGCAAGTTTAATCGGACTGCAAGTTGCCGCTTATCCGCACGTATCAACAGCAAAAGATTAGTGTCGTCAACTTCCGAATACGAAGCTTACCCCAATAACGAAACAATAGCACACGACAGCACAAAGAGTGCGCACACGAACAGGGTCCCGTTTATGGCCAAAAACAATGATCGCCATCTGGAAATAAAGAGATAGTCCTTTATGATATACGCTCAGCGCTCAGTCAATCCAAAATCTACAATTTCGGGCTTTCTCATAGCTAATGAAACTTTGACTACACAATCAACTGGACAGGAGTACCCAGCCAGAGGGACGTCGAAAGAGAACATCAGGGCCCTGGTAGCGGGGGCGGGATTGTACAGCTGTGATGTTGGAGACGGACATCGCTTTTGGGGCAAATATGGGTCTTGACTTCGTGTGGTGGGGAGGGCGGGCGGGGGATGGGGCAAGAGGGGCCTGTGTGATTGCTAGCTTAAGTACAAAGCTGACGCTGAGGAACCTGCGAGCGGCCTCGAAGTATTGTTGGCAAAAGAAAGGGCTCGTTGGCAACAATCTTCGCTAAAGACAAAGAATGGAAAAAGAGCAAAGAAGAGATCACCAGGACTGCGAAATAGCGCTTGAGGCGAGGGGAAAGCTTACACGAGGCGTCGAGATTGGGGTCCATTCTGGCGTGGACTTTTCGATCTCTGCCTGAACTCAATCTTGGATTGTACGCGGCGGAAAGATAGATGGCGAAGGCTAGGGCGTTGCCCGTCACCTCATCTCCGGCGAGGCTAAAGGCGGAAATATCGCCCAGGACGTCGGACCGTTAGAGACTACGTGATGGAGTAATTGGGGCCATGCGTGCCTTTAGTGCAGATCGGAGATCCCACATGTATCCTGAATTGCACACCAAAGCGCTCATCAAACTTCCATAACTCAGTGCCCCCTCCGCGACGAGGTTTTCCTCCGCCTCCAGTGTGGCGAATATGTATTGCTTAGATTCCATGATGGTCCAACCGACTTTGGTCCTGGCTCCGAGGCATGAATGGCCAGGAAAGCATGCAATGGTCCATAGCTGCGGCGACTCGTAAGTTCTGCCTCGAAAGCTACATGCCCCCCAAGACACGCGTCACCCCTGTTTCACCTGCTAGCAACAACGTATAAAGCAGCGCAAGTTCAGTTCCTAGGTTGCCGAGCCTCCATCAGCTCGATATAGCCACCAGACTCCCAGTTTGACGACCCCTTCCGCTGGTCCCGAAGCGCAGAGTCGCCATTCTTGGACGGTGAGCTCTTAAAGTGAACTCTCGGGCATATCTTGGGATTCTCTTTGAGCCACGACCACGTCGAGACCCGGGCTGATTCAAATTTACTGTAAAGTGAGGAGAATGCGTGGGAAAACGGTAAACCTCGGTTTCGGATCAAAGCAGCGACGGCGGGCATGCAGCCGACCATGATTCCCATGGCCATTTCGATCATTCTGATTGCGGGTAGTTAGATTTGGAATCATGCTGCCGTGAATCGAAGTTAAGGGTTAAGGAACTGTGCCCTGAAAGATGATAATGGGAACAGAAGACTTACGCAAGAACGAACACATTTACGCTATACCATGTATTATCTTTGTGGCTATACAGACGTACCCTAACCCATAGAGTCAAACAACTGGCGATACAGGCACTAGGATCAAGCGTTAGCTTCCAAGCAATACAAGCCCAGCTCGACGGACTACGAAGCAAACAATCCCACCGAACTTACAACGAACCAGTCCCAAAGATGGCCAAGATCCCGAACCGCTTCTTCAGTGGTAACTTCAGGCCCCACACTGCCGGCAATGGCACAACGAGCAGATAGAAATCGCTCACTACATTAACGACGCCCTGGACTATGAGAAGAGTCTTGCTATGCGTACTAGCTGGACCCTCGAGTACCTCGAGGTAGTTCTGGCCATGACGCGGGGAGGCCAACACGATAAGGGCGATACTTCCGGAGAAGCAGAAGAGGATGTTGAAGGTTGCGCCAAGATGAACGAGGATACGCAGCCAGCGCAAGGTGGAAAAGATACGTAAGATCAGGAGGAAGAGGGCGAGTTTAATGAAAGACATGACAGTTCCGTACAGGGCATGGCCGACGAGGATCAACTTAGGAAGTGACGCTGTGAGTGACTCTTGTACTATGTAATAAGAGGCATAAGAACGAGGCGACGTACGAGCTGTTCATGGCTCGTAATGGAAGCCAGTGTCAAATTCCAGGCGTGTCGGCCGTAGGCTCTTTGGACGACTGAGAAGTTTTTAGCTTCCTTTTGGTGAGGTGGTCAGCATTGAGAACAGTTTTGGTAGCATGGCGAAGGGGAGGTTGTCCTTTCTCCCAAAATCCTGGTCCTGGCTCCCGCAAGATAGGGAGACCCTGCCGGGGAATGTTTATAAGAGGGAAAATAGACATAGAGATTTCACACGTCGACGTTTGATAACTTACACAAGCAAAGATCATCAGACCTTGAGTCATCAGTAAGCCAGGCTCCTTCCAGTATACCTGGCATTGTGTGAACGTAACTTACAGTCCTCCGTAGTCTGCCTCTTCGTGACCACTGTACGTTCCGGGTTATGGAAATTCGGTACCACCCCGGGAGGTGGCTGAGCCAGTGGTACTGTACTTGGATCAAATCCTGGAGGTAAATGGTCAAGAGACATGTCTTCCGCTACGAGAAGGACAAGGTCAACGATAGGTCTATGCTTGCCAAGAGCTGAGTGCTAGATTGCGAATCTATAGGAACTCTGGAGCGTGAGCTTCTCTTCTGGGCAGCGAGAGACTAATGTATGTCATCCATATTCCTGCGGGATCTAGCGCAAGGCTAAAGGTGGCATGGTTGATGGCTGCTGGACGGTGACTGCGTCTCAGAATCGCCTTCTTCTAGGATATTGCGAGGGTGCCTAGCGAGAGCAACTGGCAGAAACAACAAGCTTAGTAACCCATCAACCGCGGAGGCTAGAAGTCCGCATGCTACCTACCCACATACAACTCATCGAAAGACCATGGTTCTGGGATCTCTTGCGAGCGATCTCATTCTGTCTGTAGCTCTCGTTTTTGCGCCATCTTTGTCCTGATTGAAGAGACCGCCAAAGTCCCTGAGTTGCCCGAATGTTCGATACTGGGGGACATTTGAAGACAATTCCGAGAATTCTTGGTGGAGTCTGTCATCTTAAAGGCTGCTCGCAACCGGGTAGTCTGGCTATTCATGACCTCTGCAAGTCGATGAAGGTGGGCTGAACACTTTTACACTGTCGATGAAACGCTAGAAGCACACTAATCCCCACTGAGCCTAGCTAGCGCCCGTCTGCTTCTAGGTGTTAGGGATGTAGACGGACCGCTCCGTCGGGAAGTTTAACCGAGGTCTGAGGCTTATCGCTGGGAGATCGTTTGCCCAGATGCCGGATATGATGCACGAGATAGGAGCTTCTGTTCTTTCTTGCCTCTCTGCGGCGCAATGCGCCATGTTTTATGTAGCTCAGCCTCGTCAGCTGTTGCCCGATCAATGCACACCAACTCTTGATGCAGTCGCAGGCGCTCGAATGATCCTGCAGGAATATATTCAAATCATAGTGATAATGCTGGGCGACGGATCTTTCCGACACCGGCCAAAGTTCATCAGTTGGAAACAGCATTGCAAGTTCAGGGGATAAGGTGTCCTAATCGTGCAGGGTGAGAACAAACCCTAGCGGCCCAAAGTACAAAGGGTCGTATTATACACGCTCTTTGCCTAGCTACGCTCCTTCATCCACTTCCGTGCCCACATCTGCTCGAGCACAAGTTCTTCGCCATGGTTCCGGACTTCCTTTGGAATCCGATCTGCCCGAGATCGCCTACAACCGTGGCGACGTTTCAACATACGGGCATAGCCTCTCTAATAAACTATGCCGGAGTGGTATTGGTGAGTTTGGTGCTATGGTGAGTTTGGTAATAAACGATTCTACCCCCCACAAGGCCAAACGAGCTAAAAGAATTACCCTATTGGATTCCTCATAACCGCAAGCTATACACAATCCGAGTACCGTATGAATCACTAATACGTTATAAAAGTGATCGGCAGCTTAGATCTACAATTGTCTCTGCAACTGCGCGAATAAAAGTACCTGACTGAGAGGTTACTCTCCAGGATTCTTCGAAAACTCCCAAGTACTCTTGAATTATGGCCGGTACATAACAATTCATCGCATGCTACCTTACTCATCATTGGTTTCATTTCATGAATTCGATGTACCCCATCTTAATTTCCTATCGGCGGTACTTCAATGAACATCGGAAGCCCTTCGCTGCCACCGTCGCAGGTCAGCTACTGTACTTAATCACGTCCCCTCGAGATATTGCGTCAGTATACGGAAACTCTTCCACTTGATTGTTCGACAGTTTCGTTCATGATATCGACGCCGCATCCAGAATGTCTACAGGCGCACTTCAATTTTTCATTGTTACATTTTCTGGAAAGTTCCTCTCAAACCAGACGAGTGGTCGGAGCCCAACCGCATCCTGGAGAGCATTTAGAATGCCTGACTCCGCAGTTCATCAGCCACAAAAAAGAGCGCGTAACATGGGGTCGGATTACTGACACGAACAGAACTCTCGATCAAGCGAAGACAACCCATATGAGTAGTTCCCTCTACGGCTTCTGCGCGGATGTCCTTCTACCCTCAGCCACGGAAGGTCTCTTTGAGTCTGCTTTATTGGAGCTCGATCCAGATCTCATCCATGACTTTCATGACTTCCATAGCGACGGCTGGATGTTTACAGACTATTATCCTCGGTTCATCGCACAGAGGGAACTACTGGCGTTCGTGGCGTCACTCATCAGTAGCTACGACCTCGAAGTAGTAAGACAAAAAGCAAGTCTTGGAGGCGCACCGCGACGAAATAAGCCGAAACCGACATTGGGTGTTCTTGGCCCAATAATGAGGACGAGCTGATCGTTAGTGTGAAGAAGTGTGAATGAAGTTATAGAGGACTCTGAAATGGGAAACGTGGGAATCGAGGAGTGGGGAGGCCAGGGACGTTGATGTGATATGATAGGTCGCGCTCATACCTATCTTTCACTGACTAGTGGAATGATCGATCTCGACAGCCCTCGCTCTTAGCATATGCGCTATGCGACGTCCCGCAGATATTTTCATGCGACAAGGCCGCGCTCGTGGGATAAGATTATGCACTCATGATGCTGAATTGGCCAATGACCGGACTTTTAAGTGATAGGAGCTGTTGCGACCATACCGCATGGGTTCGCATAAGACAACTTGATCATTGGGGATGAAAATCTTCGGTCATGTTTTAATAGCGATTGATTATGGAGATTCCAGAATTCCCGCGCATTTGATTTACCTAGGCCCTTGGGGTCTCTGATAAACGTTGATACCGCAACCACCCCGAAAAATTCATGTCTTCTTTAGCAGGTCGCTCGAAAACCCTTGCAACCTTGGGTGCGTTGGAACGTTGAGCTTCCGGGGGCTCGCCATGCGTCTCTCAGCAATTGTCGTTACTCTTGCCACCACCAGCAAGCTCGCTTTGGCGGTACCAACGCATGCCAGCATCCCAGGGTATCAAACAGGAGCAACGCTCAACAATGACCTTCTTCGCAGCTCGGTTCATGCTACATTCCCGCAGCTTCAGCGCGACGTGACCCCAAAGCTCAACAAACGCACCAGCAACCTCCAGATCGACCACATGAAAATCTACCAGATGGTCATTCCCATACGCTTCGCGGCCAACTATCTCTTTCACTTCTACTCTCGAGTCCTGCGAGAGTGCCTCACGCATTGGGTCGACGTCCAGCCCGTGCCCGAGTTAGGTATCACACTTGGACCTTTCGAAATGAGATTGCGCTCGACTCTAGGACCTGTGCCGTGGTCGTTGGTGAGCCAAGTGGCTATTAATATGCTAGCAGTAACAGCTCTGGGTTTTACGGGCACGTATGACCTGTGGTACACGGACATCCAGCATGTCAGTGCCGTCGCTGTGGTGTTTAGGATACGGCCGGATGCGCTCATTGACCTATCGGAGTGGCTGCACTGAGCTGGTGATCATGGCAGACGCTGGCCTTAAAGAAGATGCACTGCTGGTCAAACTGCTGGTCATAGGGAGTCCGGGAAGCGCCATCAGCCGTAAACTCTGGTAGATATCGGGTCCACTGCTGTAATTGGGTGTTCGCGACGGATAGAGGCGGAGCTAGAGACTCGTGTCTCAATGTCTTTCAAGCTTCGTATATTAGCGGGACCACGAGCTCATCGTTCCCAGAACTCACATATACCGTAGGGAGGATTTCTCTATGATGCTTGGAAAATGGAGATCCACAAAGAGTGATACCTAATTTCTTTGAGCACTAGACTGTTCGGAAGCGCACCAACCGCATTCTTGAACTTAGACAGCACCAAGTTTGAGGGCCTAATACTTGTCTGCGATCGTTGCTTTTGCTTTTCTAAATCTCTCCGTCAAGATTACAACATTCCGCAATCAACGAACATGTCTATCCAACGCTGGTGCACCCTCAATCGCGGTGGAAATTACTGACACTGGCAATATGTTACTGGGCTTACGCGATATAGTGAGCCTCGCAAAGATGGCTTGACCTATTGTGTTTGGCTTCTTCACCCCAACGGATGTATTTGGAGCCACGGTTCGTAAATTGCTGCTTGAACCTCGAAGTAAGACTATAGAAATCTAATATAGCTGACCACCAAATTCCATATTAGCGCGGCGATGAAGTCATGTGGGGTGCCGGTGGCAAGGCTGCGCAGGTTGCTACAGAGATATTTCACCAACGGGAAGCGGCGATAGCGCTAGAATAGAGATTAAGGCTACAAAAAGTAAAAAGGGTCAGCGCTTGTGGTTTGGCAGGTAGCTTGGGAGGGGGTAAACATGATCATTCTGCCATGAGCACGCCTACACTATCTTTTGAGCCTTTAAAGAGGTATGTGTCGACTCCAGGACTAGAAATTTTGACAAAGCGAAGAGAAAGAAGAAAATGGAGGGGGACACTCAGATGATGAACAGTTTTTCTAGATTATGTGGGTGAGGGCTATCGGTACTATGCAAATGTCCAGCCTACTAGTCGCTTTAATCCACTGGTACCGCCTTCGTCGCTCTCTTATCTTAACTAAGCATTCGAGACTTGAATTAAATCGCTCCCGTAGCCGCTGTAGCTATAGAATAGTCTCCTCCTCAGGATGCGGACAGACGGAACACGCGTTGGGAACTACTGCTACATTCATCATCAGAATGGTTTCTCGAATGTGGGCAAAGAGTAAACGATGGAGGACGGCTTCAGGCTGCCGATACAGGGCGTTTCGAAAGGGGAAGTGCGTGCGGCTGTAGAAGATGAGAGACTGAAGGGGTCAGGCGAGTGCTTTCATAATCATATGAGGCTTGAGGAATCAATTTGGGAGCTCTTGAATGTAGGTCTGCTTTTATATAGTCTCAGGGGCTGGCTACCCAATGACCTTATGTTCGACACCCAGAAGACGTCTTGTCGCATTGTCGATGGTCTTTAAGGACAGGTGATACATATGACGCAGTCGCAAGAGCTCAGGTTTGGGTCAGAGTGTTGACGAAGGCGCGTTAAATTTCGGAACCATGCGTTCGTCCACACATCGAAAAGAATTTCCGTGAGCGCTTAAAGCTAGAATCTCGCATTCTCTTAGTACCAAGGATCTCTTTCACTACACTTCTCATTATCCATTGTGTCTGATTGTCGGTCGTTTTACTTTCATAAGCTTATTGATACTGGGATTGACAGCGATGCCTCCTTCCGAACTGTCGTCTGCGGCCATGTCCCTGATCACCATATCTTCGGCGCCGACGTCCTCAGCAGCAACCCCCTCAGCAGCGAAGCCTCGCCTAGCGCCCCGCACGAAGGAGCCACGTCGTCGCGATCTAGAATGTAAAATATTGGCAGATACCACTAAAGTCTCAGGGAGCCACATGTCCAGTTCGGCAAAGAGGCGCCTCCGCAAGCTTCTCAAACATCAAGGCCCCAAGCAGCAAACCGAGGACGCACTCCGACAAAATGACATAAACCGTCGACGTGGAGTGGTAGAGCTAATGCAAATACGTGTCGCCGCCAGTTTAGAGGACTATAAGGTCATTAACGAATGGACAACGATTGCGGCGGTCAAAGTTGAGAAGTATGAGGAGATGGAGCAAGAACATCGGGGCTGGATTCTCCGGGAGCTTGAGGCACGCGTGGGAGAGGACCCTGCAACGTGGATCTTGCGACGGGATCAACGCAACCGTAAAGCGGAGGCACGACTGCTACGTGATACTCGAACGATGCCCGGGGTATGACCCCTTCCATAGTCATCTCCTTTTACTCAATCATTGGACTCAATGGCGGAATGCTGACTCCAGAATCTTACAGCGTGGAGGTATTCCCTGGATAAGCGATAGCTGGTTGAACCACTGCTTGAAGAAGCATCCAGAGAATCTGAAGACCGAGGGGGAGATCAAGGCCTACTATCAAGCCAGAATTTACGCCGTCAATTACATCGCTGTACGTATTACCGTAATCCCGTATTGCCATGTTCCCGCATGGGCGTTGCCTTTTGTGGTGGGAACACAGGAAAAAGATATGAAATCGCTAAAATTGCGCTCCTCAGGCCTGTCGTCAAGCTGCGGGGATAGAGGACGATTTGGAGACAACGTTCACGCACAAAGGCCATACATTTAGCCAGATCGACGAGAACCTTGGCACCAAGCAGGAGCTCGAGAGCCTTGCAAGGGCGGAGCTGGAGAAGATACACTGGGAGGAAGAATCTGGGGGTGAGTTGGCCTACCTGAAGGCGGATCAACGGGTTGCCGATTCGACGTTTTGACTGATTTTGGATTATAGAGGCCTTGAGCGGCAACGAAAGTGATGAGTACACCGAAGACGAGGAGGACGAGGGAGGGGTTGCGGTCGAAGCGGGCGAGAGCAGCGCTCAGCGGATGCTCCCGGAGCCGATCAGCGCAGACGAAGCCGGGAGCGAGGACGAAGACGAGAGGATGCTCCCCGAGCCAGTCAGCGGCGGAGAAGAAGAAGACGATGACGAAGAAGCGAATTGACTAGTTGGTTGAAAGCCTCCTCTGGGTGACGTTGGCGCTTAGAGCCTTCCATTAGCATGCGAATAAATTTCTGTCTGGGCAGTATTGGGGACGGACTGCCAAACCTTTCGTTCCCATCCGAAGTCTCGTCTATAGTAGCATGTGTGATTGAAAAGCACAACGATGAAGATGCCCAAATCGTCCCTTCCCAAAATTGAACTTTGTCAAGACGAAGGCATTACCTTATTTCAAGTAGAATTTCCCCAGACAGATCAGACTGAGAATCTATCTCAAGCCGTCACGTATTGGCGAAACCACCCTCCATCAGCCCACAGTAAACTCACGTCCACTATAAACCTCAGCGCGATGCTTTAGGTAGATGAACTTCAATGAAAAACCCCTACATGTGTGCTATAAACCGTCATAATCCATGGAGAAAAGACATATATGATTAGAATATAGTGCGTAAACAACGATGACATTCCACAAGTGAGGTCGTCTAGTCAAGCGGCCCAGCCTCGAGCGCTCCTAGCAGTTCACAGAACTGATGAGAAACTTCGGGTCTAGGGGCTTCGCTTGCTTTTGCCTTTTTATCCCTTTTGAAGGTTATGGGTTCGAATCGGGTTGCGGTCGAGCTATGGTGTATCTTTTTTGGGCATGACATGTTTTCGCATCAGTGTTGAAAGATTGGAGCACGTGACCTATCTATCACATCAACACTTGTGCTCGGCACTTACTTACTCTTGCTCGGTTATATGCATGCAGAACATGGATATTGTCCACTCTGCGCTGGCGAAGCACTATACCGGCTTCCAATTACGAAGTACTAGGCCTTGATTTGCATCCTAATCTCAACGCATCCACGCTGCGAGTACTCCTACAGAAACAAGTACAACAGCGACGTGCAATGAACGATTTTCCGAAAAGGAGAATCATGTTAAGGAGACTCTCTGATATATCACCTTGTTCAGCCGCGACCTGGGCCCGGAAACTTGTTGTGTCAATTCTGACGTAGTGGATACGTGTCACAAGCCTCCGAAACCATACCGAATTCCCGTGCGACGACGTCTTTGATAGTATCTACGATAAGAGAGGCGAATACTATCATGTAAGGGGTTTTTCCCAACCTTATATCTCTGGATTGAGTCGACGGATGCACTTCATGAAGTTGGAATAGTTTGACGCATTTGGCTGAACGAGGCTTGGCAGAAGCTTGGCACGGGCTTGAACCGATGTTTAGCCGGCACGCTCACAACGAAATTTAAACGTCCTATTTAGCGCACTGGAAGACGCTGTTTTCTCTAACCAAAAGCGTTCCACTTACTTTACTTGACGTCTATAAGCTTGAGCTGAAGCCGGGTTGTCATTAAAGGTCTATCAATTCGAGGATTTCCAAGCAACAAGCTCAACATGCGTCCTGCCGCGTCCTACGACTTTGCGTACCCTATGGCCGCAATCATATCGATACAACAAAACGGCCACAAGAGCTTGCACACGTTACGCTTTGGGCGTGGAGCTCTGGGTCGGTAACCCACACGCTGTCGCAACACCATTAGTGGCCTGGAGCGCGAATGTCAGTTCAATGTCTTCATAGCTCACAGTAGATCACCTACTACGGCAGCGCAACAGTACGATTTGTGGTTGTATGGGCAGAAGCTAAGTTTGTATTCACTTGCCCAATAGCCATGGTGTTAATGCTTGCCCATTAGCCATGGTGTTAATGCTTACAGTCACGATCATATGAGCATTCATTGTCTCCATCAGGCTCGGCATCGTTGCTTTGAAGCTCGAAGGAGGTTTTGATGAAGAGCAATGGACATACAACCGGTACAAGTCGATGTAGGCTCGCTAGCTATATCGGCCAAGGTGGTGCCATCGCAACATAAGTGGAACTCGGGCGTCGAACAGAGGTTTTTAACCTTGGTGTTTCAGTGAGTTGGTGCGGAATTGCCGGTACCATAGAGGTCACCTGTAGTGGGCACCGCAAGAGTTAAAGGAAGCAGTGCGGCGATGAAAGGGGTCCTAAAATGCCTGTTGTTTGAAGGTGATTCGGTCAACTTGACTAGAGCGCGGGTTGCGGGATGATAGAGAAGAAGGTATTGTTCAATCAAAAGGTTCAAAGCACCTTGGACCGTGTAAATCGAGGGAAAAAATAGACTTACATACCTAATCCTAAAGGTAACACCAGGCTCTGAGCTACCAATTGACTAGTATCAATAACTTGGGGCACGACGTCCTAGCAAAGCCTCTAGAACTACTTCTGGCCATGACAGGCACCAACAGGCGAAGTCTAATGGCAACACACCAGACCTCATCTCATCTAATACCCTACCTGGAGCCCAACTGGAACATTGGTGTTTCTCGGTCGAAAGAACAATGTTTACGCAATTCTGGGGTGATGTCGCGAAAGCATGCACATTGTTTGATATGTCCCGGTACGGGAATGAGAATCGCTGGAGAGGATCGGTCCTCACATTGAGTGATCGGCTGGAACATCCGCACACCGAACATCTCCGCAGGCCGTCCTCGATTATCGAGTGCACCATCGACGATCGTTACCTAAGCGCAATACCGCGACGACGGGCTTTGATGGTCCATCGTATGGTAATGTTGAAGAATGGGATGGCGGGCGAGATCGCAGATGTGGAAGGTGATATAGCGAGGTGACGTGTGGGTCCATAAATTCTTCGTGTGATCTGAAAATCCGTGAGTAAACATACGTGAAGATAACTTCTCATATCAGCGGATTTAGCCGACAATCTTTCCAGGGTTACGTGATCCGGAATTATCCTGGAGTAATGTTCACCGAGAGTCGTCCACATCGTTATTTCAGGGCTTACTGCGCGCAGATTACAATGCAACATTGAGCCCGAAAGGCGATGTCGAAGACGCAAAGAACTTGAATAAAACCCACAGTTACTCGAGCGGCTAACAGAATGTCAATGAAGCAGATCAAAAATTTGGATGGAGGCATATTTGATTCGATTGCTCACGTGCTTCTAGTGACACAAAATACGCTCCTCTGTTTACCAGGCGCCAGAGCCAGATACGCCAGGACTGGGCCTCTTCTCCGCTCCCAAGTCCCTCCATTGCTTTGAGAGTTGCCCCTTCACCCGTTCCTTGGCTTTGTCACAGGTAGCGTCTGCACCCGCACGCTTGGAGCCATCCTCCACACCTGCGCTTTCCCGAACTTCACTGTCTCCAGCTTGCCTGGTCGCATCACTCTGTAACTCGGGCATCGTCTCATGGCCCACTACTAATACCTGCAGTGCCTCCAAGTACCGGCTCCAAGCCTCGGTTCCTTCAAACGCCTTCATCCTTCCCTCTGCTCGCACAAGCGGCAAATGCGGATGCCGTTGTGAGAATTGGTCGTGGAAGCTTCGGTCACGAGCGTAGAAGAAGTATTCTGGCGAGTCTTCGAAGAGCTGGATTTGAGCTTTGGCATCTGACATGGTCGGCTGAGGGGCCTTGATTTCGTAGCCGATCTCTACTACATCAGTGGCATCCTCGAAGTTATCATCTCGGTTGTCTGATCCTAAGGCACCAATTTCGGCAGCGATCGCTCCCACATCAGTAACATCCTGGACCCCACTATCTTCGTTGTCTGATCCTAAGGCATCAATCTCGGCAGCGATCTCCGCAATCATTAGGTTTGCAAGGCTACCAGTCATACTTTCATATTGTTTTTGTTGTCCAGCATCCTCAATATGGGCGTCGATTTCCTCAAATAAATCGCCGGCCAGCTTGCTGTTCCTTTCCTCAGCATCCCAGGTGCTGGAGTCCGGCGTTTCCACGTCTCGATTTAGGGGTTGGCCGTCGGATGTTAGGGTGGCAGAGTGGGTAGCAGAGCTTTCTGAGTGCGACAGATGGAAGAGCGGCCGTACCTCGCATTCATCTGCCGAGCAAAGGACTGGAAGTTCCGATGTTGTGGCAAAGCGTGGTGCTGCCGGTCGTAGCTCGGAGCGCTCAAAATGGTCAAAATACGTTGGTTGGCCGCCAGGGCTGCTTGAGAGAGACATTGTTACTTCCTAGGGTCACAGAGATGGTGCTTCTATGACGCCAGGTATACAATGTTACGTCTCTACTGAAGGAATGATGGAGACCTCTGGTGCTAAATATATGCAAGGTATGATTCGTCTCTTTGTCTTTGCTGGGTGCCGTCAAAGAAGAATGACATTGTTACCCGCCTACAATGTCACTGCTTCTTCAATGAATTCCTTTGTTGTACCTTCGGCACGAGATTGTGACCTGAAGCCTGGGACCAGGCCACTGAATTCGCGAATACTTCTACGCAGACGAGAAAACGGAATGAGATCGTTTCAATGGAGTCGCCGGAAAGTTAAATAATAACAGCTTCCGCTAGGTGCGGTTTCGCGAGCCTGCATGATCAACTCTTCTCAACAATCGCCCCAGAACACACAACATCAGTAGCGATCTTCGACTTTGTCATGCGCACCCATCTTGGGGCTGGCCATAGTCGAACCCATGACCCTTCCAGCCCATATCATTCTTCTCGTGGGTCGTCGCTCGATGGCCAACGCTGTATGAGTCAAGAGGGCCGTTCAACCCAAGACAGGTCTGGTGTTGTGTATGGGCAGTCTTCCAGATGATCATTGTACTCACTGTTTTGAGAGTAATAAATGTAGGATGCCAAACCTTCAGATCCACAGACACAAGTGCCGAGCGGCAGGATTCAGATTGTAAGACAGGGAACGCCGTCAATTATCCAACTCGACTCACGATTTCATATGCTACGAGAAATTGGTCTTTTTCATATAGCGTAACTATCACTAGGTTCGGGAATATTAACATGGTAATTTGAAGCCCAGCTCGGCTTCTAACAAACGCTGCTGAGATGCACCAAAAGATTCAGTCCCTGCTGCTTGCTGAGCGCAGCTGCTCGGAATCTTGTCCCAACTTGATTCCGCTTTGGCTCATCTCATTAGCCAGAATCTCTTCATTCCTCGAACAGCCATCTCCTGCTCCTTCAATGTTTTTGTTTCTTCTAGATCAAACAACCACTTCCGAACCGTCACTGGAAGATCCACCGGACGCGGATCTCCAAACGTCCGGCTAATAAATTCAAAATCCTGCTTACCCCGCTGATAATCGTGTTGGTCCGGGTCTTCTCCCTGAAGCCTATAGTAATCCCTGGCCGCAGCTCCCATGGTTTCTGCTCTTGCCCTACCTTGCTGAGCCGGTGATTTAGTGCCAACAGCCGGGAATTCACCCTTTGGTCCAGCCTTTGGGGCAAGAAAGTCTTCGACAGAGGATTTCAAGGCTCGACTCGCCAATTCTGGAACATTGCCCGCTGTCGTTGTCTCTGGGCTGTTCGCGATGGAATCGGTAGGTCTCAAAGGCGGCTCTATCTTTTCGTCGGCGATGAGACCGAGACGCCGTTGCTCGAGTGCGCGTGATTCAGCTCTGGGACGAGCGTTGTCTCTGATTCTGGAGGAACGGCGCACGATGGCAGGTGCGGGATGCTGGATCTCGTGTGGTAGGGGCTTGCGACGGGGTGGACAGATGGGCAGGATGCCAGGGGTTCTTTTCTGGGCGGATGTCATCGTGCAATACTCACTGTTAAAGCTTGCGCGGCGGGATGATAGTGGCGGAAGAAGTCGATGGTATAGATGAGATCGAAAAGTCGAAGTCGTGGGTGTTTGGTGGTCTACGTACGCCGAATGTGCCTGACAAATGGTTCGACGGTAGATGTGGAGGAAGACTCTGGTCAGCCATTTGGGGCTTTATAGTGAGTAACTCATCAAACAATCAGAGGTCCTAGTACTGACAAAGAAGTTTCGGGGACAACATATGACAAAGCACACAAAGTCATTGTTTGGTTTCAGAGCCGCGATCAGACGTTAGGCGTCACCAGGTAAGCATTCTACAACGTAGACTCACTCCCAGATCAGTGCTAAAGAATGTCCGAAACCAGTCCCCGAGGCGAGATTTTTCAGATACACGATGTTGGGCGAGAACAGATTCTTGTGTACAGCGTTAAGGGGTAGAGAGCGATACAAAGTCTAGCCTCTTCAACAAAGCGCTCACTACCACGATATACATTTTGTAACGAGCAACCACTGATCGTAAGAAAGAGAGCGCAGCTGAAGTGAGTACTCCTGTTCTTGTGCCCCCTGCACCTTTCGGGAAACCATCAATGTCAACACCATAATCGAACAAACGCCCCGCCCCATACCTTTCCTCCCGAGCCTGATACAAGCTATTGAAACTGCAAATCTAGTGGACGCGACGTAGTCGAGTACTCCAGAGTCCGAGAGGAGTTGGCAATGCACGTGACGGCGCGGCTTGCCGCACTTCCTTTATCTTCTAAAAGCCCCATTCCCAACAGCTTATCTTCTCTTTGCTTCCTTGGTTGGCGCCTTCTTTGCATTTTCGACAGGCTACACTTCGTGCTGGAGGGCGTCATTGTTGTTCCTAGCATCCGTTTGGCTGTCAGCTTCTTTATTGTCGGGGTCTTGGGCCTCTACTATTGCGGTTGGATCCACCTAACTATTAGTCGTGTGTGCCTGCTCTCTTTGTGTCGAGATGAGAGCGCCCTTTGCGTGCTGAATTCGATTTCCGGTTAAGCGGATGTAGATCCCTATGGAGTACCGCGTAATACTCTATCAACGTGTTATACTTGATCTTGCAATGAAAGTACTGAAAGGATACCACCATGGGTAACGGCCCAATTTCGTCTTTGATGAAGGACGCGAAGTTTCGTCTCCGTGCCTATACCTGCTTGATTTTTCGTATCAAACTATTTGCGCCACGGTGCGAGAAAGTGCGGTTCTATTCTCAGCTGAGAGGACTGTAAGCATTCTAGCCACGGCGATATGAGTTGGTGCTTGATTCTTCTTGAGGCGGAAAGATCGCGTACTCGGTTTACTGGATGTAGGTACAGTGAGAGCCGTCCCCTTTATCTTCGTCACGGTATAGAGGTTGAGCTTCTTTCAATTCCAACTAGGTTCTACTTGCTATCTCTTGTGGTCCACCATGTTGCTGTCTCTTTGACACTATCCACTCTCTCAACCTTGCTATGCGAGTCTGGCAGGCAGTCTTCGAATGACTAGCAGAAGGAAGAATAGATGGTAATGATGGTGAGTAATGTCTCGTCAAGAGGCATCATCACTGAGTGACGCAGAAATAGCGGTTCGGGGTATCTTTTGATGGTATGTATGATCTGATGGTAAACAGGGTCATCTGAGACTTTTCGGGGACCCACAAGCTCTTTTATCTTACCTCCGAAAACTTTAGCACTTCTCGTAAAGAGACATAGTCGAGTCTTGTGATACCTTTCGCTTCAGCCCAAATAGCAGTACCCATCACAAATCTTGACATATAATACTTCGAGCGATGTTCCGGGACGCAGAGAATAGTATCAGCGAGCAGGGCAGGATAGATAGAGGCATAAGCGACGATATGAAGTATGGAATCATCACTCTCGCTTTGCGGAACACTAGAAGGCGAGTCCTTCATAAAGCATGGTCTTCCAGAGTTTGGATGGCGGGAAAATGTCCTTCGGTACACCCCAATCCGTGAGAGCTTCGATCAACTTGATTGCTTTTTCTTCCGCAGTGTACTCTATTTGCGCGCAATACTGGCTTTCCCTTAGTACCTATGAAAAGTCTTCCCCGAGAGATGCTCATTGGGATGGCGAGTTCCGCATGAGACTATAAACTGTCATTTGGGGAAATTATCGTGGTGGGCATAGTAAAGGAAAACTTGATATAAGCGAAGTGTTTGAATCTAATCTTGTGCCTTTTGATATCAGATTGTTTGTTGCAGAAGTAGTGATGGAGAAAAACTTAAATCAGAGAAGCGGAGCAGCAAATCAAGTAAAACGTTTCGAGAAAGATGGCGGATCTGTCAAGTGATATACAATACCTTGTATGGAATGCCAGCTCATCGTCCTGAGATAGAGATCCCGTTTCAGTTCTTATTGATGTTGGAATGGGGACCTCGATTCCATTCCTGTTGATGACTGATCTGCTCACGGTGCTCTCTTTGATTCACTGCCTTCACGTAGTCAGCGCACCGAGATTACAGCCCTATTCCGCCTTTCTGTACCGATCTCCATGAAGTTTATCGCTCAAAGCTCGATTGAAACAAAGTATGGTGACAAAAGTTTCTTAGACACGTGTAAACGACTTCTCACGTAGAAGTGATTTCAGATGGTATATATGCTTGAGTTCCAAGAAGAGAGGAGTGTTTAATCGGCGTGGCTGATAGACATTCCCTCTAAAATTCTCAAGGTCGATTGGAAGGCAAGCTTGATTGCAAGGCAGAGGTGAAGATCTTGAATCCACAATTTCTCTTCACCCCCGATGCGTTCGACACCTGAGGCGTCGCAAATCTTTCTGGCAGTTTAGACTATGGGTCTCTGGGTTCTTGCTTTCATACAAGATGAAGAGTGGCTGAAATTTTTATTAAAGGCAAACTTCTGATCGATCAGTAAGCAAGAAAGAGATGATAGACCACCAACGTAGATTGGACAGGATCATCGATCCTAAGCGTTTTAAGTATGTGTATCTGCAGAACGCAAATTTCTGCCTGGAATGCGATATTTGCAATAGGTCCGTACATTCCAGCTGAGCTGATTTGTGGTTCCTGTCTTATGTCGTCTTGCTCTTGGGTCGCTTACTATAATACACGTAAAGATGCTTTTTGGCTCAAGTGATTACCTGCCTTCCTTGCTCAATTTACCACTCGAGATAGCGGCGGCGGAGGCGCTGGCATCTCCATCCTTTCCCATCGTCTCTGGCAAAATTCATAGACTATTTTCTAAGTTCTTGGCCTTGGCCTTTATTGCTTAGTAAACGTGGTAATTGGTTAATGCACCCTTGAGCTTACACTGCCAACGTTCATTGAGTGCCTTCTTGAGGCATCGGACGTGGAAGAATCGACGATAGCATGGTGTCATCGTCGTGGGTCTATTACCCTCGAGTACGAGACTTCCGCATCCTAGCAGCGTAGGGCGGTAGGTCTCTGGAATTTGTACGGTAGTTTGTGTAGATACTTATACCGTCTTTGAAGAAGTCTTCTTCTCTCGGTTTTGCATCAGGTGAACCAGAAATGGTTTTGCTTCCGATAGTGTTGATTCAGCTTGACTGGTTCTCCGTCTTCGATCTGAATTTCCTTCAGCATTCTTGCGCGCATGACTTCTTTCCCATTTTCTTCTTATAGATGTTAGGTCCACAACCTTTGCAGCAATACGGTCTTTCCGATGAAGCTTGACACTCCATTAAATATGTAGGTTTCCAATAGAAGTAGAAGTAGATTCCCAGGGATCTACTCCGCGGAGCAGGGAAGTATAAATCGTAGCTCAAATATGATCTTTCCAAGCCCCTGAATGTATTTCCCCTATCGATTGTTATTGTTTATCATACATTCTACGAGCTCTTCTTGTAGTTCTTCACGTTTTCTTTGTTGTCGACCTCATTCTCAAGGAAAGACTGGAAGATCGCTCTCACTTCTTCTGGTAGCGGTGGATACGCCGGGGTAGTCGGATCAGCCGCCGTCTTTCTGGACTAGGGCGCTCGCTAACAAGACGATGTCCTGGTGGTGGAGTATAGTTGTAGGCCGAGTTGCGAAAGGTATCCCAACCGCTGACCACAGGCCCAACCGCTGACCACAGGTATACGGGCCGAGAATTCATATCGCCCAGAGATTCGGACTTATCGTATAGTAGTAGTATTTTATAGTTTCAGGCATAGTCAACTACCATCCTGGTCCTCTTTGGACAACTTCTTGTTTCCCAAAACCGTGAGCTGGTAACTGTTGAGTATGTCCTCAGGCGTGATATCGCAATTCGGTACATAATAATTGTTTATCGCTGACTCATTCATAATATCTTTTCTACGCTCCTTGTAAGAGACTCCCGAGCTCAGCTAAGATTTTTGTAGAAGCATTATCATTGGTAGCATCCAAACTCTCCGTGCTTCTCCTATAGCTAGCTGTCCTGAGGCCGACATCTCCCTCATGGTAGCAGGCTCGTCACGGAACTCACAGCGTGACAGATTGGGTACGAAAGACAGCGGAGGGGATCACTGGGAGACAACCTCCCCAGGTTATGCTTGGTCAAGCTCATCGTCGGCCATTTCACCCCTGTACTCCAGCTTCGACATCGGCATCCGAATCGTATATTAACGCTCTCCCTTTCCTATCTGTGTTAACATGAATGCTAGCCTGGACATCCTTCCGATTGGACGTTGGGCTCTCCCTTTTGGCCCCGTGATTGCTGGACTTCTTTATCAGAGGACAGAATAAAGAGATGAAGAGCGAGTCATCCCTACCACCAAGCCGCTTACCATGACGTCATCGCCTGCACTGATTAAGGGTAAAATCTGCCGTTGGCCCAATTGTCTATTCACACGATTCACCAGCTTCCTCCAGTGATGGCTGGGTTCCGCAGACCACGTCTGCCAGACTCCCGCCATCAGCTCTCTCAGATGATGCCTTGCCCATGTGTGCAGAATCTGGCGCATTTGATCATTATTGATCCCTTCTTGTATGACCGCGAACATTACTCCCACAATCTTATTCTCTGCGACCAGAGGCTTTTCATCCGATGCCCACCGCTTGGATGCTACCGAGTAGGCCAGATATCCATGATTCTCGAGGACCGTTCTGCGGCAAGACAGGATTTTCTTTTCGAGGGGAGGATCGGCTCTTATGAGCCAGATCGCTGAAGATCTCACCCCCCATCCCCTTATCCACAAGCTCTTCGCCTTTCGCCTTATTTCTTAGCGCTGTATCGCCTCCGATGACACTTTGTTGTGCTGGCGTTAGCCCACCAGGAGTTCCAACGCGGCCAGGAGCGTGATGCTAGCCTCGTGAGACCCACCAGCTTCAGAAAATCCTGCTTCTCTCTCAAACCCACGACCGCCAGCGGACGACCCTCCTATTCCTCCCCCAGACCCACCAACTCGCCCCACATGCAAATTCAACGCCTCGACACCCGTGGCGTGTGAACGGACAGTTGCCCTGGACCTTATTGCCCTTTTCCGTCATACCAGCCTCATTTATATCGACTTTCAGAGCCTTGTGAATTACAAGTTCCCCCGCGGGGTTCGTGAATGAACATAGTCCCGCTGGACTGCCGCAAGTGATATGCTATTTGCCCGTCCCACAATGGCATTCGCCCAGTCCAAGAACACGGTGTCAGTGAATTGCTTCTGACCGGCGGGAGTGGCAGGATCGATAGCAACGTTGATTGATTCGTGATGTCGCACCCAGACGACCAACAGAGCTCTCTTCTCTAAGACGCTTCCCACAATGCAGCCCACAGCGATCTGCAAACCCCTCGCTGCAGCGAGAGTATGGTGATCTGGAGGCGTAGTTTTGCATGCCAGACGTAGTTCGGATAATCTTTGTCTTCTTCCACCCTGCAACATGTGAAGTGTGGATTCCTGGAAGGCTTGTGATTGATCCTTGTTGCCATACCTGTGCGACTGGCAGTCCTAGCGGTGATCTCGCCGACTTCGCGAAAGAGGGCTCTTAGACTGTCGGCACATGGGGCAGTCGGCCCACTTTGATTATTTCATGTAAGTAATTGACCTCTATGTTGACGATTGCCAAGCGTGAAAGTGATAAGATACAGTGACGATGGTTGGAGATGCTGACTTACCAGCTCGACAATATACAGGATGCGGTTTATCAAGTCTTCTACTTGACCCATATTTTCGAGCACGATGATGTCTTCGAGCGCATTGAGAAAGTGTTGTGCCAAAGTGCGGACTGTCCGCTCCAGTCCACGGCTGTCACTCCAATACATGCTCGCATGGTAGACACCATCGTGGCGACCTTCGGTAGTCCGCCCTTGATTCTCCGTCGCTAGGCACTCAGCCCATGTTTGTCACTCGTTATAAAGCGAGCCCTCTTTGCCTTCTTTCGGTTGCTCTTTCCTAGGTTTCGTTTACAGATTTAACCTTCATCGATTATGCAAGCAACGAAAAGTACCTATCTCTACTTTCTCGCTCTTCCGATCTCCGACATGGGCTTCGTGTCACTTTCCGCTGTTGGTCTCTATTCGTACCTTGGTAAGCTTTTGATCAGCCACGACCTCTTTCTCTCTGATAAATTCTTTGGGGGTGCTTTGTATTACCCTTTCACAGAGCCTTGCTAGGCGGTTGCGCTATAATTCATACGAAGGTGTTTTCCCAGAACCGATCTCCGACCATCGGAGTGTCAAACCTGTTGAGGACTTGTACAAGAGTGTGATTTCGCCGAGATCCAATTGACCAGGCTCATCAGATCTTATCATAATGCTCGAGCTCGAACACACGCTTCCAAAGCTTCAACAAGACCTCTCCCGAAAAAGAGGAATCGATTAAGACGCTTTCGACCATTTTCTGGTAGATCCCAGTGACTGTATCGACATTGGCGAAGGTGTCTTGCCCATTCATGAAGATTGACGGTTCCATCCGGGAATTTGCACTCTACTAGCTTTAGAGTGTCCCCTATATTAATCAACGTAGCTCTTGTCACTAAGAACTCCTGGATGTGCAATGCACTAACGCAATGCGCAAAGGCAACATGAAGTGATGCTGATTGTGCAGAAAGTTCCTGTATAGTCAAGGGTCTAAACAGACAAGCTAGGTTGAGTCTCTTGATCTTGGGCGTTGCAGAGTCGGATAAGCGATAGTGAGGCTTCTGGGCTAGGTAATGCTTTTGCATCAACTGAGTCGAGCCCATCGGGGCCTGAGGTCTTCCTCGTCACATATTCAAGCGAAAGTATATTTCTTCTTATGCTTCTTCTTCTGTTAATAGACCAATCCACCACTGTTGAAAACCTCCTGTTATATTCTGTCGATGGTTTACTTCGTCTTTCATGTAACGCCACCGTAATCTAGCAGCTTTCTCTCTTCCAAGCAGCGGATCGAATTGCTCTACCGTTCCGAGATAAATAAATAGCCCCTGCTTAGTTATGATTGATCCCTGACGTCCTTGATCCTCTCGCGGAGTTCGAGCCCAAGTATCTATCGAAAATATTATAACGAGTGAGTGTTTGTTGAAACAAAGTTCGAGTGCAAACTCGCTATTCAAGTCCATATAGAATATGTTGAATGGGTTCTTGACACTTTGTACATACATGTAAGTCGATCGAACAAATGTTCCAAGAGTGAATTATATAGAACCCTAATAAATAGCTAGATCAACTTCTTCGAATAGTTTATCGATAGAATCAACCACAGCATAGCTGATAAGGTGGCATAGATAATAGTTATAGAGATCGAGACAGTTATTGATAGATAGAAAAATCAGGTTGCAGTACATGATCCATTCTGGTTCTGCAACATAGTCGAAACGGTCGTTTGCTTCATGTTATGTAGTCTGGTATCAAGGTAAGCGGCTAAATCCGTTACAAGGATGTCGATTGTGATTTACAATACTGCTAGGTCATTAGAGCCCGCGGTCTCGATTTCTGTGGTGAAAGATTTGCATGGGTGGATAATGGCCACGGCGTTGACAGATATGCACTTCAATTGGGATTTCGGTTTTGGATCTGACTTTAATTCAATTCTCGGAATTTTTGAACTCCGAACGTGAGGTCATGTCGATCTCTGACCGGCGGATCTTAGCGTCCAATTTCTTCTGGTTATGCTGCTAGTCTTTCTCCGAATCGTTAGCAACAGAGACCAATGGGAACCTACTTGCACGCGAGCTTGACTCATTCCCTACTATCAGAAATACACCCGGGCAATCCTCGACTTTCGAGGGCCAGACTATTAAGTGTACCGGTGTTCGTTTCGCGACGACAGCTTGGATGCAGCTTATCCACTTCGCCAGAGCTCGGAGGCCTTTTGGCAATCTCGAAGCCCTTGCAGCGTTGGCATGGTATCTTCAGTATTTGACGGTAAGAGTGGCTCCGGTTGTATTCAGATCAGATCTGGCCGGCAAGAGACCCGATCTGCGGCCAGTCCCTGCTCTCTCTGCTATGGAGCTCAATGCGAACTGAACAATGACACTCTTCGAGCAGGAAAGCATACTGACTTAACAGCCTACGGTGACGGAGTCGAAAATGCGGTCTGAGGATTATATGAAAGCGTCTTGAGCCACTCAATTCGAAAACTCTCTTCACGTAATAGGTGCCTAGCCCTGAGTTTTACCCTTTCAAGGGCATCGAGGCCGTTCGATCGATCGTATCTTGTTTTTCCGACCAATCCCCAAACAGGAGATCTAGATTCTTGTCTGGGCCGTTCTCGACAAAGTTCTTCGTAATTAAGTCGAATTGATCACCAGTAATGGCACGCTGATGAGACCATGTTTGTCCAATTTGCAAAATGCTCCATTGCTCAGTAACTCGGGAGAAAATGGCAGGCCAGATAGAACAATAATTTGCAGACAGGCGAGTGCGCTGTCCTCCATTGGGTAAGTAGTATGGATGACGCCTATCTACTTGGTGTACCGCGGCAGCGCTACCCAGCAAGTGAGGTAGGTGTCATCTTTCCCTGCTCGTGTACCAGGTCCATCTCCAAATCCTTAGGATCCTTATCATAGGCGACCGATGCGTCTTGCTAACGTAGGTCCAGGAATCCAGACTCACCACTGAAGATGGCACTCTATCCGAGTCTTTGGCTGCTATCGTCTTCCTGAAAGTCCATATCCCTAGAATTTGATACGTGCAGCTCCTACACACGCTCCATGTAGCACTGACATCTGGTAATACCGCACCGGTTGTTGCGGTACTCTTAAGAGCTGAATCGATGGCCGAGGTGCTAACTCCACGAGTTGAGTGTGTATTTATGGCACTGACGGCAAATAGTAAATTTGAGGTTGCGGTTCTGGCTACCAGTATTCAGATTGTTACTCTCCTGGAATGCTGGATCTCTTGAGCTTCATTTCTGTTGGATTCTAATTGTCTGGTTCTCCAGCTTTTCGTTTCTCCCTTTCTTCCTTTGTGGCTTTCATCACTACTCGAGACTCGTCCTTATATCCCATTATTGTCAGTGAACTCTGATGCATATCGTAGCGTACTACTATATTTCGTGAGCGCATTGATCTTGGCAATAACGGTCGGCGTCTCGATGATGATGGCTGCTGGGTAATTGGATATAGCCTCTGGATGGTACACAAAGAAGACCAATCGCTCTGAGAATAACGATGATAACGTTGATTTGACAAGATGTGGCGTCACTTCCTTATATCACACCGTCTGTCGCAGGTATTGCGGGACTGGTTGCTACACAAATTGCATCGTTCGCTAGCCACAATGTTGCTGTAGAAATCGAGAACAGGGTTCCACCACCTGTTGTAATTGTTGCTGCTGCTGCTGCTGAGGCTGTTGAAATCCGAAGCCTATTCCCTCACTTGGAGATATTGTGATCGTTCTACGTGCGCAAAGCCTGTAAATGAACTGATTTAGGAAATAACACGCGTCTGGATAATTTGTCTGAGTCGATACATCAATTCCCGGCAGAGAAACCATACTCTAAGAATAGATCGGTACTTCTGGCCAGGTAACAAGAGTATAAGATTAAAGTACTATATATATTACCAACAAGAATCAGATTCCTCAGTAGGGGGTCAGAGGGAACCCGCCTGGTCTAAAGGCTTCTCTATCTTCTCGTCGGCAATGTCTCCTTGGGTCGGTGTGCTTATTATAATCTCTCGAAGATTCCGTCAGGTGGGTTTTAGTTATTGAGATAATGAGATAGCCGTGAAGGCTCTGAGAATGGTGGGTGGGTATGAGGGAACCGAGAATGGTGGATGTAAATAAGGTAGAGCAGATGGCCGTTGTTGACGTTCCTGTATTCTAATCCTGAAAACCGCCAAGATATCGCGCTGGGTTTGAAGATTCTTGTTGATTTTCACAATATGTTTATCTGACCTGCGCGTGTTTCGTCTCTGTCTATATTCTATGACAAGTCTAGAATTACGGTATCGTCGCTGGCAACTGAAGGTGATGGTTTGCTGATCGCATTGTGATAAAGGGTATTTATCGACGGTACATATCGGACGGAGATTGTTGATAAAGTATTCAACTTACTATCACTTAGCTATCTCTTCAAACTTCTCGATCGCCCTACGTCGACATTCGCGCTTGCTTAGCAGTGTGACTTTATCTTGACTCGATTGTTTCAGCTAAGCTACAGAGGCTATTACTCGGCTTCATCAGTCCTGAAGGCTCAGAACGTATTCCCTGCTGTAGTGCTGTGAATTGCGCACTCAGAGGGGCCGAAGCTGGAGATGGCGGAGCTGAGATAATGAGCCGAGTGGAAGATCTGCAATTCGATAATCTGGCTGAGTTCTAGAGATTAGGTAGGGGTATGTGGTTCTCAAATTCATAGTTATAACTTAGCTGATAATACGAGATCAATCACAGCTACACCATTGGGGTTAGCGTCTATTACAATATCCCAATCTTCGCTGTGTAGCATGCAGTGTACCAAACGACTTGTGGAAGGGTCTCCTAGTGAAACGGCTGATGCGTCGAACTTCTTGTATTTAACATTATCTTTCTCGACAGAGCCATTCGCCTCTGCTATTCCAAAGTCTGTATTGCGCGCGTGATGGGTATTGTTCAGAAGACATAGTATAACTTGATTGTAAAAGATTAATATGATATATATCGAAGTACATTGTATAGATAACTGCCGTAACAGGTATGTAAGATCTCAAATCTGTGTTCGCTTTCCCTTCGGATTGAATTAACGTGAACGTTGCCCCATTGTTCCATATCAGAATCCGCTCTGGTCCAGGGGTGTGCGTAGGTGCTGGTATGGTCGTGATGATGGTGTTGACGACGCCCGAGCTGCTCAAGCTTCACTGGGATGTACTTGTTGAGATGCTTTGCAAGCTGCGCAGTCTCGAAATAAGGAATATCCTTTTCTGTACGCGCGCTTCGAGGTCATTCCGATCCAGCTGGACTCGACATACGCATCTGGATTGGCTCGCATTTGGAGTCCACCATTTGGTGATGCACAGACAGGTGCCAATCTTGACGTTATCTAGGCATAGAGTGCGTAAGTAATCGGATTCCGTGTTCTTGTAGTTGATAGTTGTTTACTGCCAGCGAGACAAGTCATTGATTGGCCTACTGCAATCTGAATATTGTGTGGGCAATAAACCAGAGTTGAAGAATGCACACAGTCGCGCGAACCTAAGCTGTTATGGATTGCGCCAGCCCCGGCGCAGAATGAGGATCTCCCTTCAACTGACGGTTCCCGACATCTCGTCACTAGAGTACTGAGAGTGTACGTAGTCGATTAAGAGAGCAAGTACGAGAGCGGCTCTTCTGGAAGCACTCGGTATGAACTTAGTCATTGAAGACTTCTTCCATCAGTCGACCAGATTCCACATGGTGACTTTCTCGTAGACTCGCCCCTTGCCATGGATTCTATGACTGGCGAGATTCCCCAATTAACGTCGTTTCCTCGCAGGGTCCCAAGGTTGCCTCTCGTTTATTTTGCCAAATTTTGCCTAGCCTTGACCTTAAAGTTCTTGCTGCCTCTCTTCAATCGGCTAGGACTCACAAGAGCTGCCTTGGATGTCATATTCTGTGCCTTCGATATCGCAATGACTGTCGGTACCTGTGGCCAGTTCGAGTTCTCCAAGTCACCAGTTGACGAAATCTCTTTGTTCGTGTCAACATGTAAATGAGCCTGCCACAGACGGGAGCCGATGAACGCTCTTAGCTTGAGAGGTCTTGCGGCAGGTTAGTAACTTCCAGTGTGAGGACACTTTTCTTGTTCAAGAAGTGATGCGATCATGGAGTCTTTTCTGGCGAGAGTCTCTCATTCTTCGTTCCTTCCCTTGTTCAGTGTTCTTCATCCAATTACCTCGCTTTATAATCCAGTCTGTCTCCGAGGGATCTCAATCTCAGATATGCGATCGACCTTGAAGTACCTGTCGCCTTGCCAAACATCATCGTATCTAGGTTTCAACGATGTCGCAAAATAATCTGTATCTTGACTGAGCTAGCACAGCACCGCTGGACGCGAACAACTTGTGTAATATTTCGGTTGCGAAATCTCTATATTTTTCGCGCGGTAATAGCACGAGGCCTTGTCCGCTCAACAATCCTAACGAGGGTAGAGCAACGGGATATATTCACGTCGAACCAAGCAGCGTTTGTTGTTAGAGAGTCGCTGGTTCGCAATAGCCCGATTTTGAGAGGTCGCAGTATATTAGATTTTTGCGCTCAAGGTACTGATGAAGCTCTTCAATGAGGAGCTCTTTATCACAACGGTTTGCTTAGTACTCCCTTCTGATAGGGGCCGGAGGCCAGGGCACAGCTAAGGTGGCGAATTGTAGTAACCACGGACTTTGCTAAACTACCAGCTTTTGCGTTATAACGCCCGAGATTGATCTTTGCTTGCAGTAGAGCAGCTCGTTGGAACTTCTGCACGTTTTTTCAGAATTCGCGAAGCAAGAGTAAATTTGTGGGAAGAAACGGGGTGCTATCACTACGAGCATAGCGACAAGGCCGTAAGTATTCGCATGTAAAGTCTGATGTTGCAATAGTAAGGTCCTTCCTGTAGCCATCGTTGAATCAAAAGCAAGTATGTCTTTGAACTCTGAAGAATAACGGTATTATAAGAAGGTGAATGCCACATATAACTTTTGCATCAACGATATAGCCACCGAAGTAAACAATAAAGAGCTTATCGGGCTTATCTTGGTATGGGGTACCCAGAATGGATCAGAGAACCCTCGCTCTCTGGGTGAGAAGGATATTGAGTGGAAAATTGCTGCCCACAAAGGCCCTATAACAGAAGAAGAAGACACGTTCAGACATCGCCACCACAAAGAGATCCGGATAAATTCCTTATGCCGCTTGATTGGGATCGACGAGGAATCTCGCGTCCTGCTATTGTCACAGATTAAAAGACGCCAATGGCTGATTAGTAAGAGCTTACCTTGTAATGAGGGTACCGAGGATACTTGTCATAGCACATTCGACGAAAAGATTTGTTGCACCTTGGATCACAATACCCGACGATCATCTTATATAATTCTTTATTGTAGGCTTCATTGCAATACCAACAGGGCTTGGGATCCGCCATCACCAGTGCGCTATTGACTTCTTGCGAATTCCGAGACTTTTTTCGATGTTTGTGACCTTCTCACAGTTCGAAAGACCGTGAATCATAGTATAGTTCGCACAACCAGCTCCCGTTCCGCAGTATGAACGACTCCTCTCGTACTACTGGAGCAACCTGGGCTTGTTGGAAGTTGACCTAGCCGGCTCATTAAAACCTTACCATCACTTCAGCTACTACGCTCCCGATCTCGTAGCGCACTCTCAAGATTAGCTCCACATCTGAGCATAGATCGAACATTGTGCATGAAGAAATTCTCGGCCAATCTTAGGAAGATTAAGGTGTTTGATTCATGTCGACGAGATCTGTCAATCGGTAACCAGGAGCCTCTTGCCAGACCAGCCCTTCCCTTTATTTCTTGAGCGTCAGTCAAACCTCGCTGTACTCATACTGCGCGTCCCTATCTGCCAGGATTTGTCTTGCTGGTGTAGTAACGTACTTCTCAATCCCTGCTTCGAGTTGGCGCATGTGAAGAATAGGTCTACAAACGATGCGGTGATTTGCCGGAAGGAGGACTGTGAGGTCATAAGTAATGGACGGCGCAACAAGCGACTGTGTCTGAAATTTACTTCTTGGTGCCGTGCTTGCCCAGCTTAAGTCTCGGTATAAGCATCGTCGCCAATCAACTCCACATCCTCTGCAGGCTGAGTTTCTGCACATTCCTTGGCCTCTTTCTCCTCTTCTTCAGGCGGACTCACCGAACCCACCTGGTAGCACGTCTCTGCACCACAGCAGGAGACTGGCTGTGAGAGCCATTTCTGTCAAAGCTATGGCTTAGAGCCGCTCATCTCTCTCCTGTAATTTTCATGGAAGTTGGTGGTGATCAGGTAGCTTGCGTAGCTCGAAGGCTCGCGGTGGTGTAAGGATTCCCTTCTTTTCTAGGCTCGAATAATATTTACCCTCCTTCTCTCTTATGATGTGCCATGCCATCTCGACTTTTATCACTATTTATATTATAAGTCAATCTCAGAATAGGTGAGAGGACGGGTAATGTTTTTTTGGAAAGATCCCTGACGCCGGAACTCTTGGTAGTATACTTATCCTTGACCTTTGCCGTGTATACGATCATGATATTAGCTCGCTCGATATTATTGAGGAACCTTTGGCGAGTAGACGCATCCTTCATGGCTTGATCTCTTGAGCGTGTGAGGCTTCGGAAGTCTTCAACTGACTTCTGAGATCTTTGTTTTCCTTGTCTCTTGTCGAGATGACCTCGTGGCTATATCAAGGCGATTGGCGATGGGCATGTCATTGAGCGCTTTGATCCTTTCGTCAAAAGTTTCTCGTATTGTTGTGGACAGATCTGCGCTCGGACATTGCTTGCTGCCTGAGAAACAGGGTTAGCTAATGGTAGCGGCTGGGAGTTATGCCAGCAGTAACATGTATTTAGAGTAACATAACTGGCCATTTCCCCACTGCGCAGTCGGTGGCAAATGAAGCCAAATAGTCTTTGAATGTATCCATTCGTAAAACGTGCCTCCACCACCTCGTTTTCACCCGATAGAGTAGGGGAGCGGTAGCGAGAGGCTGGAGAGATTGGCAAAGTGGCTATAAAATGCAACTGCAGAGAGAGTCAAGCGAATTAACAACGCTACCATGTGGTGAGTCTATAGTATAAGAGTTGCTGAATACAAGATTACGGATGTGTGTATATATAATCTTAAATCCGATGAAAGAGAAAAGCTCAAACCATTGGATCACACTGCATACCAGGAGAAACCTATCTATCGAGAATCGACAAGTGTCTCTTGGAACGAGGATTGCAGAAGAGCGATGATAGGTCGGTTGTGTGACACCCTTAAGTAGCCGAGTTCGATCCGCCAATGCATCACAGTGCAATCAACGCAGAGTTAATATTAAGAGTGAAGCTCGAAACTCACTGGTGTAACCCGATAGTGAACAAAGTATCGTTCTATGACAGGATCAAGGACAGATGAGAATGTGATGCTAGATTTACAAAGTGAGTCACGACTTGGTTCGAGTCCGGACGTCATTGCCCCAAGGATGTATGCCTTGCATCTTTCCACAACACTAGATGTATACTGGAGCTGCAGATCATGTCAGTAATTCCATTGATAGAGACGCGACCCAAACGATGGCCTCAATAAAGACGGCCATCATCGGCGGCGTACGAGGCGCAGCTTCAGATACAAGACCTCACAACAGAGGCTCCCTAAAGCGACTTCCTCCAACCTTTGGCGAGTTTTTCAGTGGTGCGAGAGAGATTACACGCCTGCTGTGGCTGCGGCGATGCTGGTAGAGACGGCAACACGGGATTGAGTTGAATCCACATTTGGGCGCCAAGGCACTTGCTCTGGATGACGCTAGCACAAAGCAGCCCTAGCATATTGCCTCCTCTCAGGGGCTAGGATGGCAAGGAAGGTTGTCTGTACTTTGGCAGAATACAGCTTTGAAGTGGTACGCTACTACAGCTTTGAGAACGTGTTGCATTGTCATCCCTAGCCATGAAGCCCTCTATCATCCCCTGTCACCCATATCAGCCACCAGCATAAGCACCCGCCTCGCTCAGTCCAGAAGCACAAAATCGACGTCCATCCTCCTATCACCTGAAAGCACAAAGCCAATTCTCATCCTATCGTCCTGGGCCGCAGGCACAAGCGCCGGTGCAGGTGCAGGTGCCCATCTTCGCGTCGGAGCAGGCCAAGGCACGCCATATTGAGCTCGTTCCGAGTCCGGGACCGGCGTCGTCTCGACCCTCACAAAAGTCCGTCTCCTTGATTCCTTGGGTTTGCTCCGATTCCCAGGGCGTGCACTACACTGGTGCGCAGTGAACCTTGTCGGAGTGGCAAAGCACTCCGAACACAAAAGGCATTGGTGCGGCTTGGGGTCGTTGGACATTCTCGTCCAGTTGTAATAGACGTGGTGGCGAGGACAGCTCTGCTCGGGCGTGCAGTGCTCGCAAATAACGTCGCCTTCCAGGTGCAACCGGAGGTAGTGGTTGGCTAGGACTTTTGCAGAGGTGCAAGCCTTGCCACAGTCACCACAGATGTACTTCGGTTTTCGGGGATTAGTCTTCACGAAATCCTCAACCTTGATCTCGACTTCAAAGATCCCATCCGCCGCATCGAGCAGCATATGATCGATTTCATCGAGCGACTCCTTTTGTGGCTGGCCATCGTTGTTCAAGAGGGGTGGGAAGGTCGTTAGAAGTTGATCGGAGCTTCGCTAACTGAGTAAAGCGTTCATTCTATGGATGGTTGCTGCGTGAATAGAGTGCCTTGGCTGGACGGATGGGAGCTGGGAACCCAAGGGCGGAGTGAAGAAAAAGAGGAGCTGAATGGAATGCTATTTCATATAGTATAAGAATAATGGACACAAAACCATTGTGACTCGTGGTAATCAAAGTGGTAGATTTCCAATTAGGTCACATGTCTCATGTGATAGATTCCTTTGTCTCCACAATCGATGACATTGTTCTCGGTGTTGCAAAGAAGACGAGGTGTTGAGCCCACTGAAGAGCTGACAAAGCGATGAAAGACCCTCAACTTCGACCAATGTCCTTCGTAATATATTTCGTCCATGAAGTCAGCCACGCTTGGACCAGATCCTTTCAATCGAGCATTGAGCCGCTGCGGACTTACAGGCATACTCAATCTGCGTCTTCAAAACTGGCTGAGATTGGATTGCGTCGCCAAACTGACCCAGAACTCGTGCGATGCACAATAGGATGACGACTGCAACGGTGGAAATTCCTACCTCTACCGGAAGCGCCTCAACCATGGCCTTAGCCTGACGATGTAATATGCCAGCCCAAACCCCATCCCGCCAAGATGCCCGGCATGTCCAAGGGCGGGAAGATAGTTCTCTCTCAGACAGTATGCACTGCCAGCCACGAATCCTAACGCAGCGATCCAAGCCGGCATGGGTAATGGAACTGGAAAAAGCATGATCTTGTGCGTCGGCATCATGCCGACAAACACTGCTAGCATAGATAGCACGCTACCTGAAGCCCCTATGCCTATAGCATGAGTCTGAAGATTCTGCAAGTCGGCGTTCTTGTTCAGCCGCCAGATGTTGCTTATTCCGCCGCCTGCAGACTTGGGCTGTACGAATTTTGCCGCAGCTTTTTCTTTCATGGAATCCCAGTACAAGGTTGCGCCATCGCAGGCTATAGAACCGCCAATCCAGATTACGAGGAAGGTGGCCGGGCCAAAGTACATGCTCATAAGAGGTCCTAGCTGATAAAGCCCGTACATGTTGCAGGCAAGGTGGATGGGCGAGAAGTGCATGAAGGACGAGGTAATCATGGTGTAGTATCTTCCTTCGCGGATGTTGGCGAGCGAATAGGCAGCGTGCTTGTGGATCAGGTCTAGAAGACGAGTATCACCGCCGCTTTGTGACTGATTTTGTGCGTAGTAACCCAAGGCGCAGCCACCGCAGCAGATGGCGATGAAGGTGTAAGGAAGGAGTCTGTGGTCGCGGAAGACGGAGGGTCGAGGGGCCTGATGGTACCATCGTCTAGAAGGCAGTAGGAGCTGCCCTCTCGAAAGGTTTCTAAGAGATGTAGGAAAGCTTTTGGGTGATATGGTCTGCATCTGCTTTGTAGGTCAATCAATCAGTCTACACGTCCATTGCAGGTCACGTCTTGAGAGGAAGCCCACCTTGACCGGCCGAAGCAATCGATTACTGGCACCTTTCAAGACGAGTGAAGACGATACAGGCACACAATCGAGATCTAATGTCGTTCAGGCTTGCGTTATTGACAATTCAGATTTCTCCTGGGAACAGCGCCTGTGCAGGTTGTTCAAATATGATAGAAGCACACCTTGACCTCCAAAAGATATCACTCTTCATCCCTTGCATTGAACGACTCTACGAGGGCAACGAAGAAAGATAAAGCTTGCATCAGAACCCTAAGACGACCCTTGACATGGATGGACCAAAGAGCAAGGCTCCTTGTCGTCAATATGCGACTGCCTCAAAGGCGACAATATTTGTACCAATCAGTCTGAGTTTCCTAAGGCCAATGGAGTCAAGGTTCAATTCCAACAAGTTCATTTTCAATTTTGGACATGCGTCATGATGTGGGAAAATCTCCTCTGCATAAAACCCTACTATGATTACTACCCGTAGACATCGAGGAATGTAAATATCGATACAAACATATTTAACAGGACTCCTCCCAACCATGATCAAGCCTGTACAGGATTTGGACGGCAACTCGAAGGGAAAGACAAGCAAACAGCATCGATATCGAGACACCCCGAATCACTTCCCACTCCCAAGAACGAGTAGCCCCGATAGATGTCCGTAGAATCCTGCAGCTCCTGCCGGGACCCTCACAGCGCCTGGCACCGCAATGACGACTGTTCTAACAGGTTGCTCGTATCGATTCTTCCTTCTACGACCATCGCATCTGCCCTCGTGTTCTGTGGCTATTGGTCTGGTTTGGCTTGGCGTTTCATCAGGTCGTCTTGCTGCTTCACCCAAACTCGCCACATCTGGCAGCCCAGTGGACTTTCTTTCTTTGTGCACACTGTGGAAAAGCACTCGCATCGTTGGACGGCTTGGTCTATTTCATCAGTCTAAGTCAAAATTCGCGGTTCGACCTTGAGTCGTACACGTTAGCGAGAGGTCTTGAAAATGGATTGTTGAGACCAAACCAGTACCGTACGATGAAAGTAACTCACTACACGGTGGACCGGAGAGACCGAGCACAGCTGACTCGCGCATAGCATATGTTCCAGCGTTCTCATTTCGATCTTGACGGCATGTCTGCCGATCAAAATTGTCAAACCACCCGAGCTTGATCTTGCCCCGTACACACCACCCGCATGACAAGGGCAGCCATTGCATCATAATAATTTTGCTCTCGGCGCGAAGCTCATTCAGCCAACAACAAGAGCGAGGACGAGCATGACAGCAGCGTAGCTAGAGTTAATGATTTAGCAAACCCTCAATGATTAAGACGAGCGAGCCAAACTCACACGCCAATGGCTCGATTCGAGTCTCGAATATTCGCCAAGTCCGAAAGAGCATTGGGTGTCAGGGTGCAAAGGGCGGCTATACCAACTACCAGGGCGATAACCACGCGTGCCAGTAACTGCGGCACAACTTTGAATACCACAACGATCGATAAAAGCGCAACTACCACCATCATGGTGGGTGTAGCATTGGGGAATGGGGGATCTATCGTCCTTGATTGAGATACGATTATGAGGTCGGCCTCGTTGTGCAGAAAATGTGTTTCTTGCTCGACTAAAGGCGCATGCTCCGAGATCCAGTCCTTGTACGTACTGATGTCGAACTTTGAGGCTTGTTCTAGGCTTTTGGTAAGGTTGCTGTAGGACGTGAGAGTAGAGTCTACGAAGTCCCTGCGATTAGTGTCTTCACGTGCCGGAATGTTAGGGCTAGCATACTGTATTGCTCAACCTTAACAAATATCCTGCACATCAATTCCTGTCTATGCCATTTCGGTTGCGAAGGGTACATAGCTTCCATCCTCCTTGGCGGCATCCCTTGACCCTCCTCTTGCTTGATAGTTGTGTCAAGCCTCTTCAACGCATCCTCCATCTCAGCTATTTCGTCCTGGAGGTATAGTAGGATACGATTGTTGAGCGTTTCGAACTTGCGGTAGATAGGCGTCAGAAACCTCCGATCTCGAGAGTCGATTGCCGACGCAAGAAAATCGTAGCCGGACTTCTCCGCTTGTGCCTGGGCTTTTGGCGCCGGAGGTATGCTTCCCGGGCTGGATTGGCGGGGACTTGGCTGCCACCACGGTAGCAGATCTGGTGGGGGAATTCTGGCTTTAGCTGTTCGAGGCGTCTGAGGATGAATGTAAGGAGATGAGCCATAATACGCCTCTGGCTCCTCCATAAGGCGGAGCTCCATAGAGAGGCTGTGGTTCATGTGGGCTGTCGGCGTTTCCGGGACCGCTGTAGTAGTGAGACCACCCATGATTTTCGTGTGACTGGTAGTGGGTGTATCATCATCGACCTTTTGAAAGCTACATTTGTACCCTAGGACTGGCGACTCCTCGACTGGGCTTGCAGAGAGCATGGACATGCCTGACTCCGAATTGATGCTGGCGTCCCTTCGATGGTGATACCATAAGAACTCTCCTTTGCTCTCTGCCGCATGCACTTCGAGATCACTGTACGGGGACAGAAGCTGCGGTGGCGGCGAGGGTTCTGAACTCGAAGAAGCTATTGAACTGCCGCAGGAGGCAAGAGCTGGAATGTCGCTATCGGCGTGCTCTGTATCCGTTCCACTACTCGTTTCTTCTTTCTCCATGAAGGCAAAGACGTTCACATGCTTTTTGCTTGAAGCTTTCGTTCTTCCACGGGCTCGTGGCGAGTCGGTGCTCGTAGGAAGCATATCCTTACTCTCATCACACTTCGACACCCTTGACATCCGACGCTGCCTAATCACCGGCTTATCCTCTAAGCTGTTCCCACCCGGCTTTGTGGGGTCTTTGGAAGCTGTCGAGGCCTGAGAGATGCTCCTCGAAGACAGTCGTCTCAATTGGCGACGACGTGAATCGCCAATGAAAGGCATTGTAGACTTGAACGGACTGCTATGGTTTGATGGTGTTGACTCTCACAAGTGGAGTCTGGTTGGTCAGTCAATGCTGACTATACACCAGTGAGCGATCTTCAACCCAATTGGTCTAGTACTGGAGAAATGAGTGAAAGAGAAGACATGTCACAGGAGCCTGGAGAGGCAAGAGAAGGAGATATACGAGAAGAAGTCTGTCGGAAATATAACTTCCCCAGTCAAAGAGGCACATGGTGGTGAGACATGTTTAGCAGGAGCGCTGAAACCTCAATGGAGGGGTCCGAGGGGGCAGTGGGAGGGTGGCACGATGATCTCAGATCGTCAAGCGGGTAACAATAAGCCAGCTTGCTGCAAACGGGCATGTCGGCTATAATTAGGAAGGCTTGTGGGCATCGGAAAAGCATGGGGAGCTCCTTGCTCGGAAGTTGGTAGTTGGGGGCGCCTGGATGCTGCGCCAATGGCGGGTGCGCGGTGCTACGGAAGGCCTCGCTTGAGGGCAAGGAGACAGAGGGAGGTTGAGCTGATGACCAGGGGGCGGCGTGTATTGGTGTTTCATTCGGTGGGGTGGGTACGAGTGTGTTGGTCGCGCGTCGGCCTCATGCAGGCAAAAGGTGCGAGGTAATCGGGCTCCCCTGATAGGTGGGCTTTGGTCGGGGAGATGCAGTCCTCATTGTCGCTACCATGTGCACGACATCGAGATATGATAGTGGTACACGTTAGCACGTACGAGTAACAGATCTGTTGCTGAAGTATGCCGGACTGGCATTGGTGCAGAGCTACAACTCTACAGACCACTACTACCATTCTAGATGGAAACGCCTTCTGCCCTGTTACATGGTTTTCCAAAGTCCGTAAAGGCGCTCACAACCTTCCAACACCACCATGACAATCAGACATCAACCTTCATCTTCTATCAGAAAGTGATCCTGTTACCCTCAATATCGATAAGAAGAGTACTCGCAAACACGCTCGAGGCCGCCCTGGGAAGATAATTAACACGGCAAAGGACAATCGTTCCGGTGCTGTTATTGGCCCTGCTCCACGGCGACCCCGTTCTGCTGGGGCGTCGAGGCCCCGTTTGGCTGTCCCGCGTAGCTGCCATTCGCCGGTTGCGGCGTGCTGGAAGTGTGCCTGCTCGGGGTTTGGTTCTGCTGCTCTGCTATCTGTGCCTTTTGGCGGGTCATGAGTGCCGCCTGTTCGTTCGCCGTCAAGTGGCTCTGCTGGCTCGCGGTTTTATCTGCGATACTACCGTTCGCTTGGTGAGACGGTGTCGCTTGTCCGCTATACTGCGAGGAGTGAGAATGGTACATCGGCGCGACTGGTGGATTGGGTGTCGGATTATTTGCAGCATAGGACGACCGTTGCTGAGGGGTATACGTGGATGATGGCTGCTGGGGGGAAGCGCTTCGACCAGCAGCTGCGTTGACATAGCCAAATGCCTGGGAGTTCATAGCACGTTGCTGGTAACCCGGCTGGCTTGGTCTCTGCGGCTGCGAGTACGTGATAGACGCTGCCGATCCTTGAGATGGAGTCGTATACTGCTGGCTGTACGATGTACCACTGTGTGTAACGGGACTCCGGTATCCGTTAGCGTACCCGCTGTTCGATGCTCGGGCAGCCTGCTGGCTGTACTGCTGAGAAGCGGCATAAGAATAGCGATCCGCTGTTATGGGAGCACGCTGCTGAGTCGAGACCGATGAGCTGGCATTTCCGTAGTATTGACTCGAGGAGATTGGCCGATTGGAATACTGCTGATTTGGTAGATAGGTCGAAGATTGTCTCGAGACCGAAGCCGGCGCCGCCGCATAGGTTGGGCGTGGAGCAGGGGTGCTGGCATATGGATTTGAGCGAGCAGGTAAGCTTGAGCTTGCGGTACCCGACCTTGGAAAGGCTGCTGGATTCGCTGCTGGCCTAGCTTTCAAACTGACATCATCCTCTTCCATGGTGCCCTTGCCAGTTTTGCCCTCAACTTGAATCTTCGTGCTGATATTGAGCGCTGCCATCTTTCCGCCGTCTAGTCTTGCTACGGCAAACGGTGGTAAAGAGGAAACCATCAAAGTCAGCTGCGCTTTTAGCATCTCGTAGACATCAAATTCGGCAGAAGACGGACTGGTCGGACTTCCCGACATTGCCGTAAGCTGTGGATTCTGGCCAGCAGTGGTGCGGGAATTCGTTGCAAGTGAGAGGTTCCGAACCCGCTGGTAAGAGTTCAGAGTCTCGAGCAATTCGGATATCTCGCTTAGGATCTCGTCAATCTCTTGGGTGGTCCCTGGTTCTTTGGTCTTCTTTTCCGTTTCTCGTAGTTCTACCGGCAGCTCTTCAGGCGTCCATGAAGCCACAGCTTCCTCGAAGAGCTCCATCTCATCGTCCACCCCCTCTTCAAATGTACCATTAGTATCCGGTGTAGGTTCCTCGTCCGCCTCAGGCTCGGCGTAATTCAGCGCGCTGTAAAACTGGTTTGTTCCTACCTTCTCCCACCAGAGTCTGTTCTTAGTGCGCGTACTCACCGTCGCCCCAGTATTGTCGGTATCAGGAGCGAAGCTTGAGAAAGCACTCCGGAAGAGTGCCTCGTCTTTCGCCAGGTTATGAGCATCAACGGTTTCTTTAGGAAGCGTAGTCTGAGGTTCTCCAAAACTCAATGCGCGATCTCGTTGCTTCCTCTTGGCTTCAGGTGAAGACATATTGGATGCAGATGGGGCAACATTGTATGTCAGCCACTGACCTGTTCCCATTGCTTGAGTCGAATAGTTGTCTCGCCGATAACTCCTTGTCGAAGGAATCGATCCGGAGGCGTTGTACCAATTCACAGACGAGCTTCTAGTGGCTGTGTGTCTTGATTGTCTCGGAGGGTTGAGTTGCGCTAGTGATGATGGCTGCGGCAAGAGCTCACCCAGTTTCAGGGCACTTTTATTCTCCAACTTGGAATCCGAACTATGAACCGGTACGATAGTCGTAGTAGTGATTCCATTTGGAAGGGCGATCTCTTTTATGGTCCTGACTGAGGCTCTGTGGTCTTCTCCGTAGAAAGAATCTAGTTCTCGATCTGCGGCGCCTTGTTGGAAGCTGGAAAACAATTGCTTCGGGGTTGGGGCACTTCCATACAGAGTCAATGCAACCTTGTTCACACCCTTCTTGAACGTGTCGATCCCTTGGGTTGCCGCGATATCGCCATCGTCCGCGTCTGTTTTCAAGCCATCATCTTCATCAGCCAACATGCATAGTTTTGGTCTCATTGTCATTTCCCTCAGTACCAGGTTGCCTAACTCGGTTTTGAAGGCCTTGACTTGGTGAATCCTCGCTTGCGCGTTCGCTGGTCGTCTTTCCGCTGGCCGGTCTGCGCCGTTGGTCGTATTGCCTTCCAGCTCCTTGGTTGTGTCTGACATCGCCCTGTCCATATCTTGCATGAACCTGTCCATCGTGCTGTAAGCTTTGATGGCAACTCGTGAAGCCACTGTTACCGGGCCATCGGGTTCAGCTAGCTTTAAACGCTTTGTGGCATGATCTTCGTCCGTGGTTGGAGACTGGGGGCGCTGCAGGATGAGAGAGGATATTTCGCATCTATATGTAGAACAGCGTCAGTTGACGGCAACATTGGATGATGTACCCCTAAGAAGTCCTGACTAGTGGGGCACTTCACCTGTTCAGCACTACCAGTATGTCCTCCAGCAGCTCTTGCAGTTGTGCAACTTCTTCTTTCGTGGAGGATAGATTTTCCTCCTGTGAAATTGGATCATTGCCGTCGGTTTCCTCCGAGATAGCAGCGCGCTTGCGCTTGCCTGTGGGATCAAGAGAACTGACTGGCAAAGGAGCGGGGCTCTGGATCCCGTTAAGGGTAGCCATGCGGTGCGAAATCGGGCTAGGGTAGGGTGACGAGGTGAATAATTAAGATGCTGGCGGCTGCTAATCGACGCGGAACGAAATCTATCGTCTAGAGAACATCAGCTCCCGCTCTCTTTGTCTCCACCCCAACAGACAACATGGCGTGATAGAGCGCTATGTCAAGGACCCGCGATACTGACTGCTTTCGAATGGATCCAATAGTATGCCTCTCTTCCACCGGGGCGACTCTGTGGTTTCCCTCCGCGCATTCAAAGCATTTGACGATCGACGCGCAGACGGGCAAGGGCGAGTAGGTCAAGACAGCGGCACCCCAATGTACTTCATAGGCCACCATTCAATCAGACCCAGAATGAATTTGATAGAGACCTCACAGCTCCACCACTGCTACGAGAAGTATCGTGAACACAGTGCAGGTCTCATGACGAGGGCCAGAGTCTGGAGGGAGACTCGCACACCAAGTAGCCTGATTACATAAGCATTCCTCCAGCCAATCACCGTACATGGTGCCGTGAGTACTGAATCCAGCTTCCGTCACCTTGTCCCTTACATGTTCGAGCTATGAATGTTCTTTTCTAGAGCCTGTCTGCCTACTAGATGGGTGGTCCACGCCGGGTATCGAACTGGCGGTCTTGGTCCACCGTCGTTCTGCTTCCAGGTATGCTGCGCTGGGAATGTTGACAACTGAACTTGCTTACGCACCCTCAGGTCCACTGCCTGCCCCGAAGAGCCATACACATTGCTCATAGTGCTCAATTACTTCACTTCGCCCGCTCTGCAGAACGAGTGAAGACGCAGTCGGAACCTCAAGACCCAGAACGTGGGCAGAGAGTCTTCCAGTCAGTCCGCGGCAGGCTTGCAAAACGGTCAAAAATCTCCCCGAGGACCCAACGTCCGCATATTCGCCGTGTACAATTCGGACACAGGGAAGTCATTACAGCCGAGGAACCAGCCGATGTGACTTATAGGCGCATTCGAGGCCTCAGACGAACGCCGTCAGAGCAGACGACGGCAGGATCTCCACTCCCTGCTCCTTACCGTCGACGGAAGCATGCCGTTCCCGTTCTTTCGCCTACCCCCTCAGATGCTATCTTATCTGCCCTGGGTCCCTTGAGACACCTCTACGCGCCGCCCGGGCTGCACTCGAGTAAGCTTGACTTATCGCACCATGATCCCATGTCCATCAGTGAATCGGGTCGGCCAAGGGTACGGCCGACAATAATGCCAGCTACCAACGTCGAGTCATTATCCAGGAGTCCTAGGGAAGGATTGAGAACCCTATTGGCACAATACATCAGATGGGCTTCGAGTGAGGGTACCGTCATACGTCTCATGTCGCATGAGCCCACTGAGCGGCTGACGCAGGAGAAACAGCTGTCGCAGATCTTCAGCGATGACGCGATGGCGTTGTTGAAGAAAGATAGCTACGATGTGACAGATGTCGACCTTTGGGCTTGGATCCTTACTGCCGGGTCATCTGACTTGGCAGCGACCAGGCTTTGGACTCTCACCCACGCACCTATTGTGATTCCACCAAGATCGGTACCGCACTTCGTCTTTAACCTTGTTCTTCGACGCCAAGACTGGAATGCTCGATCATTGAAGTTAATGTTGATGTACGCTTGGTCAAGGTTGACTACTGGGACGCAGCCTCCAGTGCATCGCCGTACAGACTCTGAAGCCACTCCCAAAACAAGCGCTTCATCAAGAGCTAGACGTGATATGTCTTTGTCACAGAGCATGTCGGCTCTGGACATCGCTGAAGTAATGATAGTATTCGTCCGGCTCTTGCGCCATGCAAGGAAGGTTTACCCAGAAGCTATGGTATCCATCACGGCGTTACTGGCTGCTCACCTAATGAGCCACAGTCGAGGAGGGCGAATAAAACCACAAAGTAGCAGCGCGATAGCTAGGGTTACATTCGTTTTCAACTCAGCATTATCGTTGCTCTCTTATCCAGCTTCGATGCGGCCATTCCAGTCAATTGTCTACCAGCAGAGAGCTCAATTTGATCTTTTGAGGGCCATGAATGAATTCGAACCCCCCTTAACAATCGATCGAAGGGGCTACCGCGCAATTACCCGTGTTCAATTAGCACACAAGAAAAGCCTGCAAGAACGAGATTGGGCTGCCATGAAAGCCAAGTCGTGGCCGCCTTGGAAAGAGGACAGACTCGGCTTGGACACTGAGAAAGGGCCCGATTATGGTGTGAGTCGTGCCGGAGAATCAATGCTCAGACGGAAGGAAGCGGGTTATCCGGACGAACAATGGGACGACGCTGCGAAAATAATGGCCGGGTGGGATACGGATGAAAGTCCCACAGTACAGACACGGACACTCCTTTCTGCACCGATCATGTCACGGCGAGCGGCTCCGAGCAACAGTACGTTGGAGCCACCATGGCAGACCAACATCTGGGCGGCCCGGATTCGCGCAACAAGAACCACAGATGAAGCTTGGGCGTGTTTTCTAGCTTACCAGGACATAAATGGGCCCAGTATTCAGGATGTCTATTATGCTATGTTCGAAAAGTTGGTTTTCGAGGAAAAGAGAGTCGCACAGGTGCAGAGAGGTAGGGCTCAGCGCGATGCCCAGGTGCTGGAAGAGGACCCGGAAATAGCACTGCCTGGCGATAGCCCTAGTGTGTACGACAAGCCTAGTCCTCGCGAAGCCATCTACGTGCGAACGTCACCGCCGGGGACCAACGAGTTCTTCGAGCTTACGCTGAGAGCCGGTATTCGGCCCTCGGGCAGATTTCTAGCTTTTATTCTCAAGCATGCCAAAACGTTCGGATTGGGACTACGATATCTACGAGAGAGTGCCTTGCCTCCTCGGGTGGTATATGCACTCCTCAGCCAAGACGCTCTTGAAGCCTCCAGGATTCTCACTGACATCGAGTACATGTCAGAACATACCTTTGCGGCCTTCATCCAATTCTTGTGCCGATTCAGCCCAGATCAAGGCCATAAATCCTTGCCGGCGCTCCGGGTCCCTGCTAAGCTCCTTAAGTCTACCCAAGCAGGTCAAGTGCCAATGAGCGTCCAATCCATCAATCCGTTATTGCAAGCTTACCGACTCCTGCTCGCGCGAAAGCCATTCTACCGACCGCCTTGGAACGCGCTTCTCTCGGCTCTGGCTCGATCGGAAGTGATCATAGATAGCAACCACAGGGCTGATACTCAGGTACAGGACGTCTTGGCTTGGTCTCATACTCGGACGGTGCTCTCGCAGATGGGCTCGATTGGGCTTGAATTAGACTTCGCTGGATTCCAGATCGTTTGTGTAGGCTTGGAGAAGGCCATCTTTGCCGCCGCAATTATTATTGTTCCACCAGTCCGCTCATCGGATCCGCACAATATCAGAAGCGCCATCTTGCTCAAAGCAAAAGAAATCTTAGAAGACGGCCTTCCTTGTGTGAAGAGTCTGTTCAAGCGTCTAGTCACCAACAGCACCTACGGCGAGAAGGAGTCATCTATCGGAAAAAGTCTAGGACCCGGTGTGTCAACGATCAACGACTTTCTGCCAAGGTTGCTGGAAGTTCCTAGCCCAGCCCAGCTTCACGCATTCATTCGAGTGCTCGGCCTGCGGGAAGACTTCACGGGTATCCACGCCCTCATCGAGTGGATGTCTCGCTTTGCCCCGGAGCTCCAAGTCGTCGCTGACGAGGCGATGAATGGGAGAAGACTCCTGAGAAGATGCTTGATCGCGGCACGTGTCTTTCTTGAGCAAAGCTGGACGGCCATTGGCGAGCGGGACGAGCAGACTCGTGTCGGAGAAGAGGACTCTGATGAGCAAGGCCATGAAGCTCCAGACATGCGGGAGAGCGCTTCTTGCAGCTCTGATGATATTGCAACCGGTGCTGCAGCGGACAGGCTTGAAAGGACGTATGACATAGTGCAGGAGCAGGAGGATTGGGGTGGATGGCCGACGGACAAGGAAGTCGAAGCTTACTGTAGAAGGCAGCGTCGCCAGCCGAGAAAACATCAATCCACGTCTTGATATGCAGTCCAACTACTTCACTCATTGAGCTTTGAGTAGGACCTTGTTGTCTGAATATCGCTTGCTTGTGGATGCTAGAACGTCTGGCCTGAATGATTACATGTAGTAATCGGGCGAATAAGGTAAGGCAACCTGCTTCTGCAAGTTTTCACGTGGTCACGTGATGCATCCGACTCCCTTCCCTGCTTTCATCCTCGCTTCTACCCATGAATGATCATCACGACCTTCTTGCTTTGTATGGTACACACAGCGTCGTGCCACACATGGTCAGGCCAACTATGTCATCAGATGATCCGAAGCAGCAGTATTGATCATCACTCGACACGTGGCTGCGGCCTCGACCAGCTTGTTTGTGATGGGCCCACATGACGCTATACTCGCTGCCAATTCGCTGCTTCCTCCATGAGGTCCGTCTTGCTTGTGTTCCATCCCCTTGTCCTTCGCTGCTTCTCTCGTTTCTGTGTATCTTCCTAAGGTCATCCATATTATCATTTCGCAATCCTTTCCCTCGTGCCTACAGTTTATGACCTTTTATTCGGTCTACTCTCCCACCGAATCCCATACCCGTATATACGATGGAGGCCTCCCGCGACAGAGCCCGCCAGCTCCTCGAGGAGACAGGCGTGGAACGCGACTCGCGCACCGAAGGCGGCTTTAGCTCCATCGAGAAATCTCTGCCTCACGACATGGGCTCCCCGTTCTCCATCCCCCTGATCGATAGGCTTTCCTCCTATCTCGGCGCACGCAATCCCCTCGCGCAGCACATTGACCCCAATTCCGAGGTCGTCTGGCTACTCGACAATACCGCCTACCGACCGGTCCATTACTACCCACATGCGGACCAGCCCTGGCACGCGGAGTATGCCGTTGCGTACTTCAAGAAGAATACAGGCAAGGATGTCAGTGACGCGGTGGCTAACATAGCAGATAAGATTGGGCTTGGAAAGAAGGGAGCGAACAGGCAAGAGGAGGAGAAGACCATCTCGGATAGGCTGCAGCTCATTGTGGCAACGATTGCACCTGCGAGGAGTGTGGATGTGCGCTTTCCAGATGGGCCAAGACAACTGGGTCCCGGGGGCAGAAGTGCGGTCAGCGAGACGCTGATTGGCGACCTGGGCGAGCACAAGGATGGCGACACCATCTCCATCGAGGCTATCCCGCCCCAAAGCGCCCCATACGGACCGATGACGACCCACTTCGCCGCTCCCAAAGGCTGGATGGTAATCTCTGGTAAACCGAAGCCCAATTCCCGCCTTTGATATATCTACTAACCATCTCTCCAGACATCGACGACTCCATCAAAATCACCATGACCCCCTCCCCCATCGGCATCCTCCGCTCCACCTTCGTCTCCACGCCCGCCACCATCGCCGGCATGCCCGCCCTCTACGCACACATCCACTCCCTCCTCTCCCCAACCTGGTTCTACCTCTCTGCCTCCCCCTACAACCTCTACCCCTTCCTCCGGCCCTTCCTCCGCGCCAACTACCCTCCCGGCCAAATCCTCCTCCGCGAAGCCTCGTGGCAGGACCTCGGCGGCTTCCTCGCGGGTCTGACCCAAGGCACCGAAGCGTACAAAAGCAGCCGGATGGAGAAGGTCCATGGCATGCTGCCAAAGAGGAAGGTGCTGTGCGTAGGGGACAGCACGCAGAGCGACCCGGAGGCGTATGGGGATATGTATAGGAAGTTTGGCGGCGGGTGGATCCGGAAGGTGTTTATTAGGAAGGTGACCGATGTGGCGGAGATGAACACGAGTGACAAGAATAGTGATGCGAGGTTTGAGAAGGCGTTTAGGGACGTGCCGAGGAGTGTGTGGACGGTGTTCGAGGATCCGGCGGTGTTGTATGCGGAGGTGGAGAAGCTGAAGGAGATGTGAGCGGCGTTGGGGTTTGTAGCTTGTTGGCTTTCGCTGAAGGAGGTGGGTGTTTGGAGTTGGGAGTGGGAGGACGGCCGTCGCTTATACGCCGTTACGCTTTCACGATATCGATATACATGGGGTTCGGGGGATCACGGCAGCAGTATACCATGACTATTAGATAGCATAGCGCGCATTGCACATTTCGATTTATGTTACCCCCCATAGCAGCTACCCTACTCTATCCTACCCTACCCATCCCATCCCCCCTCCCCCCGAAACCTCACCGCCCTCTTCTCCCCAAACGCCCGCAGCGCCTCATCCCGATCGCCCCTCCCCCTCTCCAAACAAGCCCTATACTCCCTCTCCTCCACCACCTTGTCTGCTACCCCTGTACCCCAA
>JAABUS010001440.1_pt1 | contig 51779 bp, 57 predicted proteins | sample 5560161 | NCBI WGS metagenome assembly JAABUS01 (sample SAMN10711885, study PRJNA513376) | rock metagenome | isolation source: Antarctica rocks | place: Antarctica: Victoria Land, Trio Nunatak nord | collected 2016-01-04 | reverse complement strand
CGGGGTGGTGGGGAGGATAGTGAGGGTTTTTGCGGCGCTGAAGGGGATTTTGTGGGGTGCTGAAGCTTATGAATGCGGTGATTTCGTGTAAAGTAACGAAACGTTCGAGAAGATGTGTTTTATTTCATGGAATCAACTTGCCCATCCAAGCCTAAGCCTACACAGGAGGAAGAAGATGTATGTCTGCGTACGGGTGATAAACATAATCTAACGCTACACCTAAAACTTTGCTGAAGTGGATTTACTTCGTTCCCTTTACGGGAACTTCGTCTCGCTGTCGCCGTTATGAGTGATTGATTTGTCATTCCTAAGAGTCGTGTCTCGTCAGTGTAGGACGTCTTCACGAGATTGAAGTTCGCGATACTACAAGGAGGTGAGGAAGCCCTGTAGCTTGTCGGTTAGATGCGCACATCACACCCATCATTTGCTATCCAGCTTCCAGTGAGGATATCGGCGTGCCAGGAACTAGGTCCGCCCTGTCCTTCCTCCTTGCGTAATCTCCTTCTATCTCGCGGCTTAAGCAATGTCATTCTCCACCCTGAATGTTGAATTAGTCTTGCAAGCAAAGCCTTCTCATCTAAACGGCAACGGTCTCCCCAACAGCAATCAAGCCCAACTCCTCTCCCCACACTTTCCCCTCCTTCTCGCAAGCCTCCCTAAACCTCCTCGGTGGTTCAGTGACTTCCTCAAAGTACTGGCTAATTCCACCTCGGACAGTCCCGTAATGCATACCAATAGACTTCCGACTTTTCAGGTCCTTGTGCAAGCAAACAGCGTCCTCGGGGGTACAGTGTATGGGAGACATCAAGTGCCTTGGAGAGTACAGTCCAATGGGTAGCAGGCAGAGATCGAAAGGGCCGAACGTCTCTCCTATTTCTCGGAATACTGGAGAGCAAGGCATTTCCGACTCATTGACATCCTTTGGTACGTATCTATAACCTGTATCGCCGGCGAAGAACAGCTTTTTGTTTAACGCTTCGAGAGCCGATTGCTGCTCCAGAGGTTGGGTCTCCAGAACCCACGAGCACCATAGTGTAGATCCGTGGTCGAAAACGCCCCTACCGGAAAAATGTTGCGAAGGCGTGCAGGTTACGGTAACAGACCCTACGCCTGTTACGTCGAGGCGGGCTCCTTCCCACCAGTCCAATTCTGTGACATAGTCACTGTCGATGCCAAAGCTGCGAAGTCTGGAAGCGTTGCCTAGGCCTACTAAGAAATGTGTACCCCCTTTCCTCCTGGTCTGGATTTTAAGTAACGTATCGGAATCCATGTGGTCATAGTGATCGTGAGAGATGACGACAAGATCTATATCGGGCAGCTCATCGAGCGTGCAAGGGGTTGGAGTATAGCGTTTTGGACCAGCGAATGACAGTGGACTCGTTCTCTCGGAAAATACAGGATCGAACAGAACTCTTAATCCTCTACCCGCGGTGGTTTCGGTCTTTGGTGTTTCGATGAGAAAGGTTGCGTGGCCGATCCAGGTGGCTTTTAGCCCGCTTTTGTCCGCGCCCCCATCGGGCTGTTGAATGGCTACTAATTTGTCTCGCGGTGGAATTGGCTTGAAGTCGCGATTACGAAGGGATGTTGTAACCATGGTGAGCGCGGAGTGCTGGGTAAAGGACGGCCAACGGTTGACGAAGGAGGTGGGTGGGTTGCCGACATGGTGGCCAGGTGGGGATGAGCTTGCTTTCTGGGCGAGCTTTGTGAATTTGATGGGAGGGAGTGAAGACATCACTTCCTCTTCCTATCAAAGATTTATACAGAGACGAAGTTTGATGTCTGAAGCTAAACTAGGCGTAAGTCCTTCTTGCTCGCTTGGGCCGGAGAGGCTGTCACTGCGAATGTCCCTACTATTCACGAGTCGAGACCGATTTGACTGTCGCCGATGAATTATGCATTTTAAATCTGGGATTGCAGCGAGACTGGCTGCCTTCTCACTGACGGAAATCATCCCAAGTATATGAGGTACTACTAGGTGGCGTAAGTGCACGTGACGAGCTCGTATTCGCTCCAGAGATCAAGCACCTCGCATCGAGTTGCTCCTCGAGCTACAATACTACCGCTATCTACCCATCTCAATGCTTATCCTTAGACTTTCCTCTCTATTAGCATCGAAATCCCATCAGCCAAACTGCGTGAACAGTACGGGCCCGAAACTTTCTTTGCGGAAAAGGTGGAGTCGCATGCGGACGGAGTCGAGGTAGGCTTCGTAGGGCTTCGAGGCCGGAGTGGAAGGCGAAGCGTTGGGAAATGTCGGCGCACGTGAGACCTTTTTGGCCGGCGCGTTGCTCGTATTCGGGGAAGAAGCGGATTTCTTCTGCGCTAACGGCCTTGAGATTGACGATATTGAGTAATTTTGCTCGCTTTTTTGTGTGGTGGGAAGGACTGGAGAAGTTGGTACCAGCAGTAGCAGTAAATGACGAAGTCTGAGTAGTCTTTTGGCGCGACGCGGGGGTTTTGGAGATACATCGAATTCAGGCCGCCCAGGACGATGCCGTCCAGGAATAACATTGCGCTGGCTCCTTCGACGTAGGGGTCGTTGGCCGCTTTCTCCTGGAGCGTGCATTAGTCGTTCAATCTTTCACTGGTGCGAAGACTATGTATATTGTCGGAATCTGAGATGGTTCAGAGAAGTCAACATAGCGTGGGCACACCCTAAACCGCTCTAAACAGTGCGACTATGTATAGGAATTGATGGGCTCGTGAAGTCAGGGTTTGAAAGCCCTCCCAGCTCGAGCAAAGCTAGAAGTATCTCATGTCCTGACCCAATAACTTGACGACAACCAGAAATCAATATGGGTAGAATAAAAACCGCCATCTACATCGCTTGAGTGGAAGAGTTCAAGCAAAGCAGAAAGCGCCACGGAATTCGGATTGAATTTCCGATATCCTCCAAAGTCCATTGGGCGAAGCACGATCTAGGTGCATTCAATACAGTCCTGAAGCATATCAGACGTTGCTAACAAATACAGTCCTCCAGCGTTCCCACTCACCTAGCTCACCCAGCAGTGTACCATTCCCTATTCGGCCCATCATACCCACTATCCAAGTTCCCTTCCATCCTCCCAGGCACACAATTTTTTTTTCCATTCCAGAGCCCTGTCTGCCCCAATCCGTAATCCCAGCTCCAACTCCCCAAATAAGCATAAGCATCCGCATCATTCGTCGTATCCACCCCAGCAAGCACATTCGCATTTACATTCCTAGCGGTCTGCTGATATCCTGCTTTTGGAATATCATTCACTATGATATCGACTATTTCGGGTAGATGCACTATTTCGTGGAGCATTAGCTCGCCGATGGTCTTTTGCCCAGCGGTGCTTGTGCAGGGGGTGGGATTTGGAGGAAGAGCGAGACCGGCTGGGCAGAGGACTACGGAGGGGACGAAGCCGGGTGGTGGGTGGTTCCCGGCTGCGGCCACGCTCTCTGAGTAGCCGAGTAGCTGGGGATCACCTGGCTGCGGATTACGGCAGATGTTTGCAGTGTCTTTGCAGAACGCTGCTGCTTGTGGTCCTTGGCCTAGTTGCGCAGCGACGACTGCATCAAAGACGGCGGCAACTTTTGTGGCGGTTTCGATGTTCGGCTGGAAGAAGTAGAAGATTGGGAGATGGGTGAAATTTGCGGCTGCGTTCTTGCCTGCGACTAGTAGGTAGCTGGCGTGAAGAATGGCCGTTGAGATGCTGGTGAATTCCGTGATTTCGCAACCAGATACAGGAAGGAATCGGCTCGCTTTAATACCCGACCATGTTGCTTGTCGTGGTTTGAGGTGAGTACGGGGGTTTTGGGTAGGTATGCAAGTTGAGAGGCCTGCCAAGGTAAGGAAAGCGATCAGAGCTCCAAATAGGACAATCGTAGCGTAGACCTAGCTGTGTAAGAGGCACCATAGCGAAGGTGCCCAGAAAGAACATTATTCATAACCCTTTGCAAAGCCATTCCGTGGATATTTCGCGAGCCTTGTCGCGTAAGGGTTGGCTTTGGTTTTGCCACTGGCAGAAGTTTTAAAATATACCCGTGTTTGGAAGCGACCAGAAGTTAGCCTCAAACCAAGCAGCACAGCTACCTCAATGGTAGTTGACGCGTAGTGGAGCCATGACTTCGCTCTACCCGCGCAAGCAGGTCGTTTCAGGACTATCGCAGGTAGAGTGAGCGACCACTCAGTTCAGTCGCAGAGAAGCTGAGAACAAAGTCGAGAGACTGATTGGCTGCCTTGTCCCATTCCCTGGCAAGATACTAGTTTTAGCATATCACCAAAGGATGTAAGGTTTCCTTGCTAAGTGTGCATCAAGTTGCTTTGCAGGCAAGCTCTCACATTACGTGCCAATTGCGAGGCCCACAAAGCCCGAAAATCGTAGTAGACGAATCTCGTAGAATAGAAAACCTATCTATTAGCGCTTAAATTGAATGCTAATCAATTGATTGGTCCTTAAGTTTAGACAAGATACCTTATTGATGGTGTCAATCGGAAGTGTTCTGTGGAGATACTAACATCTGTTCATTGCGGCACCAGTGGTCCAGAGCATTAGTGGTATAGATACGTTTATTAAATTCTATAAGTTATATAGTAAAACTTTTTTATTATATATAGTCGTAATCGTGTTCTAAACTTGTAAATTTAGTTATAAAAAATTTGTAAATTTAATTATAAAAACTAGTTAGTTAGTACCGATCTAACTCGGGCAACAGATCTTGATTCATAGCCACGTATGGGTAAGGAAACAAGGCCACATGGTTAGTAGTCCCGGTATCTGAACCCATTAGGTATCGTCAACCAAGAGTAAAAACGGATGACGACACATTGCTCGAGATATAGTCAATTCAGTCCATTGAACAATGCACAAGATATACACACCTATCGCCTTAGACTCACCTGTCTTCCCTGCCATCACCCAACAGCCTTTCTCGTTCCCCGTCAGGCCCACTGTCAGCATTCGAGTTCGTTGCAACGGATGCGCGAGACAATGTCAAAGCCACTGGCACAATGAGACAGACAGAATACCAATGATGACGACCGCTGTGAACGCAATCGTAATGAGATCCAAATTCCCATCTGACACGTTCACATGACCAATATCACCTCTTGCAACCTCACTCCCATAGAATCCTCTATCTAACAGTTTGTCCTTCAATCCAGACGGCATGGAAGGGCCAGTCTCATACGCCCTCATTCTTTCGTACCGTACGGCTTGGGGGTAATCTGCCACCACTCGAGTGTCCACTCTGTGTTCTCGTCGTTGTGATTGGTACTCCTGCTCATCAAGGTATCTCCCAAGCCTCGCAGCTCAAGGCCTACCGAGTCGATTGCCCGTGGTGTCTTCAACAAGAACAGCTCAATCAGGCTAATATTCAACCACGGCAATTTCCCGCACCTCTTTCTTATGCCGTACAATACACAAGTGTGGCGAATTGAATACCGGTCATGTCCCAGCCATATGAGTTGGGCATAGGCTTCGCCTCCGCCCAACCAAGCAGATCTGTAGTGCTGTGGACGTTCGGCGCGTCAGGATAATCCTCGATACTAAGCCTCGAAGGTATGGGTAGGGCAGCATTGGTTGGGTGCTGGGCGCGTCGAGACCTGGAAGGCCCTAGAGGTAGGATAGGCTGTGTCATTATTGAGGAAGATTTGGGAGTGGAAAGGGCTGATGGTGATATCGTAAATCTGCGCGTGATAGACTTGTCAGCAAAGCCACGGCGCGGACGCATTAGACGTACCAGAGCAGTTGCATTGGTTTTCCACGAGTAGTTGTAGACGGGAAACCCGGGGCAGTCGAGTTGGAGGACTATGCGATTAGGAGAAATTATCACGCCGTGAGAATGTGGGTTGAGAGAATCAACGATACAGTCTAGGCCGTAAGTAGAGGGTAAGGAGGCAGCAGTAGTGACCATCGCCAGAACTAAGTACAACAGGCGAAAAGACGCTAGTTCTATAGTGCTTCCTGCTCAAAGATTATTGTGAAAGGCAAGCCAAGTCAACAGCCTGAAGCATAGCGCTATAAACCTGATTTAGATGAGCAATGCCACACGTTTTCCCATCCAAAGGGTCAGAGATGAGACGTCAGGCACAGCGAATGACATAGGAACGCCTTGGATAAGAAGGATCACGGCGGTGCCTGGGAGGCAGTTTTATGACCATGGCAGTACCTGAGCGTGCACGTTAAAGCGGTAAGTGTCGAGTGGCGCCTCTTTTGGCCGCTCGAACATTGCTGAGTGACACGCAACGCCATCGATATTGTGTTGTTGCCCAGAAGGCATAGGAGGGATGGCAGCATTTGGTCCTGTATCTTAAAGTACCCTCTCTATTATGGATCCAACGGTATTAGACCCAAAACCTTGCGCTGTAGGACGCAGGCGGTGCTCAAAATAATAACCTCGCGCCAATCAGATTAGATCGACGACGACAAGACTTATGCCCAGATACTCTATCACTAAGTTGTAGAACGGGCTATAATCCATATTCATCTAAGCAACTTCGTATTCGTAGAAGCTCATTCTACAGCTTTAGATGGGTCGGAATTTGGAGGGTTTTCTCTTCAGGGCTGGCTCTGGAGATTCGATGTTGGATCCATATAATTCCTGATGATTTGTCCTCTCCGTACGGTTTCAAAGAGTTCTACCAGGAATCCTTATCTTCCACAATCTTGCAGTTAGCTCTCGTACAGCGTAGCAAAAGATCGTAATGCCTCCAAGCTATTGTGGCCATTGACAACGGTCGCTTTTTCTTGGTCTCAAAACTTTCACCACATTGTCCTTACTGTTTCTCTAAACTTTGTCTACAATCCTTTTCATTCTTGGGACACCGTTGGAAATCAGCCTCAGCCCTACTATGCTTGGCATGTACCATAAGTAGCAGCAAACCTCCATAGATAAACAACCACTCGTTCCTCCCATTCCAACAGGCACTGCCTTGTCTGGCGTTACAAGAACGTGAGTGTTGTCACTGCTCGAGCATATTATTGGTCTCACAACAATGATAGCTTTGATGGTCCCACACCCACGGCTTGCCACCGCTATAGAACGAGTCGCAACCGCGCGAGAAAGACAAAGACAACCCTTCCGAGGACCAAAACTCCTTATCTTTAAATGTGGCTCTCGCTTAGCGGCTGCCTTGGCTACTCTATAATTCTCTGTCCTTGCCCAGAAAGTTACCATAATCCTTTCCAAGCACACCGCATCCGACCGCATCCAAACATCTTCACATCTTACCATCAAAATGCGTTTTCAAACTCTTATCACCCTGGTATCCTTGACCGGCGCCCTTGCCATACCTTCTCTCGATCACACAACGCTCGAAGCTCGTGTGTAGTTGGGGGATGTAGGTTGGATCCAAGCCTACCACGACAACGGCTGTACAGATGACCCTTTGGAAGACAGAGCTCAAATCGGAGAGTTCGAAGGACAAAATGGCTACGTCAGTGGACCGGTCCATCGTCTCGTTCCATTGCCATCAATCATGGCACCAGCAACAAGCATTCTAGCAAGGCTCAATTCTTTTGCATTCCCGACTGCAAGAATCCGTGGGGGAATCCTATCGTGGAAAAACCCAATGTGAATCCTTGCTTCCAGGCCTCCGACTGGTGCAATAGCGGACCTCAATGCGACCATGACGATCTCACTATACTGAGCGTCAATACTATAGAACAGATGTAGAATCGGGACCTAAATCGAGGTCAAAGCAGTCGAGCCTGTAAAGGCTGGAATCAGTAGTGTGAACTTATCAGTGTAAGACATCGGCCTATAGCGACATTACATTCATGTTCAACATGACGTGATTGAATGACTCTTTTTGCTTGTTATGTGGTTTGTATCGGCACGCCATTCCCAGTCAATGAGTGACAGAATTTCATCACACTAAGCATGCCCATCATGTTTGCGGTGAATGAAGTCAACTTGCATTCAATATTGTTTTGCTTTGTTCCCCACAAGTGAGCTATACCAAGTCCGTCGAGCGAGGAATGTGGAAACTTTAAGCCGCCGCGTCACAAAGCCACTACAAGTTGAAGAAGGCGCACATATGTAAGACCATGTTCATCTTTCTTCTCGTTACTGACGCTTGACATGGATGCAAAGACCCGAAATAAATACTCGGCCTTCTTAGAGGAGGACTGGGCAAAGCTCGGCTACCTCGCGACTCCAGGCTCTAATGAGTATGGCTTAGGCTTGACAAACGCCAAACATCCCATTTTTCAATACACCAACGTTGCAAGACCGAATACCGACCAACCTATATGGCTGCAATACTCAATAGACAATTACGAATTGCTCTGCGCCGAAATTGATCCAATCCTCCGACTGGCATCTTTAATGCTGGAAAGTACAGCCAGTCTCGATTTCCTCTACGACGTCATCTACAACCCACGCCACGATCCTATAGAAACCGTTGAATTCAGTGGCTATGCAGTCCTTGAGATCGAGCCCACAGAGTCGAATAAGGTCAGACGCAGTATGGCCAAGGAAGCCTTAAACAAGCTGTCAGAGTCGATTGTCTTTCTTGTCGAGACGCCAAAGGATGATCCTGAAAAAGACTCCCACTGCAATACTGTACCTTCGCTGGGAATACAATCGTACGGCATCAACATCGCAGACGACGCAGACTCACCAAAAGGCATCGGCTCGATGATTCGAATAAACAAGAGTTACCTCGTCAAGCTTACGAGGCTTCTGGCTCGGGAAGGCAACAACACATCACAGATACTCACCCTGCAATTCAAAATCGCCACTCTCATCTGCCACGAGATCGCCCACGCAGTAGGCCACGCAGCCAATCTAGGCCTACTTCTCGATTCGATCATGGAGTCCACATTTCAGAATTTGGCTAAAATGGAAAGCTTGGAGCGGACCAAAGAGCGAGTCGGCACTAACGAACCTTTCTATGGAGAGGATGCTGTCGCTGAGCTCGGCTACTGCTGGGAGACCGCAGTCCTAGGCGGCACTGTGCAATGGGCACACCAAGTCGAACACCCTTTATTCTTCAGCAAATGGCCCTCTTTCCTCACCGAGGGCGACTACCCTCGCCGCGCCGGCTACAAGCGAACAGCAACGCAATACGTTGTCCCAATGCACTACCTCCGCAACCTTCACCGGCAAGATTTCTGGGAGAATGTTCAAGAGGGTGATACTACAGCGCTACACATCAAGAAAACGTTTGGTATTCGGGTCACCAACCAAGATGCGTCGGTCTTTGACTCCCTTGGCTTCTCGACTGCGACGAGCGAGGATGATTATACTGAGATGCCAGATTCGTTTCGCATTGCGAGGGATGAGGAGAGTGATCCTTCCGCGTCCAGGGCCAATGAGACGCTCAGCGAGAGAGTGGATAGGATTGCTGAAAAGAGGAAAAGCCTAAGGCAGGGGAAATTGCACATTGCGAACCAGGTCAATACGAATGCTAAGAAGAAGCTACAAAAACCGAGGAAGGATAATAGAGAGGTAGAGGGAGAAGATACATGGTAACCGGTAGGCCATGTCACCTTCGCTCGATTGTCAGCTGTTTCTTCTCGTTGCTAGCATGGGACAAAGGATGTCTGTTTTTCTGCATGGCTGCTGGTATTTGGCGTTAGCCAGGATGCAATGTCTCGCGTGACTTTGCACTAGGATTGCCAGTTGTGCGTACAGCAAATATTGTGTTGTCAAAAGCAAACTAATGCCGTCAAAAGTAGAGGCAGACATCAGTATAAGAACATAGCGTGAACTTGTCGGGCAAACGTCCTCAGGCCAACTTTCAAAGAATAAAAGCAGCCAGCGTTGTGGGGAATGGCTTTTCAGCGCCACTGATTTCAGGTCGCTGTCTAAGGCCGAACACATACATGACACCTGGCTCTTGGCACCGTCTTAGATTCTGTGACGGCTCACTTGTCTAAACTCTGCTCACCTGTCTATTTTCTCAGCCACCCGGCCCAGATAGAATAGCGGAATTATGCGTAGCGATACGTGCAAACCCGGGAACCTCTTCGCGTGTCTTTAAGCACTGACAATGGACAACAATACTAGAGACGCATTCTCGACTCTCCAGGAGCAAGACGTACGTACAATCCTTCCACCATGGCTTTATACCAAATTTGAGCCACAATATATGTATCAACGCTTCCAAAACACACTCTTTGAATTCGAAGACTCCCCTAACAGAGAGAAAGAGACTAACTTTAACACGTGTAGCGGAAGGATCATTGCGACATCAACCCCGAAGAAGACACAAGATACGCCTCACTGGACGGTCCAATCCATCCAAGATTCATAAATTATCTAGATGTTCTGCTGGAGTTATACAAAGATCCCGAAAAGAACAAGCTCTAGATACGCAGCCTCCGATTCAGCCTTACCGTTACCAACTGCCATGAGCTGGCCCATTCAATCAACTTTGCCGTCTACACGACTTCATACTGGCGATTTGTCGAAAGAGGTCTCTGGGCAGCTGACAAAGTCCTTTATCCCTCTCACTAGTAGAGGGCTCGTTTTAGGGCTGACTCCCGCCGCCAAGCTAAACGAACCCTATTACCACCAGTCGAAGGAGCCATTTTGGGAGAATCACCGTTCGGCCGAGTGGGGTCACTGTTGGGAGAACGCTGAATTCGGCGGACGCATTTCGCAAAACCTCGGGAACCATGACAGCCCTCTGATTGTCTCTGAATGGCCTTCTTTCAGACACCGATATCCAGAAGTGTAACCTTGGAAGGGTCGCTTTCCAGCATGTACCATCGAGTACCTAATATCAACCAAGTACTTGAGAAATATCCAATCGCGGACATACTGGAAATGCGTGGCTAGCCTCCGACCGAGTGGCTCAGCGTTCCCGGTACGAAAGGCCGTTGGGATCCGATTCGATCACATTGGAGAACTCATCGATCAAAATTGGGCGCCACCAAAAGAGGAAACGCACACACCGGACAATGTCGGGTTGAGATGGATTTCAAGGGGGAAGAAGACTATATTACAACCTTGGTGAGTGGGATGAATACCCATCTTTTGACAGTCGAGACTGCAATTCACCTAGCACAACCGGGAGCTAGTTGAACGTCGACCGTCGTTGGCCGTATCTTCTACACCCTCAACTTTCGCTTTTATAGGTACTACCTTGGGACGTTGGGCGCTTACCTTTCGAAGTGACCGCTTACTGGTGTCGCCGAATCTTTAATATTACTAGAATCCACATTTTTTTCACTGCATTCATCACCTCTATCAATAAGTGCCGCTTAAGCTCCCTTCTCAACAATACTCGAAGAGCTGCGATTTCTCTAGAGTCTTTGCTCAATCCTTAGAAACCTTGAAAACACATGAACATAGATGGCGGCACTCAAAACCATGCCATTTAATTCAGTGGACTAAATCGACGCAATGTATCTTCGGGGCCGATTGGGAGGCGGCTTTGATCCGGAACTTTGTATTTTAATCTTGGCTTAGCTTCCTTTCTTTGCTTAGAGTGTGTTACGATGACACTATATCATAAATAAAAACAACAAACCATACCTTTCTTCCGACACCGAACCTTCAATACCCTTCAGCTCTTCAAGATGAACGCTGAGACAAGAAATCAGTATCCGACAATCAGACCTGAGCAATGGCAGCAGCTTGGGTATCTAGACTCAGACAGTCTAGGACCATCCACTCTATCTAAAGATGTCCACCCTTTGCTATCGTTCAGTTGGAGGGGCCGCGAAAAGTGGGACTGCCAACACTCTGGTCTGACAGAGGAAAGAACGCATGAGCTACTTCTACCAGGTCTCCGCCTGGTATCGGAATTCATGTTGAGCCCACCTGGCATTGCTCACTTCCACGCTATCTTCTACGGTCATCGCCAGGAGCTGAGGGATCTCACCACCCAGCTTGGCGGCAAACACAAACAATACTCCTTCCACCCTCTCGAAGGCCTAGACCCGAACACGGCAAGAGAAGAGGTCACAACTGCATTGATGCGTCTCGAAAGAGTCATTGAGTTTGAATTTGCGGATCGGTCCACGGATACCATCTTCAGGACAGGTGGTGCTCGAGCAATGACAAGGGCAACGAGGAATATCGAGGAAATCAATATACTTGAGGATGAACGCTGCCGAGGTATCGCCTCAAGAATTACGATAGACCCAAGATTCGTGGCAGCTCTCGAAGAGGCTCATAGTCGACTTGACAATACTGGCTATGTCCTGAGCGTCAATTTCAACTTTGCCAAGAATACATATCACGAGCTGCAGCATGTTGCGGCACTTGCAGTCAACTCGGACGTGTTGAGTCAGTTGAAACAAATGCAGTCCATGAGCCTCCAACAAAGATTAGTTCTAGGACCCTTGGAGTCTCCTGAGCCATACCTCGAAGGCCAACAAATTGCGGAGTTGGGATGCAGCGGCGAGCAACTTATGTTCGGCGGCAAGATCGACTGGGAGTTCGGCAACGTAGATGCTCCGACATGGATCTACGACTGGCCTAGTTTACTCAATGTCGAAGAATTTCAACGAGGGCCAGGGCCTGAAATGACAGCAAAGAGATATCTTGTGTCAATGAGGTACATGCGTCGTGTACAACAACAAGCCTTTGTAAGTCCCCCTTTCTAGCTATTTCATATCCTTTCATATCTATCTTTCCGTCATTCAATTTGATTTGACAGTAGCAAACGCTCATGCTTCCCGATCTTGCACCAACGCTGAGAAAAGCTTCCAGACAAGACTCGCTGACTGAAGTATCATGTAATGGAGTACAGTCGATCCTAAGGACCTCCGGGCGTTGTATGTTCCGAAATTAGCGTTCGTCGAGTACGGAGTACGCCCGTTGACACAAAATGCTCAATAGCTACACCTAGTTTTGTGAGAGTGGAGATGCCCAATTCAACCTCGCCAAAATAGTTCTTCACGGAGTCGCTCACACATCATACATCGCCATAGGCCCAGATGAGTACCGAGAGTCCTATCGTATCCTTAAACAACACATACCGACCCAGAAAGCCAGCAAAGTCAAATTCTACTATGATGATGGAGGTGCTTCACCGGCTCTGCGATTGGGAGTTCGGCAATGTTGATGCTACCACATGGATATTTGAATTCCCTAGTCTGTTCGACGTGGAAGGTTTCATAAGAGCCCCTGGACCAAGCGCCAGAGTAAAGAGATACTTGGTGTCAATGAAATGGATACATGGTATTCAGCAACAGGAATTTGTGTGTATTCTCGGGGACTTTCCATTCATAAATGTGATGGAGCTATGGGATAAATTAGAGGAGCAAGCCAGGCTTGTTGGTACCTTCTTTTGACACAACTCTTTAATTTGAAATTCTATACGACGATGTACATGCTAATGGGGACTCTATCAGCCCCGATGATACCAGAGCACAACATGTTCGAAAATCACATTCGTGACATGGGGTATCAGACCATATTGAATCAGAAAATTGGTTGGCTATTTGGGGCCGGAGGATTATGGTGCGCTTGGAGTGAACGGGTAGTCCAGATTGATAAGGTTCAAGATGCCATTGGCGACTCGCCCTGTGAGAGGGTGGAGAAGATCTTTTACCGGGTGGAATTGAGAACCTTCTGATGACACCGACGGAGTTCGGTGTAGCTTTTGATTTGTCGTTAAATGTGTGCAGAATCTGTTGCATATGTCTAAAGCAGAGTGGATCTTTCATTGGCATGCACTCTAAAGTTTTCTTTGCAGGCTTGTCGCCGGTTGCTTCAGTGTTAACAAGATATCCAAGAGAGTTCCAAACATGAGGCATTCTCTTCTTGACGCCGATGGCATATTCAAATAGGATTAGGGAGAACATTGATTTGATTAGTTCCAACAAACTGGCTAATATGGATATACATGAGCTTGGGATCTTCAGATCCCGTAACAAATGTGAGGCTCTACAGACATGGTGAAGCTCAAGACTCGACAGAAAACGGCAATTTTCTTGTCGTATCAAACATCCTTTGCTTTGTCATCGAAGCTTTTTAGCTTTGTAAAGGGGTTCTTCTCGATAGAAGCTTCATTGTTGAGAGTAGGACAAAGATGGCAAACGAAGCGATAGACTTTTCTGTACAACGAGAAGAATACTCGATTTTTTCCGTAACACAATGTAACTAATTGAGGCACGATTAATTTGCATTTTCCATTACCGGTGTACTTGCTCAGTTATATGCTCCATAAACATTCCTCACCGAATCCAAGCCGAATCATGGATCCCGAGTCAAGACTACGTTATCCGTCACTGAGTGAAGAACAGTGGCTCCAACACGGCTATCTAGATTCCGCCGGTCTTGCTCCAAGCAATGTGACCAACGAAGTCCATTCAGTGTTCTCTTTCAGCGAGAGAGATTCACGAGGCCTCAGCAATGGGAGCAAATGGACGTGGATCCTCCAAGCAGGACAAACCGAAGAGAGGCTTAGATGGCTGCTGCGACCAGTCCTTCAATTAGCTTCGCTAATCTAAGTGAGTCCTGCAAGCATCGCCTACCTCTATGCCATACTCTACAGCCCACGCGAGACTATTGAAAATCCTGGTGTAGGTCTTAAGGCACCAGTGGTCTACTTTCGTGTTGTTCAGGGCTTTGATCTCCAACAAATGCGGTTGAAGGTCGATCAGGCACTCAAACGCCTCGCAGAGTCCATAACCTTCAAGTTCGCCCATCACTCCACCAGGCCTAACGTCAAAGGCTACACAAGTCCCCTGTATCCGGAGCCTGCTAAAGTTGTGGCTATCAGCATAGTCGACGAACCGGGCCGCGAAGGAGTTGTTCCCACCATCACGCTCGATCCAGACATCCTCGCTTGTCTTGAGGCCCTTCGTAGTCAGGGCGAGAATAGCATTGGACAGCTGCTGAGCCTGCAATTCTCCATGGCGAAGATCTAAGCCCACGAGATGGTTCACGCAGTTCACATGGCGATCAATTCATCTCTACTAGCATATTTCTCACGCCGGAAAGCGTGCAAGACTCGGGAGGAGTTCAAATCTGTAAAGGCTTTGCCCCCTCGCGAACCCTGCTTTGAAGACGAAAGAAGCTCAGAGCTGGGTTTAAGCTTCGAAAACTATGTGTTCAATGGCACCTCCATAAGAACAATTGCTAACGTAGACGGACCTATGATCCTTCACGAATGGCCTATTCAGACCCAGATACCCCCGACCCTCGTACCAACGGACTTCCAATTCTCGTTTTGGGATAATATGGATCCAAAAGACGTTAAAGCTCTATACGTGGCCAAGTCGGTGTCCTTTCCATACGAGTCAGACAGCTACCCTGATAGTGTCAGAGAAGTTCAAGAAGGCCGGTGAGAGAGCAGGACCACTCTGGCGCCTTTTTGAAGGAGGCCACCCCAATAAGTTTCTGGTGTAATAAATCTTTTCCAGCTGTCCTGAGTCATATTCACGACGACATTAGCCATCTCAGCTGCTTCATGCACTCAATTATCAATACAATTTAGATTGACCAATCAAATACTTTACCCCTCTCCACCTATCTCCTTCATCCTGATCCATTAATTACACTCATGCGAAAAGAAAGTACGGGAACAGTTAGGGCACGTTAGCTCGGCTGGCCCGATCAAGGTCCCATTGACGACTATGATCCACTTTATTTCCTATCTGGGTTCCCAAAGACGGCAACAAAATAAGAAACATATCTGGAGTTCGGAGGGACAGCAAAGCAAAGCGCGGGTCTTGGCTGTCATCGAGCCTGTTCTCCCACTGGCGACTGCTCTAATAATGAGCCCAGCAAATCTGCGGTACTCCTATAGCAGCCTAAACAGCCCACATTAGGACTTACCGGAACTCAGCGAGGAGTATAAAACAACCATACAATCCTTCACGGTGTGAAAGACTTACCCTATAAACTGGTTCGAGCGAAGGTGGACAAAGCACTCAAGTTGGTTGCTTCCAAACCAACTTCGCGGTAGGCGGGCTCACTGATCGCGGACGTCCATCGAAGCGACCTAGGTATTATACCATCCATTCGCATAGCCTTTCGCATACACCAACTCTCGGAGACTCCAGAATATGCGGTGCTATTCCCGGGATATTACTGAACCAGGATTTACTAATGTTCATAAAAGATTTAACAAGTCGGCCAGGGGACAACGTCGATCAGATCTTACACGCTTATTTCAGCCTGGCCGAGTTCATTCGGAACGAGCTTGCACATACCCTTTACTTTACTATGAGTCATAAACTGTACTCACAAGCTCTTTGCCTCTCCCGTGGCGACAATCCAAAAGCGAGGCCACTTGAACCCTATTTGGCAGGTGAGGGTGTTGGTAAGTTATGGCACACTCGGTTCAAATGCTTGGCGGAAAAAAGGCATCTATTTGTGGGATTGGTAAAGAAAAAACTCAACTGGACCCAATGGGTTTGGAAGCGCTGTAAACTCCAAGGATGGCCCAAATCCATACTTTCACCGAGTCACTGACTGAGTCTCCTTCCCTAGACCGCTGATGAGTGATGTTGTAGCTTGAGCAACTTGTTTGCAGGGCGCGTGGTCATCCCAGTAACGGTCATGTTACAAGAAGCTGAAGCACTGCCAATACTTTTTCTGGAGCTGAATGAGCAGAATAAGCCAATTATGAAAAAGCTCGACTGAGAAAAAGAGTGATAGCGCGTCACAACCGCGTTGATGCCTAACGGCCAGCCCTATAGACGACGCGCAGTCATGTGACCGTGCTCTGCCTGATTTTTAGCGTGGCGCTAGCCTTTTTGGTTTCCGTCGTTCTTGCCTCGTATCCCCACAACTTCATTACATAAGAACTGCAACACTCCCTCCTTCTGACACAGAAATTCTCGATACTACATCTTTCAGAGCTGTTCCTGGGAATTTACCCTTTTGCAACTCTTCACAGTCCTCTTGCCCTCTTCTACACAGAACCAGCATTTGCCGACATGGCAAAAACTATGCAGACCGCACGAACTCCACCAAAGCGAGCTCAACCAAAGCGGAAGCGAACAGAAGTCACGTATTACGAGAGTAGCTCTGATGAGAGTGAGGCCGAAGAGTCCGATGCATCAGATGCGGCACCCTCTTCAAAGGTTAGCTGCAGCATTAAAGCCAATGATACAACACCTTCCTTGACAATTGCTTCATAGAAACTCAAATACAGCTATAAAGCAGTCTCCGATAGACCTCTTCCAAAGAACAAGATCTTCCCATTCGCCTTGCTTCCAGCAGAGCTCAAGAACCAAATCTACGAAACAGCACTCACCGACTTAAACGACATTTTCCTCATCTCAAAAACGAGACAGTACCGTCGTACCGTCGAGCGTGATGTGTCCACTTTCGCCAACTCGGTCAATTACGATCGTCGACGACGTCACCGATACGATCGTTACCACAATCAACCATCACAACAATCGAGTTCCTCTTCAACACCGGCTAAGCCCATCGCTCTCGTGCCAAGCATTCTACTTCTCAATAAGGAGATTTACGCCGAAGCCCAGCCAGTTCTTTATGCCAGTAACAACTTCGTCGTTGAAGACACAGCCGCACTCCATGCATTCCTAGCCAACATCGGCCTCAAGAATTGTGCCACCCTTACCGACCTCACAATCAGACGCTGGGGTCTTACCAGAGGGCACAAAGCTCTCAACCACCCTGCTCTCTCAATGCTAGCCAGTGCCGTCAACCTCCAGCGTTTACACATTGACTGTCGAATCAGCTGGAGCGGACCGAAGTACGCTGCGAGACAGCTTTACCGCGATGGCCATCATTGGCTTGAGGCTATGGGTGTTGCAAAAGGGAGATTCGATGCTGCTGTGGAGATTGTTGAGGTGATAGACGAGAACTTCGAGGAGTACCGCCGGAATGGAGACCAGGAGAAGCCAACCCTGGAGGAGCAGTTGGAAACTTTTCGAACTGAGATGAGGAAGCTGTTACGTCGCAAATGAAATTGTGGAAGACGGCGAACGAAGCAGTTGCTGAGCTTGCGATGTGTTCATGGGCACATACGCGAAGGAAGGCTGAGGGGATGGTGATGATGCTATGTGTTTTATGATGCATCTCTTCCACTTGCAATGGCTTGCTATGATATGGGGGTTGTCAACAGGTGACGCATTCACGGGTTATCTTACATTGCTTGGTGCTGCTTCTTATATCATGGCTATGATATGTTTTATTCACAGCTAAAGCTCTATTTTAATAGGTACACAAACACGAATGACGCTTTGGTGAATGTTTGCATAGACAAGAAACCCGATTTGAAACGCTTCCCAAGACTAGAGCACACCAATAAATGTGACCGAATACGATGTTTATGCGGAGCTAATGTACGTGATAACTTACTCCCACTTACTATATCGTACACCACTGTAGACAGTCTATTGCTACGTCTATAGTACTGCACATTTTGGAAAGCCCAAACGTCTGCTACTTCAACTGAGTTCGTCACTCCACCCGGGTTACTTTAACGACAGCACCCTCATCACCGACAGCACCTTTCTGCGCTTCTTCCATCGCATATTCCTCCTGCTCTGCCCTATGTTCTTCCTCCTCTTTCTCTACTGCTAATCTTTGGTTTCCTACTGCAGCAGCGATATTTGGCGCTTCGGCAACATCGATCACAAACTGCTCGGCGAGATTTCGATTTCTGCTATAACATTAGCATATGCAGTTCATTCTTCAAAAAGAACCTGACCGTAATTCAGTGCATAACTCTTAAAGTGAAAGACTATTGGGCATTGTTCGGTCTTGCCGCTAAAGTCGACTGTCTGCTCTTCATACATGGTGGAGAATTTGGAGCATGAATCATGACCACATTGTTTCCGTTCTCTTCCGTTATGGCCATGATTCACCATTCCTTTGAATTCATTTGAATCGATTGCGCCTCATTTGCCTTTGCCACTGCTGCTCCATTGAGAGTATCGGACTCGCTTAGAAAACCGTTGTTGGCGTCCCCTACCCGCAGGGTGTATTTGGAACTCGTCTCCATTGGTATCATCAGTCGTAGGCTCCGCACCCCTACCATTCCGGCGTGGCCACCTGGTCTCGGTGGAGGTATCCAGCACCAGCAGATTTAGCCTTATGATCCACCTGTGAGTCTATGACCTATGTTACGAACCATGGACTGAGCGCGCAATCGATCCTGTTCCCTTTCTACCAGTCCCTGAATAGATTGTTGTATTTATTCTCCTATTGGATGTACTGGTATGACATGTTCAATCGTCATTGCATTTTCTAGGAGAGACCGAGCTGATTTGTTTGTTTCTTGACACTTGGTCTTCTGAAAAGCTAACACAAAAACACAGTAACAATAAGTACTTGGTATATCGATTAGTAAACTGATATGCTTTAATCCAGTAAATGCGAGGAAGGGCGAGCGCGATGCTGCGACCCAGTATTATGTGGAAGGAAGACGTAGTGCATTGTGATAAGCTGGTACAAAAAGAAGGCTGTCATTTGGGTGCTATTTCTGTCACTCGAGTACGAATTAAACAAAGGTGTAATCTATTAGAATTTGGAATATATCTCCTTCCTCGAAAGTAAAGGACTCCATCTTTATATTCGTATTCAACGAGGGAAATTCCGTTATAATAACGCGTTTTAGAATATAATATTTTAAGGACTTTGGAGGCGAATTAATCGACTTAATTAACTATATCCTACAATTAATAAACTAAGGTATTATATAGGTCTTTATATAACTACCCACTTCTTCGAAAATTCCCCCCCCCCTCCCCAATCCTTCACACTATCCATAACCTCAAAAATCATCTCTTCCTTTCCACCAGCGATGGGCTCGATTAGGGCTGATGCCAAGCGAACGAGCCCATCCTGCGCCGGTGGAAGAGATAGCCCCCACATTCCCCCACCCTACTCTCCACAACGTCACCATCACCCCCTTCACCTCAGCGCCATTCGACATCTTCACATAATCCTTCACTATGATTCTGTATCCGTGAAGGACCTCTCGAACACGGCTTAGCGAAATATCACTCGTGGTGAAATTCTGTCTATCAATTACAGGATCCTGGGGCAGGAAGCGAACTGGTAAGAGGGATTGCGAGCGAATGACTTCGCCAGTACTGGTGAGACGCTGCACCTGAAAAGAGAGAAAACGAAGAGATGTAGTGAAAGCAATGGAAGAGAGGACCGGCGAAGTCTGGGTCGATACGGTGCTGGGTTCTGAAATCAAGCGCGACGAATCTTCATCTGGCTTTGGCGTCTCTGGCTGCGGTGTAATGGTTGGATCCTTTTTGATGACCGTCTTATTCGTAGCGGTCTTCCTCAGCACGAAGAGAGTACGTAAAGCGAGTCGTACTCAAGCGGGATTGAGTGAGTTGTCAACATTGCATCGCTGAGTGACGAATGTATTAACATATTGGGTAAGTCTTGCACCAAGACCTGGCTTGAACCGGTCGCTCCTCTTTGCCTAGTACACGCTGTTTGATATTATCGCCATCGTACTTTTGCGTTGGATTATCTCTTTACCTTTTCCAGGCTCCCTTCTCTGCCATGTTGCAAAAGGTCGTCAAAGGTAAAGGCACCTTCGTTCGACAAATTGGCTACTCCAGAAGCCATTGCACTTGAGATGCGCTTCGCGGCGGATTTGCAGGTCTTGTAATCACGTACCAATGGTTGTATTCTTGTGCGTCGTCGAAGTATTTGTCCCAGATAGTTGGCAGGCCAAATTGTACAAGCGTATAGCATATGACTTGCGACTTCCGCTCGTCGTTGTCACAGGTTAGTATGTTTAGACAGTCAAGGAAACCGGCAAGTCACTAATTCACATGTGGTGTCAGATATACAGACAAGAGAGTGTAAGCAGCTTGAGCAATCGATAACTGTGAAAGTAGAAATGGCGGGAGTAACTCTCTTTCTTGTTCATCATCCAACCACTGTAATCACCATGAGAACATATCATGAGTACTTCCAAAGGCTATTGTTTGAGTGTATAATCTCTGAGGCAACTAGACGCGCAACAATCTGCACTCGACCCATCATCGACTAGATTGGGATCTTGCTGGTGATGTTCACTCCGCCTTTGGTAGCGGCCATCCTTGACAAAATGAAAGGAAGCAAGCCTCTTTGCGGGCCCACTCGTTCTTGAGGATCTCTGCTCCCTCTCGCTCTGGGCCTTGGCTCGTGAATCCCAAAGCTCGACATATAGACTCCTCCCACCGCGTTGGGAGATCTGTATCGTCGGTGCGGTCCTATAATTGACACCGGCAGCACGTTTGGCTACACCGTAGGTCACGAGATCCTCAAAGTGTACGGCTTTGACCACAGCCTGATGAGGATATGCCTGTCTTACGGACCGTAACAAGGTATTGCTGAGGGCGCCTTCAGCAAACTCATCCTGGTAGATTTATCGGCCAGTCTGCCATCGTGTAGCTCAAAGGTCATCAAATGAGAGTGAGGTGGAAATTAGTATGACACTCACGTAAGTAAGAATCCACCGCAGTGCCGTGAAGGCCGCTATCTCAATCACAAATGACTGTAGGAGGTCTGAGTCTGCCAAAAGGCCGGGGTGCAGCCTCATTTGGAGGATAAAAGGCCAATCCTGGAGTCAGCAAAGTTTAAAGCAAGCAACGATGCTTGGCATCAGAACAAGTGGCAGCTGTGAGGGCTACAAATCCCAAAAATTGCAGCATAGAATCATCCAGGAACATTGGTCTGGTGGGTAGAATGTTGTTCACTACATTTCACAGTCCACCCAAATACCCACCGCGAAGAGCATTGCGGCTGTAAATGGGGCGCCTTGGAAGTCGTCCATGGACTGCATGATTCTCGAAGTAAACGAGTGCTTTCCGGGCCACTGCGCCTTCTTTTGAGTACCATAGGCCGCTAGTATCTCAGTCGTTGCAACTTGCGCCAATGCCTGCCGTTACTGCAAAGCAGCAGTCGGGTGCTTGCAGTGCATTTGACCCTGCGGGCTCTGCTTCAACCAGAAAGATACCTTAAGAGCGCGCACAAAGCTTCAAGCGAATGGATATTGGTAAGGTCTGTCAGGCTATTTGATTTGTGATTTTTTGCTTCGTTCAAAGCTCAGGCTCGATTGAAATGTTGGATGTGAACGGATTGCACCTCACACGATTGTGAATGTTGGGTCGCTAGAGATTCGTGAGCCAGCATTTTCTGTCACTGGAACGAGAGAAGGAAATACGTCTCAAAGCGACCTCAGCGCTTCTATCGATCTTCGTCTTCCACTCAGTAGCCGTTCAATCCCTAGACCTGCCAGAGAAGTGTGAGCTGAGACATATCCAGTATGACTGCCGCTGTTGGCTTCACTTCTGCTGCGCCGAGTAGAGACTCGGAGACAGCTGACAATGCTCGAGTAACTTGTATCAGAGGAGGAAGACAAAGAGAGTGGTGATGAGCGCCACAAAGTCCCAGATGCCCTACAGATCGTTGTGCCTTGCCAATTTACATGGATTTCGTGCTGTGATGCTCTACTCAGGCGTCATTCTGTGGAACGCAAGCCCGTGCTTTACCGTTTTACCCACGGATCATCCTCCTGATGTATATTCAGGAGCGGAGAACCATTGCTCTCTCCACGTTGGCCTCGTTGAGCAGAAGCGATGAGGGTGGCAGTGGCCACGAATCCTAGTTGCGTGTCGGAACTCATGATGTGCTCTGGTGGGTAGAAGACTGGGGGCTTGGCGTATGTATGCTGATTGTAATCGTCTTGCATAGATTGAAGGCTAAGATCGTTCTGAATACGCTCTCCATCTATACCAACGTAATCACGAGCAGGACAAGTGGTGAGGTTAGAATGTCTCCGGAAGCCCCCGTTGCCCAAAGTGGGGGAAAGTTGTGCCCGTAGTTACAGCTTTTTGATCTCGTCAATCAGCTTTTTAATCTCATCGTGCAGTCGATAGAAAAATACTGGAGAACCTCTCAGCGACCGTGTGAGCCCCTTCGTCTGAAAGTCGCGTGACAGTGACTCATTGTTTGAACAACTTCGCAAAGTCGAGCCCTGGACCAGAGCCGCGTACAAAGAAACATAATGTTGGCTTCAACAAAATTCTGAAACTTCGCACAGCTACTCACCTTCATTGATGACGGAGTCGACGACGCCACTGCATAGGAATAAAATTTCTAGGGTGGCAATGACAGCGCAGTAAGAGTGCCACGCAAAAGATGACGACGCAGTGACCTTTTGGCCACCTCGGCGAAAGTATGCTTTGAACTGAGACCTTGGAATTGAAAGAAACAGGTCCCTATGCAGAACTTGAAGGGTCAGTCGTTCAAGGCTGCCCCCTCCTATACCAGAACAGGAGCGTAGCTTCTGTCATCGTCATCATCCTGTGTATCCTCTTCATTCACCTCATCCTCCTCATCAACAGAAACGAAAGAATTCTTGTCGCCGTCGGCGCAAGAGCTCACATCTGCAGTATCGACATCTTCGGCAATCTCGTCTGCCGGTGTGAGCAGCTCCACCATGGAGTGCTTGGAATGGCTGAGGTCGAGTTTTCGATCAACAAGGTCTTGGGGTATTTCTTCTCGCGAACGACCCAATACTGTACAGCGCCTCTTGGCCAATTACTCAACGACGGTGGAATCTGCGGTCTAACTTGTTACCAGAGACCCACCCCTTGCAGAAGTTCCACGAACAGCAAAGGTGATCTAAGTACTGGTCAGAAATTAGCTAACCATCTGAATCTACTGGAATGAAGAGAGCCTGACCGCTACACCTAATGATCGTGAACATCATTTCTAAAAATTTCCACTCGTTGATGGCGAGGCTGTTGGCAAATAGGCGGAAATTGTTCTTCTTTGTGCTTGCTCATACGGCTTGATCCTCTGTCACGCGAGACTAGGCCGGTAGAGGTGCTGCCTCGAACGGCTTCTGGGGAGAGATGAGGGTCGCGTCACCATGTTGGAGGCAAGTTGTTGTGAGGGAAGGACCAATTTTTGGAGCTTGGTATGACCGCGTAGGGTGTTGGCGAGGGGGTCTCAGTCGTAGGGTCTATCGGTTCTAAGACGAGGCTCTACCTTGGTCATCCAGAACTGCCTAGTCACTATGCATGATTAGCTCCGCGAAACAAGTATTGTAATGTGAGTAGTGACAACACATACGACGTTTCACCCCAACACTTATTTTGGTCACCAGAGACTGGCGGGATCCGTCCCATCCATTTCAGTGCTCAAGGCAAATTTCTTCGCCCTTCTCCTGAGGGTCGACGATTGAAGTGCCTTTTGTCTCTATGTCCGAGCTAGAAATGGACAGGAACTAAGACTGGATGGTAGGTAAGATTGGAAATCTTTGCCGTCAGACATTCTCTCCACGGAGCTGTACTCGCTCAGCAGCCGTCTGCAGTGGATCGGAATTGTTCCTGAACATTGGCTCTGATCTCACAGCTCGGTCATGGATACCCCGCTCACCTCTAGGCTATTCAATGAAAATATATTGTTCACTGTCCGCCCTATCTTCTGAAAACATCCGAGCACAAGGGAATGAAATGATGTGAGTAAGCGACTTGATTTATTTATAGACGTGTGCACAACAAAAATGGGCCACTCACTCGCAGAAGCAAACAGAGAGTGAAAACAAAGTCTGAGGATATTGTTGATGCTGGTCTCCTGAGGCTGCCACCTACTGTCACCATTTGAATGTTCAACAAGAGAACGGGCCCCAAGGCGAGACCATCATGGTCGAAATTGATTGTGGAAGTCCCTAAGACTCCAGCGTGAGAAGCAATATTGTTGGACTTTGATCATTGTTGCCAGTCTCGAATGATGTAAATTAGGCTGCACAGCAGACAGCAGGTTTCTGATCACGCTACCGACTTGAACACAATGAGCGTATACCTGGGCTAAGTACACTTGCATTGGTGCTTTTTGCTTGTGGGTGACAGAGATGGAGACTTAGTGGTACATGTATAAAGATGATATACGAGAAGGATAACGAAGAGAGATATTGATGGAAGAGGTGGTTGGTTGTATGTAAAGGAGATGGAGAGATGCGGAGAGATGAGACTTTTTGTACCAGAAAATGCGGGAGTGAAGAGGACTCGCGGAGGCCCGAACTTATGAATGCCGAGATTCGCAGATGAAGCAGTGAAATCCTAAACTTAGGTTCAATTGACAGCAACACTCTAGATGGGAAGGACCTGTCACTGCTGATTTGGTCCTTCATCCGCCCAGAGATTCTGTCAACGAAGAAGGTATGGCGATGATGGCTAAGAGGAAAGCAATCGAGAGCTATGGAACCAAATCGCTCGAAAGGGAAACGTCGCTGCTGAAGACGTTCCTGTTCCGTGTCAAACATGGGACCGAAGAGAGCTCAACAAAAGGCATTTGATGGAGTGTGATTCATAGAAATGTACCGGGCCAATGAAATGGGGTTCGCGCGCTGTCCAAAAACATTTAGTGAAGTAAGAAGATGCTTGTAAGTGGCAGGCAAAGCGTGATACTGAAATAGCAAGGAGTTTCTGAATGAGCCGTCAGGGAGACTTAATTGAGGATTCGGTAGGTAACCTTAAGTTTCGCCTTTTGCCTAATTCTCCACATCAGGCAACTTGGCCTTTAGCAGATCGATGATCTCGTTCCAGACTTGCTTCTGCCATCTCCTGTCCTTTCTGACTTGTCACCAAGTCTCCTTGCCTCGCGAATAAAAGTAAGAGCACCTCAGGCCAAGACTTGTGGCAAGATAATGAGAGACTCACTCTGTGAACTTCGTAGTCTTATACCATTTCCCATGTGCCTCCATCTCGAGACTCGCCGCGTTTACTTAGACCATAGCTTACTGCTCCGTAGTCTCTCTGAATACTAAGTTAAATGTTCTCAACGTCACCTTGATAGAAAATTCGCTAACATCGCGCATTAGCTCATTCGTCGTAGCTCTAGGACATACAGATATGACAATGAGATCACAGCCGATAGCCGTCCTTGTAATATCGGCCATAGGATTTGCGACGTATTACACGAGTAGGTTTCGGGCAGAAACGCAGTCAAGGTCGCATCAAAATGGAGGACGCGTACAGCACAGTCATTTGAAGCCTCAATCTTTAGACCGAGACTCGTCTGGTACTTCGACCAACGAGTGTGCTCAGTAATGATTCTTTTGCAGCATCGCAAGTCAATGACTGTTTTCAGGGTCGTGGATTATTCGAGCAAGCTGCAAGATGGTCTAAGTCGTCTTCGGCCTAGCAACCGAGTCGTGTCGGTCATTCGCTCTTTGGATGACGCGTTCAGTGTGATGTTTCCCATCTTCACTCTGGTTTGTTGGGTGGTGGTTGTCAATGGTGCTGATTTTGGAAAGTTGACACGTAGCTAAGTGAACGATGCCCGAACAGTAGCATTTTGTGCAATCCACGGCCTGGTATTACCAACTTTTTCGGTTTTCAAATCTGGCATTTGTCGTTCACTGAGGAAAAAGATAGGCATTACGTCTTCCAGTAAAGTAGCTCAGCACTTCCTGGATCCGCCTCTCATAATCTTTCCTCGCCGTCAGCCCCTATGCTCTCCAAAACTTTCCAGATCCCCCACCTATTCCTCCGACCAATTGGAGAACACCCCACATCTATGTCCTCGCTTTCCTTACCAATTGCGATCGTGTCAGGGCCTCGTTTGATGGATTTGAGGACCTCTTTCCAATTAATGTCTGCTTCTGTTGCAATGCCATCAAGCTCCTCTGGCAATGGCCAGCCTAACAAATCCCCAACCCGTTTAGCGCGGGCGCGCCAGAAATGAGACGTAAGCTGCGCACTCACTCGTTCGTAAAGATCCTTGCAAGTGCGCTCGAGGACAGGTACACTCAGGAGCGGAAGACGTGTGAGAATTGCGGAGAGAAATCCTGGTGGTAGCGTTGATAGGCCTATAGGCTTTTGAGAGATTCCTTCGATTGCATTGGGTATATACCTTTGTGATGCCGTGAGGTCTGGCATGGTTGGAGAAATCGAGCACAACTGTGTGGGAGAGCAAATGTAGGCTGAGAGGTCAGGAATAGTGATGGGATCCGCGCAAAGCCACTGGAATATACAACGTATCAGCCATGCTTCAACAGTGTCATCAGCTTTTAGTAAGGAGGATCCTAGACGAAACTTATCTCCCACCCTGTTTTTTCTTCCCACCCATCACCTCAGAATTGCCTTGCACCGTCATATCCATGGTATCGCTCCAAGTCTCCAGATTGTCTATAGTAGTACTCTCCTTGTGGCCCCTCGCCTTCATTCTGGTCAAGCCGCCTCGTGAGTGCATAACAGAATCCCCTCAAATCCATTGGCACTTTTGCCGCTTTCCACGAGCCATCCCACCGCCGCTGCCGGTACTTGCACATCTTTTCCATCATTGTCAGGCAGCAACTGTGAGTTGGAAAGAACATTGGACCATCGTCTGAGTCTTGTTCGTACGGAATTCATCACACCCATCTGGGCTGTAGATCTGTGGACGGGGCGTGCGCCTTATACAACCATTCTGCAGGAGTAGAGACGAAAACACGCGGGTCAGTGAATGTATGCGCAGTGGGTATATCACGCTTGTCAGGGCCTATGAGTGCCGGTGCTATGCTGATGATGAGAAGACGAGTGAGCCATCTTGATTGCTCTGGATGGAGGACTCGGGCGTCTTATGCATCTATGTACTGGAGCATTGATGGCTCGTTTGAGTCTGGATTTTCCGGGTCTCGAGAGCCTCAACAGACGCAGCAGTTAGCTCTCTGCTGTACTCTACGTGCTCACGATGGTGCAAGAAAAAAGATCGACCCAAAATTAGGTGACTGCGATGCTTGTAATATGTCGTCCATATGGTGGGGTCGTAGAAGAACACTTAGGCATCATGAATCCAGATGGGCGATCCTCCCATTGACGTCGAAGTCAGCTGGCACATCGTCATGGTGTCGTTGAAGTCCGCGTTGACAGGCACGAGGATTTGCAGATGGCATCTGGCCGACGTTCTAGGGCGCGTTTTAGGCTCATGCCTCTAGCTCCAGGCCTGTCCAGGCCTAGCCTTTGGGGGGGCCAAACTCTCCCCAAACTTCGCAATCTTGAATGCCTTGATTGCTTTGAGTCGAGCGTTGACTAATTGGGGGTCTCCACGACAAGTAAGCTTCTGCACTATGGTTGCTCATCAATACGAACAGTGTCTGATTCACTTCGACGATGTGACCTTGATTTTGGGAGACGAAAACAAGCTGTCCCTGTGCCCCATGAATCGAACGCCGCTGCTAATTAGCCACAGGGTGATAACTCTAAAGATGACTTACTACCTAAGATACTTATCCTCGTCTCTGGTGTGTCGATGAGCCGACGCCATGATGTCTATCGCGGTGATACCCCGTGAAGCTGTTCTGTTCGGCCAAGAGGTCTCCGTCATTGAAACGGTCTTTGGCCTCAATCTCTTGCTTCCGTTTCACATCTTCTTTGTTAAACACAAACAGTCGTCTCAGCTCTTGACTACGGCAGTGTATAGGCAGGAATAGCCAGAAAACCCTCGAATCCTGCTCTTCTCAAATATATAATCGCCTTCTTTTTCAATTGCTTCGGTTCAGATGATGCATCTGATTTATCTTTTCGCTCTGGCAGCGTGTTATCATTCATGCCTTACCAACACTGCAAGTGCTAGCTGCTCTCAAACGGCTACCTCCAATTTTCCTCAAGTGAGTGACGTGGCAAGCCTCGTCATAAATCAAGCATCGAATGAGTGCGCTCAGCTTCAAACAGTGACATGAAGCCCATTGGCTGCTGTCTTCCAGGGCTACGCTCTCGAGACTAATGCCGCAACTGGCTCTATCGACACCGAACTATGTCAGAATGTGCTATCCGATATTGCCCAGCAGTGTATACAGGATGGAGACTTCTCTGGCAGTTTGATTACCTCATCGAGCCAGGTCTACAACCTTGCAAAGACCCTCTTCCCTGGTAATTTGATCCAATCAGGGCCTGCAGCCTCTCGACCATCGATCACAGTTGCGGCCATCTCCTCCAGCACGCAAGCCGAGGCCGGCATTCTTACGTTGAAAGCTACTTCGGACAGGGGCGCTGGAGCTAATACACCGATAGTATCTAGTCTAATTGCTTCGCCTACACAGATAGGCCCTGCAACTGATTCCCAGTCTCAACCTGATCCAGGAATTAATGGCTCTCCAGGTCGGACAGCGACAGGCACCGACTCAGCGGGCTCCAGCGCCTCTATTCTCAACAGAGGTCTTGTTCCACCCATCCCGGTCGCTTCAGCTTCGGTCAAAGGCCTCGCCGCCCCCAGCAATTCTAGGCTTGTTGGGAGCATTGTTCCTTCTACAAGTAGATACTACGCAGACAGCGCTGGTCTAGTGGTACCATCCGGTCTATCTGCGGCCTCAATACAATTTCGGCTTCCGAACCTATCACTTCAATAGGAGCTAGCCTTACACGCCCCAGCACTTCTGATCTTGGTACAGTACCAATTACCGTCAGTCCCGCTTCGGCCACAGCATCTACGTCTGGTACTATCGTGGACCCAGCAGCACTCGCAAGTGCTACCCAGGCCGCGGCTAGCGCAAATACTGCCGTTACCAATCTCCAGAACAATCGCAACTCTCAAGACGCCAAGCAAGCTGCCTTCGACGCTATAAACGCTCAAAAGAGAGCGGCTGAGGTAGCCGCAGCAGTATGCCTATTCTCCGCGCTTGGGCCGGCAGCCACCACCGCTGAGGCTGTAGTCGTTATTACTGAGGCAGCAAGTGCTCTGCTAACCGCATGGGCCGCTGTCGAGGCAGCTGAGACTCAGCATGACAATGATCAAGCCAGCTTTTCGGACGAGGCGGAACAGCAAAGTGCGACAGCACCTCTGAGCCTGCCACTTCCGCTGCTTCCCTGATTTCTGCTGTGCCAGCAAGCGAGAGCTCTACCTTGAGCGCTTCAGCATCCGCCTCGACAGAATCTAGTTCATGCAGTCAATATACCTACCCATCGGATGACGAGCTCGATGTCGAAGGACCCTCTAGTGATGGATCTACAGACCGAAACCGGAGACGGCGATCTAAGATGTGGCGTTTAAGAAGAAACGGTGAGCTCTCGCTGGCCAAACATAGTATACATAAGAAAACCATGATGTATGTAGATCATGTCGACTCTCGCAATAGTCAGGACGTAAACAGCCTGGGAGCTCGTTCTTTTCTCCAAAAGCGTGACGACGGACCATATAATAGCATTGGTGGATGTGATTTCCCAGCTGGCTTCCAAGCAACACAGCCAGGTTATCTAAGAAAAGAGGGTCTTATCAACATTGGCACGGTAATGGTAGATTGAAAGGCCAGATGATCAATGCAGTACCGAAATGGTAAGGCACTTTTCGGAGCTATCTTCCCTGTTTGATACCCCTTATGGAGTCTCAAGACAATCAGCTCCCTTCCATGGGCGTTTTCCATGGACGTCAAAAACGTTCAACCGGGCTTCATCGGCCGAGCAATCAATGAACGGGACCAAAGGCTTCATCTTCATTCAGTCCTTGGGGTCTTCCGCGGTCTTTACGACGACTCGATTGAAAACCTTTGGCACAAAGCTTAGGCCTCTCCAGGATGCGGTTACGGCCTTCGGAGTCTACACCAGTATGAACATGGCTACTAATTGAATTGCTTTAGGAATAGATAGGAAATCTCAATCAAGTTCAGCTTTGATCGCCTCCGTTACCACCGCTACTGCTGCTGCCACTTGCCCTACCAGTGCCTACTTTTAAACCTCCAACTTCGTGAACGATGTCCCCCAAGGCGCCAGTATATTCAATCCTGTCTACGACGCAACCATCCATCCAGAGATCCTAGTATCAGGCACGCAGTGGGAGTTCGCCGAAGTCGATGGCTTCCTCAGATATTGGAACGTAATGGGGTAGCCCAACCATTCCCCCTGTCCTCGCCCAGAACAACACCTGCATGCAATTCGAGATTCCCCTCGAAACCGCTCTTACAGGCATCGTCGTCACTGGCGTCACCACAGCCGGCCTAACCGAAAATTCAGAATTCTCGCCCAACCTCTACGCCTACGGCGCAGCATCCAACCTCCTGCGGCGGCCCCCTCCCAGCCCTTCCAGCCGCCTCTCCCCTAATCCCCACAGCAACATTTGAACCCACCCAAACCACTGCTCCTCAAAACCCCACCGCAGCCACCGAACCAATTCACGGCCCCAATGAATCCTCCTCCTACTCCGGTGGATCCTCCCTCTGCCGCTTCAATCCCGAACTTGGCTCTATGTGCCAAAGCGCCTAGGCCCGCTACAACGACACCGCGTTCACAGGAGACGGCTGCCATGCTTTTTTGAGTGCAGTGGCGCGTGTCCGGCTTGTGCAGTGTTGGGAGCGGATTGGAAGACGGCGTTTGGATTGCTCGGGTTTAATGTTTGTGGGTGGCATAATTTGAGTATGGGGGGATATGATGTTAGATTGGATGCTTGTAGCGGGTGTATGGATTGGGTTAATGGGGTGGATTTGGAGCTGGTGAGCCCGAGTACTCGGAAGCCGTGGTGTGATCATAGTAAGATGCAGTTCATGTCTCAAAGCGCCCGATGTCCATTCTTCAAGACTTATAATTGCTAATGATGGTAGTCCATTGTTTCGTCCACATTCCAGTGCCATGCTTGCAACACTCCTCCTATCTCTGTTTTGAAATTCTCGTACTCACCCCCAATTCCCCAATTCTCTGGTTTGAACACTACACCCTCAACCCACCCCTTTCCACCCACTGCTTCAACATCGTCACTCCCCCCTCCCTCGTGGTAAACGCCACTCGACCAGCGGAGTCCTTCCTATCGTACCACCCACCACGAAAAGCATCACGTCTACTATCTTCATCGACCAGTGATCAAGCGCTCAAGGCGCAGATGATGATCGGGAGGCGGGGAGATACTATACACATGGTTGGTACAATGGATGGCAGTAAGAAAAGGTGGCTGGATGCACAGTTTCGTCGGCGGCGTAAGTGATAAGATGTTGGAAGTAAGCTGGTGAGATCGGTATGTGGGAATGAGGAGGAAGATTAAAAGATTGGGTTATTAGATTTAACAAATCGAATTGCGAGAAACCGGAGGGTAGTTTTCTTGTTCTGGCCGACTTAATGGACTGTAATTTGTTTTGTTTGGTAGTGTATATCTCCTTTGAATCGATGTGCTTGGGGAAACAAGGGACTTTGATGTTGCTCGTTGTTCCTAATATATAATTGGGGTCCCTCTTGGCTTGACGCGTCGAAGGTTGTTTTGTGGTTCATGCCTTTTTGAGTCGAGAGGGTTGCGGGACAAAGATCTTTTGACTCGTTCGCTGTCTTTATTGTCTTTCGTGTGAGTTTGGGCGAAGCTCTTGGAATGCTTTGAGAGCGTTTTATGTGCGAGTATTACGTTTTGTGGATCTTCTAGGTAGCTCACATACGCCGTAAGAATAGATGGCGGTCTGGGATGCCACTTTAACAAGACTGGGTGCAAATCGTCTTTATTCTAAGCAGCAGACTGTTCCTTAAGTTTTTGCAAGGAACGCTGGTAGGGATAGTCTATGCTCTGCTGTATTTGGCTTTCGCATATCTCTGGCTTCACACTTCAGCTCTTTCAACTGCTACGATCTTGACAGCCTACCTGGTACTCTTACCGTTGGTGTTCCGGTGCGGATGTCCAGCGGGTACACTTCTCTTTGCACGATCCGTCTATGAAAGAGCGAAGTCGACTCAACGTGCCCGTCTCCACGGTTATCTTCTTCGGAGGGGTTTGTCCAACAAACAACGGTGCGTTGTTCGTCGTTTGTCGTGACAAGAATACAACACTTCTATATATGATTCGCCGTGGCCCCAACACTAGCGGCCTCTCACACACTACCACGCAAACATCTACCATTCAACAGAATTCAAACTCCAAGAAAGAACAGCCGTCTCAACCCTAAATTCACGCAATGACGCCTAAGCACGACGAAGTGAGTTGGGAGTACAGTACCCCAAACCCACTACCTCCGTCTCCTGGACCGGCACCAGACAAGCCCCTCCCACCCATTCCAACCCAGCCCAAGCCAGCGCCGAAGAAGTAGGACGAACGCTTCTCTTTGATAAGATGAGTGGCGAGAGGAGAGCTGGGGGAAGGATGAAAGCTCGGTTTCATGGAGTAGCTGCGCTCTAGGTAGATGGAGTAATCTTTGTGCCTCATCTCGATCCTCGCTCTTCCCGTTTTGACGTGTCCCAAGCTAGATGGAAGACCACGGCTCCCAGGTCAGGCGGCGATGTGAAAGAATAAGGCTGAGCTTGCTGTCGTTCGTACTGCTCGAATATCATCTCGGATAGCCTCAAATCTTCTATTGCGTCCTTCGCACTTGTCTTGATCTCCTTTCCCTGCGTGAAACATGCATGCATCTCCTTCAGCTCAGCAGTGTAGGCATCCTCGTAGCTGCTCAGGATCTCTCTCGATACTGCTTCTCCATGCTCATCAATCTCGTCAACTTTCACTTTGATGGGAAGACCTTTGATGCTGGGTGCATAGCGTCTCATGTAGCCGACGAAGACTCTTGCTCCATTTGGAGCTGTCTTCTCGGCATCGACGATCCTCTGGGCACTCTGTACACTCAATGTTAAGGGATTTTTCTAGCATGACATGTTTGCCAGCTTTCAACGCTGCAATAGTGTAGGCCTCATGAAACTCGTCTGAAGTTAAGACAAAGATGACGTCAACGTTGGGCTCATTGATCACATTGTATGACTTGACAGTGGCGATAAGAAGTTCATAATGTGTTGCACAGAAGTCGACGGTCTTTCGAGAGACGTCGCTGATGGCAACGACTGTGTAGAGATGATCAAGGAGATGGAGGGTGGGGAGATGAATTACTTGAGCTACCTCGCCGGCGCCAAGGATGCCAACGCGTAGCCTTTTGGATGCCATTGTCTAGCACTATGCCGGTATGAACTGGTAGGAAGTGACAAACCCGCCTTTGCTTCCTTAATACTTGAAAAGGAAGATATGCAATGGTCGGACGCGGGAGATCTTGTCCGCAAAATTGGAACCTAATTAGCGTTTAGCCCTAGCCATAAAGGTCGAGATCAGGCTGTCAACGACCCCAGGGACTTGCAGTTGCCACGCTCATCTGCTCCCTGAAGATTCACCTTTGCTGCTCAAGAGCCTTCTGAATCATTACGTCCATTTGGAGGCTTTGAATTTTGTGTGTACTTTACGCTCCTAACCCCAAATGGGCGAGAATTCCACGATCTATGAACACGATGACGCTCTCTCCAATGTTCGAACTCCCCAAACTAACACTCTAATCTTTTCCCCAGACTTTTGATTGTCTAGCATGCAGGTAACAAGCCCTTCATACGATCCGCTATCAGCTCATCCAGTGCAGCTGCCCTTGCCAATCTAGGTCTTCCTTCTGTAGAATACCGTAATCCCCTGCTCATCCTCATGTATGACCTGACCTGGAAACTCATAAGCGTCTGCAAATCGCGGCACTGGCATTGGTGGTGGATGATCGAGCATTTGAGCTGGTGCCTGCCATGTCTCAGTGTTGGTGGGGAGATTTTGATTCAGACGTTCCAGAAGCTCTAGCTCGAATGGATTTAACTCCCTATCAGGCTGTGTTTGGATATCTGGGAAGTCGGATGTGTACTCGTCATCGTAGGGCTGGTGGTCCACAGCATCCGCAGCAGCTGAGGCACTGCTTTGGAGCGCTCGTTCACCCATGTTCGCTGGCGTTTTCGACCGAGGTGTCCTGCCTGGTTGCATCCTCGCAAAGTTGCTCACGGAGATGTAGAACTTGGTGCGGGTGCCCTGTGAGGCTTCTTGAAGCCAGCGGAGGGATCGCCGTGTCTCTGATATGCTTCACCAGATAGTATTAGCATGTCAAATTTCGTTCATAGTGCAGGTGCCTAACATACAAGCACTGGTAGCTTCTGCTGTAGCTCCTGAGATCGTCCATCCCACTGCTGTCAATTGTATTTCTGTCTACCAACACTAGAAATCTGTATCAGCACTAAGTGTGTCAAAGCAGTAGTGAGCGCGTACGATTGCGCAGCCGAGTCCAATGCAGCTGATCTTCTGCGTCGAGGCCTGGTGGACATTGTAGAGGAAACTCATCGGCCTGATTTTGATCTATTGCTTAGCAAAGCCATCAAAAGCATGGGATCAGCCTACATCATCTGTCTCACTGCGCCGTTTTCTTTGCTTCTTAGGTAAAGCATTCCCATTCGTAGTGGAGTCGATAGCAGATCTCGATGTTGGGTTGAACTCAGACTCGATGTCTAGATCAACGTCCTGGTACTCACGACTGCTAAAGGGTGAATGGGCCGACATGTCAGTCTCTCTACTGATAAAAAGCCTGATCAAGGCGGTTCGTTTGGATTGGGATGACCAGTGCTCTGGATGTTTCGTGTCTTGGTCGGATTGGATAGCAGCACGGTAGACGTTGGAGCAAGCTAGCAGGAGAAAACACGTGTAGTCGAGAGGAACTTAAAACTACGTGAAGTAGACTGGTGTTATGTAATGCCTCAGATTAGCCGATCACGACTAAAAGCGCGTGAGGCTACACTTTCGGCAGATATGTGGGAGCGAGAGCGCCTACTGAGCTATTCATGAGCGGCCTTCTTGAAGTACCGATGGCTGTCTCGTAAGAGGTTGGACAAATTTTGGGGCACAGAGATGGGTATACTCACCTAGATTCCCTAAATCGGGACTAAATGGGTTGCAATCGATGGCCCCTGTACCAACGTAATCCCGTTTTGTGCGATAATTGTGACACATCAAGCAGAAAACGTGGCAATTTTACTCTATGCTTGGCTTTCGAGCGAATCTCTTGCTATTGGAGATGGAGCTCAGAAGCAGAGATCGATCGTAGCGGGTATCTATTTTTGTACCTTCACCATTTCTTGCACTCTCTTCTTGCCGCCAGATCACTGTCTTAACCCTACTTGCTTGTTCAATTAATCAACACTTCCCGGGTCATTTGCGACGGCCTTCATCAAAGGACTTTGCGCCGACTGCATAATTTGCCTGTGGCGCGGAGGATCAGAGCTACTTCGCGGCTCTAGTCTGAGCTGATCATGGATCGTACCCAGCATGACTGTTATAGCAATTCACATAGCTCGTGATGTAGTTGTGTGACTCCTCTTGAAAGTGTTAGGCTTCCAATGTTCATTTGACGAATGCATATCATGAAAACAGGAAGTGATTACTGATTTCGACACATTCCTGATCAATCCAAGCAGATAGTCAAGAACCTTGTAAGAGCGTAGTGCTGGCCAAGTCGATTTTTGGTAGAGGATTGAGTCCGCGTGGGTGCAGGTGATTGCATTTGGGTATTCATCAATATACCATGGACGAAAGAGTTTCAGGTAATATGTTAAGCATCCAAACAGAGCTTGTGGGAGGTAATCAACCGATTTGAAATGACGGCTAGGAGGCACTAGAATGCTTGCCAAGGAAGTTCTGCTTCTTTGGCTTGCCCTGTCACCCCATGACATCGATACGATCCTTCTCAATCGACAGCTGTACGATCGCATGACACTTGCTTGCACCTACCTTCAATAGATTCGCTCACGCTGGCAGTGTTCGCAAGTCGCGTCCTCTAGCACTCAAAACCTCACCTTTCATCCTCCTGACCCCCATAAACGTAAACGGCGTACTCGTACAACACGCAACAGTCCCCTAAAGAGTCGACATTGCTTTCCCAATCGGTGATACTTCAGGGCTGCACTCAGCTCTTACTTTCTTTGCAGCACCTTCAGAACGTTCATCATCAAGGAAATTATAGCCTGAGCTCAAGCCCGTGTGGGCGGCCCTACTTTCTGCGTTGTGAGGTTCTACAGCAAAGCCGACCGTGCTCATCGACGTTTTACCAGAGAGTCGCAACACGTCAAAAGATGTCTAAGCAACTTGTCTGAATTAGCCTTCCTCCCCATCAGGCACTATCCCGATCCTTTGAACCTGGAGGTGCTCTCCCGCATCCGCGTTACGCCTTTCTCACACCTTCAGACTTCTTTCGATCGCCTTCAAGTGCGCCAATACCCTTCAAGAATCTACTCACACGCACGTAATCACTATGCCGCTGGGAGGAAAGAAAGTCAGTGGCAAGCCTACTTTGGTGGTGAGTTGCGACCGATGCCACCCATTGTCATCAAAGCCAACTTGATGCTTTGCAGGATCTGAGATGGCTAGAAGCCCCCAAGCTACTCCAAGATGTCCAAGGCGACAAAACACAGCTCCAACGTGAGATTCGAGAGGCGTGGCTGCACACTTCTGAGGCAGTAGTGCGAAGCAATCGTGAGGACTCCGTCGACTTACTTTCTCAGACCTTTGAATTCGCACGGGTCGATTGGCAAAAACGTGAGCACGAAGTCTGGGGTGGGAAGTCCATTCTCGTTGCCTCCGACCAGATGTCTTGCGCTAGAGATGGCCCACTCAACAAGAAGGTGGAGCGACTGATCAGCGAGCGAGAGAAGCAGCAGCGCACAAGATACCCCCCTTCGGAAGATCTCATCAAGTTTCGCATGGCCCAGCTCCTCCTCGTCCCACATGTCCATGTGAAAAGGTACAAGGGCATATCCAAATTGGCTCGCTTCGAAGACAGCAAAGACGAAAAGCGTGACGCAAGCGCAAGGGATTCCTCTCTCCCTTCTTCAAAGAGGATCTGCATAGTCTGTGGTGGAATTCTGAGGATCAAGCGGCTGCCGCTGCGGACCTGTTGAGAAAACCCCCAGAGGAAGAAGCAGCGATGCAGCCCATTACGGGTTGGATGCATTTGAGCCAGAAATCGATCTACGACCTTGCCGAGTGGGATCTGATTGCAGGGAGCAATGAAGATATCCTGCCCAGGACACCAAGAAACCTCATACACCTTGGAATCGATAAGAAGCATAAGACAGTTCTGTTCCGGTGGCCTGGAGCTATTGAGGCGCTGCTCGGCGAGGAGACCCTGACCGGATTCCTAGAAGATCTCGACACCTTCGCCAAGTACCAACCTTGCCCCGCTGAAGACTTTCAAAGACACGCACTCGATGCCAGATGGCTACGAGAAAATCCACGATTTGACCAGCAGAGAATTACAAGCGCTTGCCAAGGTGTCTGGCATTTCGGCGTGGCCGACGATATAGGCGAAGGCCCGGACTCAGTCAGACCAAAAGCAGACTTCATATTAGGGAAGGTGAAAGAGAAGTCTGCATGTGACAAAGGCGATACAGACCTGGTCAGCGTTCGAGACCAGATGATGACAGAGGGGTTATTCGCACCTGTCACGAAGGCGACGACGTTCGTTCATGCAATCCTCGACCCCGACCAATTCCAGAAACAGCAGGTGGCAATGCAACAACTACAGCATATCGGGGGCGTGATGACGACTCCTGACGAGGGCTACAGTATTGAGGGCGTTTTGAAAGGCGTCAAAACCGAGTCCCATTGGGATACCAGCGACGTGCCGGGTGGCTTAGCACTCTTGACAGGTTTCGGAATCAAGACAGGTAAGACTGAACCATAGAGACCATTCCAGGCATCAATGCTGATCATGCTTAGGCGGCGATTTTTGCGCCTCGGAGCTGGGTGCCAGAGTCTCGTTTGAACCGGTTGACAATATTGCCGTACAGGGCCGCGATGCACGATCTTCACAAATTGATGGAGTGGTAGCCGACAACATTCAGTGGTTAATTCATTCCATGAGATGGTCATGAAAAGGGCAAACGACATGTCGATAGCGCAAGAACAATTCGACCAAAGGCGAGAACACGAAGGACCACGGCGCTAGAAGTCTAGATGAAGACCAGGCCGAAGAGGTGGATGGTGGATCTGATGAGGGCCGTGATCAGGACCCTGGAGAGGAAAAAGAAAATCTGGATTGCACCCTCAGTAGCAGGGAGCAAGAGGGCCAAATAGAGACAGAAGAGGTGTCGACTGCCGCGGGCGGAAGCATAGCGGACGCCATTGCTCTGGACGAAGATTTGGAGGCTGAGTCGTGGGAGAAGATGAGAGCGCGACTGAAGAAGCGTCGAAGACTGAGTGTGGTGGTAGACTCTGACGATGAGTAGAGAAGACGAAGGTAATATTCCGATTCCAGCGCTCGCTTGCGCACTGCTGCTCCAGAAACAAGGGCTTCTTTCTACGATAATGCTGTGGGATACATTGTCGAATGTTGAATGGTATTTCTGTGCTTGAAAGGGAGATTAGGTTGAACCTGTTGTGGTTATGGAATCCGTCCGGAATCTGCAAATGTCAGACAATGGAAGTGGTTCTTCGTTACATTCCAACCGCTTGCAGAGCCTATATGCTATTCTTCTGTTCACCTATGGATTGTATTCCAAGTAAGCCCGGTAAAGTTGAAGTTGTGAAAGCATTTACAGAAAATGACGCCTGCCGGATCAAGATTGGACGCCACCACTTGTTTGCCGCCACCACCAAACTTTACATTCTTTGATCAATATCCACTGGTATCTCTCGATTACGAACATAGCCAAGCAATCGCATCGGAGGGAAACATCACTATCGATTGCAACTTGTCGAGGGCAGGACAGAGATGCTTCTCGAGCGGAGAAGTCATAGGAGAGACTGCCAAGCTTTACTAAGGCCGCTAGGGCTAGCGTACCCGCTAGAAGCCTTTTCATCTTTCTGTCAGGGAATGTAAGCCAAGATATGGCTTAACCTTTTGTACCCAGCTGCAGTGGTACACAAGGATTTAAGACTTTCCCACCTTTTTTCTCTCGAGCAATCTTTGTCTATCACCAGATCCAGTCCCAGCTCCATATTACATGCAGCGCAGATTGTATCTGCTGCATTGCTTCTCTTTCAGATTATCTCGAGATATCACACTTTCTGCTTACTCCTCTTTGTGACTCCAAGGCCACGTTCAATGCTTCGATAATTTCGGCAATGGCTAACATTTTCGCAGCTCGAGGACACATCCTAACCGCTACCTCGGGGAGAGAGCTTTCAGACTCTGCCTCTTACTGTGGTCCCTGCGTCTATGATCTAGACGAAGGATCTTACCCCGAAGACACTATGGTACCATTTCCATGCTCTGACCCAATCGATTGCCATCCTTTTCTTTCTCATGTAGTATTGAGCGAAATCCTGAATTAAATAAATCTAGGGAGTATGGGACCTTTAAGTATACAGTGGTCCCAGCCACCCCCAGAAGGGGTGGCAGGTAAGGAGGTGTTTTGTTCATACTTTTAACATCTAGGAACATTAACGGTATTCGCGGGCAACAAATCCTTAGAATCAGCCGATACCAGCTCATTCGATGCCAGTATGCTCTCCTGATTTACCCCTTCTTCTATAGAAGACTGTCACACCCTGCTCATCTTCCCACAAGATCTGACCTGGACTCACGTATTTGTCGGCAGGCTGTGGTACCGGGTACGCTGGTACTGTTTGAGACCCACCCAGGAAAGGAGCAGTGGATGTTGGGTAGCCAAACACTACACTCGGGGGTTTGGTATTGACGGTTTGACGAGACGTCGCTGGAACGGAAGGGTATTGATTCAATTGGTCCAACAGACCTTCCTCGAAAGGGTTCAACTCGTAGTCGCGCCGCACCTCAATATCTGGGAATTCAGGTTCGTAGCCATCAGCGGAGACTTGACCGTCCATGGTATCGCTATCGGCCAAAGTGTCTCTGTCAGCGACTTTTCGCTGAGATTTCCTATTCCGTTGTCTCTTTGGAACCATCGATGGTTGGTTGTTGCCCTGGATATAGAACTTATCGCGTTTACCCTGGGAGACTTCTTGAAGCCACCGGAGGCACTGCCGAGTACGTGATAGGCTGTCAGAAGCATTTTAGTTTGCAATCAATGGTTTGTGAGGCACTCTTGACATACTAGTTGCTAAAGGATCTCGCGTTTTTCATGTTGCTGCTCTCAATGCTACTCCTGTCCATCAACACTGCAATCATCAGTATCGAGCAACGTATTGTTACGGAGAATGGAAAGAGTGGCATCTCACAATTCCAAAATCGAGTCCAACGCTCTTGGTCTTCTAAGCCTAGGCCTGGTGGGCATGCGCGAGGAAATTCGTTTGCCTGGTCAAGACATATTAGTCGAGCGATGATCGATGTAGGAATTAGCGGCCTACATCATGCGCCACCGTACGACATGATCTCCCCAGCTTCCTGATCCGGGACTTAACAGCAGTAGAGCCTCTAGGAGCAGAGTCGAGAACTGAATCGGAGTCAGGCTGATCGTATGAGGCAAGATCATGTAGATCAAAGTCCGTTGACTCGTGCTCCATGGAGTATGAGTGGCCTGACATGTCTCGACGATATCTCTGGTTTGACATCTGCAGGTTGGCTTTTGCTCAAGACAGGGTTGAATGTCTTTGTGCTTTACAAGTCTCGTGTCATGACTATTAGCCGCCGAGAATTTTATACTGGAGGAAAGTGTTATGGTAAAAACCCTAGATGAAGCACGTGCCGTAGGTTTGTGTTGAACGACGTCTGTCGAACTGCGTCTGTCGAACTGTGTTTTGCAAAAACTCAATGTGATGTGTCCCGTGGACTAGTGGCCGTTAGTCATGAAAGTGCTGACCACGACCCTTGGGTGCACTCTAAAAATTGAGCTCATTAGTATGGAGCAGCCCAGAATATTTTCAGCCCTTCAGATACTGCTTTAGTTCTAAATAAGTGCTTACATATTAGTATTGGAGCTGCAAGGCTGGGACATATCTCTAAATCACAACAGACCACATAATCACATTTGTAATGATGAATTACCGTGTCTGGTTTGTACCGCGATGTCTCGTTCCTCCTTGTAAAGCTGCTTTGACTTCTAGCAATTTGTGCCCCCTTTCATTGTGTGTAGGAAAATTGATAGAGCTAGCAAATGCGCTACCGTGGCCCCTTTTTACTCTTAAACCTCAGGCGAGTGTACTTATTAAACTTCAACATCGTAGATTTGGTGTCTTGATTGAATACAACAAGAAAGCCACTGTACTCAGACTAATTGAACTCCCCGAAAACAAATATCGACCCGCATGTTAATATCTTAGCTACATTCTGACATAAAGGTGCTTTCATCCTAGATCATCTCCACAACAACGCTAGAGCTAAAACACTGTAAATGGACAGCCTTTCAAGATGGCAGATCTTTGTGCACCTTGCTAAAGGGCGAACAAAGACTTGGACTCTCTGGGGGCCTTAAGGGGGCTCCGATAATGGCATTGTCTTGAGGCGTCGAGCCTTTGTGATATTGGGAAGTGTCGAGCAGATTTCAACACTTGCACATCCACTATCTCATATCTTATTCCAACCTTTTGTCGACTTCTGACATCACCTTGGACATCCAAAAAACCGCGATCAGTATCCAGAACCAGACAACACTTCGAAATCGATGAGAGAAAATCAATCAAGCACACTCGGGAAGATGTTTCCATCCACCCCACCACTCTCTGCAGAGAAAGCACATGCGGATCGTCAAACAACGTCAACTGCAATCACGACCAGTTCCACGACTTCAGTTGCAGATACTAGGCCATCAACACCCTCGATCCTACCAGCGAGGCCTCGACAGAGCAGGGACCGCTCGATGAGCCCTACGTGGATGGATTTACCATATCGAGTGCGCGATCTCGTCCCAAAATCCGAGAGACGAACGGTGGTATGCCCTGTTCTAGGCTGTCGATCAACAGTGGTGCATCAGCATCCCCCAGCAAGACAACACTACAGTCCAAGAACCCCAATAGACCAACGAGAGGAAGCAATTTCTCCGCGTATCTCCAGCGTAATGATCCCAGAGACCGAGGAATGGCAAGCTGCGCAGCGCAGGCGTGGAAATGCTGGAAACCAGGACGCGTTGAGAACAATTGATAGGGAAATCGACATTGTCCCAACCCAAATGGCTAGCGTTGCCCTTCAGCAAAAGGTGCCTAATGACTGCGACCTAACACTTGAGGAGGCAGAAGAGCTTACCAGAAAGCTGAGGGAGGACATTGCGCGAGGGCAGTGCGACGAGGCGCCTAGCCTGGGTTACATCAACATGCCACAGCAAGATCCTTTTGACGGTCAGTGGTACAGTCGCTGCACCTTTCGTGACAACAATTACGAGATTGGGTCGGAGGGAGAACCAGCAAGGGGGCGAAGGGGCGCTGTGGTGGAATTCGGTGGGTGTTTGCCAGTTCCTAACACTAATGACAATGGCAATGCAGCTCTAACCGGTCCCACTGGTACACAATCCTCAAGAGAACTACAGTATCCTACTGACAATAATGGTGCTGACTGGGATGGAGCAGATAAAAACGGTGAATCGGGTCAGAGATCACCCCTTATGAGATCTCCAAGATCTGTATCTCCGGTCATGATGTCGCCCAGGCCTAGCTCACCAATAATGATGTCGCCGACTACATCCCCTGTCATAACCTCGCTCGTCACGCAGCCCCCAGAGTCGCACTCGTACACCGGCCACGAAGCGCTCATTCAACCCATGGCGAAAACCACACTTCAAGAAAGCCCCACGCCAATAGTCGGGTCAGTCACTGCAAGCGACTACACTTCAGAGCTATGCATATCGATGCAATGTCTCGTTGGGCATCCACACCCAGTGGGCCGATACCTGGCGCGAGGCCATGTCCCAAGAACCTGGAATGACCATTGGGGCCTCTCAGATCCACCAGATGAGATTTGGCAGGCATGGGTTCGGATGGAGAATGGGACGGCCCGGGAATGGGATGAGATAGCTGTGTATGCGTTTTCGGCGTGCCATTTCTGGGATGGACCCGAGGCTGGGAATGCGGCTGGGGAGCGGTTGTTGGGGAGGAGAGTCTAGAGGTCGAGACTTGGGAACATAGTCCATGGAAGTCTATAAGCTGGAGATGAGGGAGATCGTGTAGTATCTATTGGTACTGCAAGTTAGCAGGTATGAATTTTGTTTTCAAACACAGGGACTAGTTGAAGATGTGTTGGGAGGGCTTCGACACATTCGTATATACATAATTTTCACCTCCTTCTCCACATCCCCCTTCGGCCCTTCTTCAAGCTTTTTCGTAGCTCAACATCATTTTGTAACAGCCGATTCCAACCACCTTCGGCCCTTCTTCGACCTTTTCCGTAGCTCAACTTCATGTTATAATAGCCGATTCCAAACATCGCCCATTTTCACGACATCAAACACATCTAGTCCGACCCAATCCACTGGCCTCCCCTTTTCGCGAAGACTTTGACACCATGAGCCATCGCGAATGCGGTGCAGACGCTTCACAACACTCTATGAAAAGTGCTCCAACAACAACCCCAGCAAGGCCAAACACTCGTTCTCCGCCAACAACGTCAAGGAGACTGAATCAACGCCGAAGCCATTCCAGAAGCCTAGAAGAGGTAAATCTCCCTTTTCGTACCCGCCAACCAGTATCAAGAACGGCGCTGCAAGTTGGACCGCCGTTACCAGCACTCAACACGCTTCCATCATATCGAATCCATGAGGACGAAAATGAGCGACCTGAAGCTTATTCGCCCCCCATGCTTCCACCGGTGCATTCTAACGTCGTCGACAACGCGGCTTCTGTTTCAAAGTCCGGAGGCCAGTACAACTCCCAAACCGCCACTCCCCACCCTCACCCCAACATGACAGCATCTCACTCCCCCGCAAGCAACTCCAACACCGCCATCCTGCCCTAAGTAATAAAACCGTATACACACTCGACAACCCACCTCTCAGGTCCTCATCCAACACCATTACCAAGCAACCACAATCGAGACCTCTGCACCGCCCCAAATTGCCTGATTGAGCATCCGCACGCCGAGGGTAGATACCTCGCGCGCGGTCAAGTTCCAAGAACGTGAGGGGAGTATTGGGGATATTCTGATCCTCCGCGTGAAGTGTGGCGGTCGTGGACGAGAATGGTGAAGGTGGGTGCGGATGAGTGGGATGAGGTGCTTGTTAAGGGATTTGGGGAGGGCCATTTTTGGGATGGGGATTGAGAGTGGGAGCTAGGTGGTAGAGAATGGCGGTTGAGATAGTGTTGAGATATTAAATGGAAAACCGTGTACGGGATGGGAAGGTGGACGTGGTATCCTGAATGTTTCTGGGATCAGGTCGCGAATCGCTTTTAGCCTCTGCAAAAATGGGTACAGTCTGTTCGATTTTCCTTCGTTAGCAGGTACAGCAATTGACGAAAGTGAGTGCCTGTAATGGCACGTTAAAAGAATAAATTGCAAATGGAATTGGTTTTGGGACTCAATTGGTGCCCCTTGCGCAATACTACATGAAGCTGTCTACCGTTTAGACTCGCTCCAATGAATCAGACGCCTAGTTTCCGAATACTGCTCAAACAACCCGCTTAACCTGCAGTGCACATGTTAGCCCAGACCCCCAGATCTCATGGAACATAGTGCAAACATACCTCAAAGAATCGTTTCAACCACCAGACCTGGAAGATACCTTCTCCAATCAGGACGCCCAGCTGGAAAATACTCCACCATTTCACTCTTGCGTTCGTGCTTTCAGCCGTGTTTCGATGGATTCGCTCTCGGACAATGATATAGGACTGCTCGTCTTTGACTTGGTTGAGGAGCTCGGTGAGTTGTTTCACTGTGGAAAAAGGCTTCCCGTTAGCATGATAATCCTTCAGAGTCCCAAGATCCTTTTAGCCACTTCTTCCAATGTTGTTCGGTGCTCTCATCACATCCACGGGGCCTCTGATCGCCTAATGTCTCGACTCTTCTCCATACTCTCTCGTGTATTGAATACAGGTACGCACCTTCCATTTCCAAAGGATCATTGGGCGCCTCGCTCTCAGGCACATAGACAATACCGTGCACATTGAAGCTAACCTCCTTCGTGCTCGCTGACCACGCCTCGTTGCTGAAGCAGTAGATATGTTTGCCATCATTGCGTGCATCGAAGGAGTAGTCAACTGATGAGACGGCTTTATTATTCACGAGGTAGGTGTTTGTTGGGTCTTGGATCTGTAGGACCGGGTTGAGCGATTAGCTGGACGTATCAAGCAAGGTAGTATAGAGCCAGAAACGCGGGTACGCAGGATGTAGCAGTATAATTTTCGCTCAAAGGAAATGCCTATCCATCCTGCTATTTTGTCCCCGATGCTAAAAGCCTATATCTCCTTGAAGAGTCCACTCACCCAGAAATCTATCTCCAGGTTCCCTGCGCCTCCAAATTCCCGATCTCCAACTTGGAAGGTAACGGTCATCTTATCATCTTTGTGTAGTACTTCATGAAAGCATTCCCTCGAATGCGCGCCCATCTGTATGTTGTGCGCGAGGGACGTGGTAAGGAGACACGTAAGGGCGCTGAGGATAAGGGGCGAGCGCATGTTGGATGGTGGAGGAGAGGAGAGAGGGCGATCGAAATATCGGCGAAGGCTTGTCAAGCACTCTAGATTGTCGAAGCAGTCGTGATTGCTGAGGGTTCTTCAGAAAAATGGTGGACACTTTTCGAATGGTAGGGCTGACATCGGTATATCGGAGTTTGGGCCGTCGTGTTCGTACGAAGTCTTTCGTGTATTACGAAACTCACAAGGCTCTACAAATATCATTGAACTTGGTCCTATAAGAGAAGTGTATGACCCTCAAATTCTTGCTTGCTGTAGACAATAGTCGCATGCTTATGAAAGGATTCAATGGCAACAGAATGAGTCGTAGAAATGTAGCCATGTCGGGGTTCCCGCCAAAATATCGAAGCCTATAGTGAATGTTTACCTCGTCACGATGCAACAACACAAATTCACTCTTCAGATGATGTTTCCACTGCCTGGATGTCGCTTAGCGGGTCCGAGCTCTCACCTTCTTCCACCTCGACCTCAACCACCACAACCCTTCGCACTCCTCATCTGCTCATCGAGCTCACCTCAACGTTATCAACTCAAGCAATCTCAGCATCAGCCATCCGCAACCATGCCATTCAATCGCGCCTCGATCAACGACTGGAAGACCAAGCCTGGTGATGTGAGGTTCCTCGACATCTTCGTGGGCCAAAACCAGCTCGATATTCGTACAGGGCATATGATCCGCTCCAAAGCCAAGAAGGTAAGCAGCATATTCACAACAGAAGACACTCCTTCTTCTGTCCCGGCTTGCCAGCAGTGTCTTAGCCGGTGAAATTTACTAACGTTTGTTACTGTCTGATCAGAATGGACATCCCTTTACCTCTGATACCGAGACAGGCGTCACCTGGGCGCCCGTCGAAGACGCAGCTATTCTAGGCATGAAAGCCCGTTATAGGTCGTTCCGCGAGATGAGCAAAGTCTTGAAGAGCAAGGATGAAGAGCAGATCCGCGAGCGTTACCGTGAACTCCAGGAAAAGATTCCTCAGGAATACAAAGTCAAGCAGGGAGAGGGATCAGCCAAGATGGCGGCGCAGTACAAGAAGGACCAGGCGGATTTGGAGGAGCTCGAAGCAGCGAAGGAGGCAAAGGAGGACAAGAAGTCGGTCAAGGAAGACAAAAAAGAGGACAAGAAGGAAGGTCAGAAGAGTTATACAAAGGAGGCTTTGGAGGATATCAAGGCGACCGAGGCCGACAAGGACGAGGATATCAAGAAATTGAACGGAAAGCCTGTGATCTACGTGAAGGACGACGGCAAGGATGATTTGAGCATGTCAGAGGTAGGTCCTTCGAGATCCCAAAAGCTAGTAGACAGTTACTAACGATCTCTCGGTACAGCTCGGTATGCTCTACATCATGAACGCACGATTCGAGGAGAAGAAATGGGTCGCGTTGGCTGCGAAGTTCTATGATCAGACTGGCAAGCGTGTCCATGCGGGTATGCTCAAGGAGCAATTGACGAATGCGTAGGATGCTCCGGTCTTTCCAAGGGAACTTGAGCAAACCATTGTATCTAATCGGTGGTTCATAGTGCCAAAAACTTCCCAATCTGAGGATTGCTTACGCCACAAGACATGCAAATGATGGGTTACTAACCGTTCGTCTGTCCCATTCTTGATAAGAATAGCCATTGCGGGTGTCTGCATACTCGTCAAAAAGCCTTACCTTACAACGTACCTTACATAGGCATCGAATAAAATCATCTGCATTCATGCTTACTGTCATCCTTCACCGCTCTTTCTCCAATGGAAACAACCGAGTCCGCAACGCTACATTAGCTGCATAAATTCAAAACATTTCGTGCCGCCCCAGTCTGAAGTCTATCATAAGAGTGAGGCTGGTGACGAGTTGTCCCCTATGGCAAAATTCTGAAGATGATGATGGATGAAAGGAGAGGATGAGAGGATGAGTTGTGGTCAACAAGCAGTCGGAGAAAGATGCCCAACGCCGGGTAGTTTTCAGGCCGCTAACCTGGGCTGCATGGAAGCGCAGAGCACGAGCTGCGATTCGCTAGCAGCAAGCCATCCTACGGTAGCTTTCCAAGTGTCAGCTCTAGCAGTATAATGATGCTTTCGCCTCATCTTTCGACGCTGTTGTTGAACAGCTGTCTATTGAAAGCTACACCATTATGATGCTGTCGCAAAACTCTTCTCAGGCACCATCTGCCGTCTTGGGCTGCTCATGGACCCAAAGAGTCTGGGCCTGGACAGGGATCTGCGAGGGTTGAAATGAAAGCTCCGTCTGACACGTATGCAAGCGTGGGTTCGTCATGCAGGACCAACTCAATCGTTACATGGGCTGGCCACCACTATGCGCTGGCTACTGATATATACAAAATGTCTTCTCCCTAACTCTTAAACGCGTTCCGAGTCCATATATCTCTTCGTCAATTGCTTTGGGAGTCGCCAATTGCCCGATAACAGAAACCGTCAATGTCTTAGCACCGAAAACACTAGAGCTTCCCCAAACATCCAAAAAGGCGGTCACGAATTCAATCGTGGCGTCGCGGCTCTGTCCGTCCCTCAATGAACTTTCAAACAGGACTGCCGAGACGAAGAGAGGCGCATTGACCTCACAAAAAGTTTCTTCTGATTTCTGATAGAGACCGCTTCGTGCTTGATAATCCGACGAAAGCTCCCTCCGCACCAATTGAGCGCTCAATGCCTCTCAAGGCCATTGACCTGTACAGAATACATCACCACAAAAGCTGTTAGACTCTTGATACTGGTGTAGGATAATTGATTGGGGGATAGTCGCTGTTTTGTGTATCTTGTTGTAAGAGCCGCCCACGCTGTACAGAAAATTCCTATCACTGATACAGAGTAGATCCAAAAGCCAATAGTAGTCGCGACACCCCAAAGATCCTTGGTACACCCTTCCACTGTACAAACACCACATCCACAGCTCTGTTGAGTCAAAGACCAAAAGTCGAACAAATATACCAATCAGCACCCTCAGCGCATCCAATTACCTAGCCCGGATATCTCACCAATCGTGCCAATCACCCAATTAGGCCCGCGGTACCGGCATCGTCATCGTACAAATCACACCGCAAAATACTACATCGAGCTCATGATAGGCGAAAAGTCTGGAAGGACAACGTCAACTCGGATTTACCTGCTCAGGCTCAACGGTTGCCGGCAACGATGAAGGCCTTGGCCTGTATACAGCTTTCGTCATCCTCTCACCATCGCTGTACGGGTCATCCGAGAGTGGCCATACATCCCATTGAGAGTGTTCCAGGATCCAGGCGCGCTGCAATAGGTGAGCCCATACCCATTGTGTGCTACAAACAAATCAGCAATAGAAAATCTCCTTACATTTTACATCAATACCTCTGCATTACCTTCTGCACGGATTGAGCTCGCGAAGGCCAGCCTGCTCAGGGCTGGGGGAGTCCGACGCTTCACTTTGTTGCGATGGCTTCAAATTTTCCGAGCTAATCCGAAAAAGCTCTTCCAGACCATCCCTAAAATATCCCCCTCCGCCTTGTTGATGGCCTCGTCGGAGGTCGATCAGAAGTTCCTCGGCCGCTTCGCCAAAGAAACAAACCGAACCTATGCCTTCCTCTCCTCCAAACTCTACCAAGTCCTCGGCCTCTCCGCCCTCCTCTCCAAGAAACTCATCCGCGCGCGCCGCCTACGCCGACTCGACACAACACGCGATACGAAGTCATTACAACTGTACCACCACATAATATGGCTTGCAAAAGAAGGGCTGTGGATACTAGAAGAATACATACTGCCAATGGTACGGAATACAACAATCTACGAACTCAAAGTCCTAGCCTACAAACTCCGAGCAAGCTTCTACCACATCTTCGTCCTCTTCCACAACCAGCCCTCCATCAACCAAACCGCCATCCCCAGCTTCTCCCCTATCCTCACCGCAGACACCAAAGGCAAAGCCAAAGCCACAAACCGCGACTCCCTCCGCTCATCCCCCCCTCTCGCATCCATCGAAGGCGGCCCCGTCAAAGTCACCGCCCAATTACCCCCCGGCCTCGCTCCAATCTCCATCCCCAAACCCTCCGCCTCCTTCCTCCTACCAGCCGAGAATTACATCCCAAAAGCAAGCGCCTTCTTCGAATACGCCTCCGCCCTCTCAGACGCCCACCTCTCCGGTTCGCATCCAATCCGCCTCAGCGTGAAAACAGAATACGCAGCCTACCTCTACGACTGCCTCCACGACGGCGACGCATCTCGCAAACTTGCTCAGTCAGCGATAAGGGACGTGTACAACGCAAAAGAGGGAATGGACGATGATATGTTTGAGGATGCGGCTGAGCTTGTGGGCATACTGGGGAAAATGATGAAGAGGGGCTTAGGTGGATCAGGTAGTCAGGGCAGCTCCAGCACGCCAAGAGGAGAGAACCGAAGCACGCCAGCCACTACTCCGAGGAGTACGCCAAAGGGACAGAAGGTGGACGTGTTCTCGAAAGAGCTGCCTGAGCTTCCTCCGCCTGGAAGACGGAGTCCGAAACGGACGCCGCCTGAGCCAACTAGGTTTGATAGGAGGAGCCCAAGACGGGCATCACCTGAGTCCGCTGGCAAGTGGAGCCCGAGGAGGACACCACCATAAACAAAGAAAGGCATTGGGGAGGACTGTACATTGCAGGCGCAGGCGTTCAAAAAGGAAGGTATTGGGAGGCACAATATTGGAGTTTCAAAAGGCTTGGTACTGCATTTCTCATTCTACAACTGTTCTTTTTATCAATAGGCCGCTTGATACCCTTCTATTCTCATGCGCTAATAGACTAAGTCAATTCCTTCTCCCATTACCATCAAAATCGTGAAGCAACACTCCACAGAAGCTAACCCCGAATTCCAAAAGAAAACTCCACTCGCCCCTCTCCACCGTCATGTATGGACAGATATACCCTATACCCACAACCAGCAGACCTCCACGTATACTTTTCCCTCGATCAAAAGACATGCAATTCGTCCTACCAGCCAGCCTCTCAACCAGCGGTCGAATCCTCTCATGGCTCGGGATTAGAGGAACTCACCCATCACAGCATCACCAATTATCACAGGCCAGAGTCCCTAGTCACACGCTGTTGTGCCCTTCATCAACACATCGGCACATACCAACACATCAATCAACTGTCAGCTTGCTTGCAGAGATCAATGTACAGAGTGTTGAAAAAGCTGGCGTCAACGAAGAAGCACGAACTGGATACGGCAGAAATAAGGAAAACGACCCATAGCTGCGCCGAAATCGCCTCATTCGTCGAAGGTGTAGCAGGGGACATCGATCGGCGGTTGTGTACCAGATCACTTTTCGTTGGGATCCAAACACTGACAAAGCCTAATTCGCTCACGCATCAGCTTCCCATCTTGGGATCGGTAGGGAACGGGGAAGGAGTATGGACCCGTTCCTGCAGAAAGTCTCGGAATACCCTTTTAATGATACCTGATTACAATCGCTCCTCTTCGTACATGTCCGCAATTCGGCTGAGTCGGAGAGCGGGTCCTCGTCTCGCTTTTCGTTGTCGTTTGGACAGTGGCAACGCCTGCATGGATTCATTCTTGTCAGGTTTGTATATGGGAGGGGGACGCAGAGGGGGAAGGGTATGGAGAGGAGAGGGGAATGGGTATGGAGAGGAAAGGGGGAAAGGAGCCCTGGGACACCCGTAGAGTTTCTAGAGGTCGATACAGTCGATGTCGGTTGTGCATGTTTCTGGTTTGGCTGGTGTGTCGCTGGTGATGGGGGTGGGGAGGGCG
>JAABUS010001438.1_pt1 | contig 51843 bp, 54 predicted proteins | sample 5560161 | NCBI WGS metagenome assembly JAABUS01 (sample SAMN10711885, study PRJNA513376) | rock metagenome | isolation source: Antarctica rocks | place: Antarctica: Victoria Land, Trio Nunatak nord | collected 2016-01-04 | reverse complement strand
GAGCCCGAGTCTCGCGTGTTCTGGAACCCCACCATCATAGCTCTACCATACTGGTCCGACAACCAGTACCTGATTGTCAGCCGAATCGTCACCAATGGCAACTACCAGGAGAACGTCCTTTGTGAGGCCAACGTCTGTTACATTGACGGCCAAGATGCGAGGCCAGGCGAGAAACCCTGTACAGCAGACGACCTTGTTCATGTGGGCCCTGCTGGAGGTATGAGATGTGCTTCGCTACCAGTGACACTCAGTGTGCCTCCAACACCTGCGGAGAAGTGTGAGGGTAAGTTTATGCCTTATACGGATATCCCTGGCTTTCATGATCCCAGGGTTTTCTGGAGTGGGAAGGGCGAGCCGTTGATGATGGTCAATACGCAGTCAGTTCTCGCCGTTGACTCTTCGAGGTCGATCACTGATCTCTGCTAGATCCCGCTACGCCTGCTTCGGCCTATGGATGATTGACCTACGCACCCTCCACCCTCCTTTAGCGAATCTCCTCACATCATCACCAACCCTCCCTTCTCTAGGTCCTCTCAAATCCTACCCAACACTCACCGAACTCACCAGAAACCCCGCAGACACCCGTTCAGCCATTGAGAAGAACTGGCTCCTCTTCTTTCCCGCCAGCGGTGAAGCCTACATCCACTACGATCTCCCAGACCCACGCGGGGGACCTCGAGGCCGCACCTTCGCAAAGCTCCTGGGTAATGGCCTTACTACAACGAATCTGACTGACCCGCTTGAGCAGGTTTGCTTGAAGGAGCTCACAGATGCGGAAGAGCCAGACAATATGAAACGAGGCGGCAGATGGCATCAAGCGACTAATTCCCTCCGCCTCGTCCTCTGCAACCGCTCTGATCCGGCCTGCAAAGCGAGCAGCGAAAACACCGTCTTCTTCGCTCTCGTGCATCGCAAGTTCCCCAATTGGCTAAAGCTTCCACTTCGCTACGAACGCTTCTTTATCGTCTGGCAAGCCACCCCACCTTTTGCCATGATCGGCGTCTCCCAACACCCATTGCTCATGGCCAACGAAACCGCATCCGGCTGGTCCGCCACGCAAAATTGGGACGACGACCCAGTCAACATCGCTACCGTCTCCTCCACTCGCAAATCCAATCTCAATGCCACGGAGCCTTACGGTGGGAAAGATTATTGGGCTTACTTCACATACACGGTCAGTGTCTCTTATGCGTGGGGTAGGCCTGCTAGGAAAGGGCAGCTGGGGCCGGGGGATGAGGCGATGGATATGCATGTAGGGTATTTGGATGATGAGGTTGTGTTGGGGATTGGAGTTGATGATAAGGGGCAGGCTTTTAGTAGGGTCAAGGCGGGGGATTTGGTAGGGTGTTTGAGGGCTTGTCCGGGGAGGACCACTGCGAGGAAGAGGAGTTGAGGTTTCGAATGAGAATCAAGCAGAGATGATGTAAGAGAGGTCGCGATCAAGAGGTAGCTTTGCATGCTATTCTGGAATCGAGAATGTAGTAAGTAGTGCTCTTCTGAAGCTGGCAGTGAGCCTGCCAACGCCACTCCACTTCCTCCCTATTGGACACCTTTCGCTACTCTACGAAGCTTTGAATACCGTATGCCACTGCTCTACATTTCAATTTCTCTTGCATAAGGCGGTATCAGACTAGCTTTTTCGATGGTTGCGAAGATCGGCTGCAGTCATCGAAAACCATTTTGGCTCACTTTCTACCCTTACAGGCCTAGAAATGGCATGTTGAGCTGGCATTGAACCGAATAAACCTGCCACTGCAAAGTTAGCGAATGGATATTCGGCACCTTTTTCTGCTTCAGATGCACTTGAATCTCGCCATTTGCTATTACTCGCGATGTTGTTATTTGCGATGAGAAGGTAGTGGACTGAGTTTGTCGCTGTGTCCAAATACCTCCTGCTCAAAAAGGAGACTATACTGACACTCATTCTCCTGTTCAAGCCAAAAAATGACACAAATTCCTGGTAAGTAGCCCCCCAAGTGTACCAATACAACATCATTCGATCAATTTTCAACACCGTTTTCGGTCCCAGAGATCCTTATATTTCGCCTTTTACCGCTCCCCGCGATTTTTATGCCTGCCATCGGACGGCTTTGTACCAGGGTTGTCAGCATGCGCGAAAAGCCGCGGCCTGAAAAGGCAACCATTGTCATCGGATGGAGCGACGAATCTGCCGATCGAATTGAGTGTGAAGCTTATAATTCCGTTCTCTCATCAGCATTTTCTGTTGCAACAAAATCGCGAAACCCCAAGAACATCAGCTCCAGTAAGATCGCAATTTTTCAACGAGAACAGTGTCCTGCGTTCAAAAGTTAACGAAGATGCTGCGCTATGGTACAAATACTAGCGATTGAGTACAGTTGTAAACGCCAACGACAAAAGCAAACGTCCTCACGCACTCGATGCTAGCAATTAGAAGCAGTGCAAGAACGATCTAAGCCACACAATCTACCATTGTAACGAACCCCGAGCGGTAAAAACTTCATGTGCAACTTCAAATCTGTAAACAGCAAGACCAATTAAAGCAGCCAAATCCTAAAATCCCCCATTATCCGGCTCCTCAGTAATCCTAAAACACCCCGCATACGCCGGCGTCCCCAACGTGTGACACCCCTGCTTCTTCTGAATCCCCATGATATTTGTCTTGAATTCCATACACAAAGCCGAAAACCCATTCTCACTCCCAATATCCGACATACTCGTCTCCGGCTCAATCTTATCATCATTACCAGTCCGAAACGAATTGAAGAATGACAATCTTTCTCCGTTGTCGGCGAGATTCCGACTTAGGGAGAAGGAGCGGAATTGCCCGGGGTACCAGCTGCCGTAACCGATTCCACTATAGGAACCGGTTTTGGAACCTTTGCAGCCGGCTTTGGTGAAGGTTTCGATGAAGAGGCCTGCCAAGGCTGTGTTGGGGGTGGGCGCCGGGTAGGAGTTGGAGTTGATGGGTTGGGCGGCGGGGGCGGGGTTGGCGAGGGTGGTGGCTGCGAGGAGGAGGGTGAGAAGGGCGAGGAGGGTGAGGAGGAGGGAGTTCATGTTGTAGGTGTGGGGTTTGAACTTGGTCTTTTAGTTGGGTAGGTTGTGGAGGACTTAGATGGCTTTCTTGGGTGATTCCGGTCAAGGCTCTGGATGTAGAAGATACTTGATAGATCTGGCGAATTGATGAAGTGGAGTCTCTTGTTCTGGGGAAAAAATGGGTCTATGAATGAAGCAACATCTTTTTTAAGGGCTTCTTGTTCTTCAAGATATCCCAAATCTTAGATCGGATTTCATTCCTTTGTTCTCGCTGAGACGCTGACCGTCGAGTGATTCTTTTCATTCAGAAACCTTTCTTTGGGCGTGAACTAGTCTTGAATATTGAATTTGAAGCGACAATTACGACAAGGAACAACGGAACAAAGCGGAACCTTGATATAAGGGCCATTAATGAGGGTGGATGAGTCTCGTGGGTAGAAAGTTGGTCTAGATGCGTTCCGACTCTAGACTGAATCATTTTCAAAGGCTTCTCGAGCAATTGAAATGGTCATTTGATTCATTGTGAGCGTCGTCTCCGACGAATGCGGGGCAATTTGTCCCTGGAGATCCGAAAATTACGATTTTTCAAAGTGAGATGAGTGAATGTCCTCATGACTCTTGAGCCGACTGCGAACAATATTGTTGGGATATGAGCTCATAGTGGCCTATCAGAAGCCGCGTTCGAGCAAAAAAGACCGGGTTATGAGCAGCTGATGACATGCGTAGTGAGTAAATACCAAACCTGGTCTCTGAGGCTGAGCGCCATATGTGTGCCACATGTGTAGAATACATAATACTTTGAGGTCCCGTTTATTCCTACCCACTTGAGGAAGTGATCGAGTAGCGAAATCAGAACTTTCATGGTAGAGAAGCGTACTTTTGGTTTTTACAAAGGTACCATCGATCAACAGAGCCGGCGTTCGAACAGCATATGAATATAGCCACAGGTCTGACCATCTAGAGGTAGTATTGTAATTCGCCGAGGGGATTCTTACATGCCGACCAGGCAGGAGGTAATGCTGTTGGGACTGCATTGAGGCACAGTGTCTCTGGTTGTCTGCAAAGCCTTTGTCAGGTTCCTTTTCTTCCGCATTGCCAATTCTGCTCCAGTGAACTCCATATCCTGGGAACAACTTCCTTCAGCCCCAACCGGTATCCGGAGGCCCGAATGGCTCCAAATGTCGCTTAGGTACGCTGCCGTTGGGTGGCTACAGACTCCTGGGGCTGTGTAGAGCGGAGATTGAGCCAAAATGCCCAGACCTCGCCTCGCTATGCTTTTCTAGATGTTGCTACACAGTATATATCTGATCTTATGCGTGTTTTTTTCTAGCTCGCACTTGGTTTCTTGCGCAGATTACTCACTGTTTTAGAGTTCGTCCTCGCGAATGAGTAAGAACACCACGCCAGGGCGGGTCCCTCAGCCTGACGGACGAGGAACTGTGGACATAATCTGGGCATGCGCTTTCACCATTTTCTTATCCTGCTGGTCCTCTTTTTGCGTCAATGTTGCGGCAAAAGGCGAGAGTCATTGGAACAAGCTCCTTTCGAAATTTCACGTTGCCTGCCTAGGAGTCGTTGGACCGGAATTCTTCTTTGCTCTAGCCTTGGGACAATGTGACTCAGCACGCCTCTCCGTGGAACAGTTTCGTTCCACGGGCTACTCAAGATGGACCATAAGACACGCATTCTTTGCTGACATGGGTGCCTTCGTTCTTCAAATGCCAGATTTTCCGGCTTTCCCACTCGATGAGAAACAGCTTCACTACCTCATTAAGAATCAACGTATCACATACCCTTTGCTCGAATAAGAAGAAATCAAAGATAGAGACAAACACGATGGAATTTCTAGGTAGGTTACTTGAATTCCCGTTTCAGATAACGACATAAGCTTACGATTATTAGATTTCTCATGATCTCCCAAGTCCTTCGGTTCAATTTCAATAGCATTGCGCGGTTAGCAACACACCTGAACTTGTCAACCATGGAATTGACAACACTTGGGTTTATGCCATGTATGCTAGCGACCTCAGCATGTTGGTGTCACAAGCCCGCTGATGTGGGAAGGCCAATCATCTTACACTGCGAAAGCACAATGGCTAATATCCTCGTCGCGGCTGGTGACGAGGCGCCAAACAACCATATAAACGAACACCTACTGTTTTGGTTATATCATACAAACATACTTAAACGCATACATCTCCCCTTACTCGCGAGACCTCTGCCAGTTCGACCAATTACCCGAATACCTAACTAAAACTGGCCAGTACTGAGCACCCGGTTCAAGGCCTTAGCGGCTTTGTTTTCGTCAAATTACGCCGCCGTTTTCGTCGCCGCTTGGAATACCTCATTTCCATCGAACGTGGAGCGCATCCTATGGCGTTCATCCGCGGCAGGGACCCTGGCTGTCTTTACTGTGGAGGCGTTACTCGACTTCTTGTTTTTCGGGAAACTACTTACTCGTGACGAAGTATGTCTTTGCAGCTCGTCTTTGGAAAGTCATACAAATCAGACACCGCAATCGGATTGGTTTGGTAGGCAATGTCTCGGAATCAAAATAAAGAGGATGGCTGAACGCGTGAGGAACAACTCCCCAGACCGTGATCCCGTTTTGAGAATCCACTCAAGGCAACCATGCCAAGCATGTTAGCTTCTGCAGGCTACTGCATCTTCCGTGCACACATCCTGATCGAGGATGTCCTTGCGTTACGAGCTCTTCCGCCAAGCTCCTTCGAAACGGTGAATTGGATGCAGTACTTCCCACATATATAATTTGAGTCTTCTGCTAACTACGGGTGTCTTGTATTTCGCAAGCGAACTCGGTGGGTCGACTGCTAGTCAACACCTCATGATGTAAAGCTTTTTGATAGCATGGAGTTCTCCATTTGATATCATTCGATAATGTATGACTTCCGCTATGGCTCAGCCAACCAATTCGAGGAGCAAAGCGACGCACCATGAAGAACGTATTGACAGCCGAGGAATTGAGATTGCCAGAAATCATGTGTTGACAAAGACATTATCATTTATGACCAAGAGCCTTTGCAATCTCAAGTTCCATAATCGAACCCCATCCCACAATGACTCTTGATCCCGGGGCCAAAATGATTAACCGAATAATCACAATGCGTCGTAACCGCCCACTTATTACTAATTCCCCTACTCAAACAATCCTCGCACTGATTCCAGCAGTCCACCGCGTCTTTGAAATAGCTATCGTGACTTTTATAAAACCCAAACGTTGGCCCCAATTGGTTGCCGTTGCTATCCTTCGGAATACATTCGGTGCCGTTCCAGCTGGGGTTGTTCAATTCGTCGAGACAGGAGGTCATGGTGCTGACCCAGCTGTCATCGGCGAAGGGGGCGACGGATTTGGAAGTGCCGTCGTCGACGCTGCAGGTGGTTGATGGGCCGGTGCTGTGGATGCCGTGAATGCCACTTCCACGGCGGCTAAGGCCGATGGGGAGAAAGGTTGAGAGGGTGAGAAGGAGCAGGGTATATGACAACACCGTTGGTTTTAATCTTGGTGATGGCAAATGGATTTATCGCCGTCTTATTTTATCGATGGATCAGAAAGAATGAGAATCAAAATCAGACCCAAAGCGTTCCTTGATACTTAACAGAGTTACCGCCCTTCGAAAGATACTCCAATTACCGAAAAAGCCTAATAGAAGCTTTCCCGGACGGAAGAATTGTCTCGCTCATGTTTCGGAGGTTGGACTCGGGACGCGCTCCGCAAATTACGTAAATGATGAAAACCGCTGTGCCTAGTTTGAATTGCGGTTGGCACAGAAAGGCGGTGCAAAGAAGGTTGCGATAGGAGGTTCGGTAGGTATGCAGCCCACGGTGGTGACGGGTTCCTAAGCGGCAGTAGCTTTGGCGACTATCCGCGAAACAGACATTCGGCACGTAATTAATTAAGTCAGCAAGGCATCGCGTTCAGCCATCACGAGGCAAATTTCATTCGGGTATTGATTGCATAAACTCGGCCTCCATGCTGTGAAAAAAATCCATCATCCATGTAAAAGTCATTGGCTATTTCGTCTAGACTTCAATAGTATCATGTCCATCATGTTCAGTATATTGGGCTCGAGGCCGTCAAACACGCCGTTTGCCGCTTTAGCGAGATATTGAAGTACTCTCGAAACACCCCACGATCTTTGTGTAATGTTCGGTTTCCAAGAAACGGCCCAAGCCTCCGAGCAATGATCATTGGAAGTCTCCAAATCTGGGCGGAGACTACTCCAAGGTAGCGCCCATCCTGACCAATGCCACTCTGCGATTGCCTCTTTTAGCGATCTGCACCCAACTTGACAGCTATACCGGTAACTTGTTGAGGGTGTCCTCTCATATTCCGCGAGTAGGAGGGTGGATACAAGTCATCGCAAAAACAATTCCTCGGCAAAGGAACTCCAATTTGTAACAGGACGTCTAGAATTTTGATGGTTTCGAACATGGCTCATCACACTTGAAGTAGTTGATGGCAAGAAGAATGGGACAGGTCTTGTTGATATCTAAAGTAAGCTTTCCAGCTAATCAGCGCGTGTAACGCGTCAGGAAAAATGCGGATCGCTTAGCGTACCAAGGCCCTACAAATATCCTCAAAACAAGCATGACGTGAGACGTCCTGAGAGACAAAAGATTTCTGGGGGCACACGGGTTTCGAGTTACACTGGCTTGAGGCTTTCAACAAGCTCCCGATAGATTTCTTTCCCATCTTTGACTCATCTCTAAATCTTTGCGGTAGTCTGGATCTGTGAATGTCTACTTTTGCATCTACATATCGTATCTCTCGCATTTAGATCTCTTCGAATCTCAATAAGGCTCCGTACTTTACTACTGACAGTGCTAGCGATCAGCATAGTCCAGCTTCGTATCCACACCTCAGTCTCGACATCGACAGCAGCGCAAGCGCAAGCGATTATTTACAGTAGCAGACATGGCAACACCTAGCACTAAGCGCGGAACACGCCTTGAAGGCAAGAAAGCCATCATTACTGGTGCAGCAGGGTATGGTTTCCTCTCGTTTCTAGGCCATCATTTGTTTTTACAAGTCGATGGTGAAGAAGTCGCTGTGCTGCCGCAAAGTTTCTCTGCAATCACCCCAGCAAAATAAGAGGTGGAACATTGCGAAAGACCAGCAATCAGTGACTTGTTTCTCTTTCATCGGTCTTAGTACTTAGAATAGCCGGCTCGGCTGATTGTATATATACTTTGCGATCTCCATGCGAAGATATACTGACACATCCCCCCCTCACAGCGGCATTGGCCTCGAAACAACCATCCTTTTTGCGCGTGAAGGCGCCGCGGTACTTATGACTGATATTTCCGAATCCGCACTCGCCACCGCCAAAGCCAAAGTCCACGAAATACTACCGGACCCGCCACGACTGGAGACAAGGCGATGCGACGTCTCCAAAGAATCCGACGTCGAAGCCGTCGTCAAGCATCTCGACTCCTGGGGCGGCGTTGACATCATGTTCAACAACGCCGGCATCATGCACGCTGACGATGCAGACGCCGTGGACACGTCGGAGAAGGTCTGGGATCTGACCCAGAGTATCAATGTCAAGGGCGTGTGGTATGGGAGTAAGCATGCGATATTGAGTTTGAGAAGGCATGGGAAGACGAATGGTAGTATCATCAACACTGCGAGTGTTGTTGCATTGGTTGGGAGTTCGGCGCCGCAGTTGGCGTACACGGCTAGCAAGGGGGCGGTCTTGGCCATGACGAGGGAATTGGCGATGGTGCATGCGAAGGAGGGATTTAGGTTCAATTCCCTGTGCCCTGCGCCGTTGAAGTAGGTTTCTCGATATGTAGGTGTTGTGCTGGGGATGCTAATCGCTTTTCAGCACGCCGCTCTTGCAGGACTGGCTCGGCGATGACGCCGCTAAGCGTCATCGTCGCGAGATCCACTTCCCTTCTGGCCGCTTTGGTGAGGCCATCGAGCAAGCCCAAGCTGTGTTGTGGCTTGCCAGCGACGAAAGCAGCTTTGTGAATGGGCATGACCAGGTGGTTGATGGCGGGATGTCTAAGGTACGTAACTCTCCAACCCTCCAAGCCGGGTCTCCCGCCTCGAAAGTTGATGGGGACAATTGGGTCGAGGAATCACATGGCTAATGAAGTTGTAGGCATACGTCACCGCCGAAGGTCCCCCGACTGAAGGGCCTGCCAACTTCGCTCGACGAAGTGTTGAGGGATGAAGTTCTGTATTTCAAGCAAGTTTTGCGTCATTCGGGTACTCCTTTTGCGGTGTGTTCGGGGGATTTGGCACAAACTGGAGGTTTCATGGATGCGAGGACCCTCAGTGTTCCCTGTTTGTTGCCTATTTCATGATTACTACCACGAAAGAAGTACTTGCTACCTAGAATTCTAAATAGATGACGGCATCATGAGCTACAATGTCCAATAATGTAGTCTGGCTGGAATGTCCAAGTGTTCTTGCTCGGCACGTCACCCGCTTGGTATACCATCTTCTATGGGTAATTACCCTTCCACAACGCCAGACAGAGATATCGAAAATCGGACTTGCTGTTTTCGCAGCTCAGCTCAACATTCTCTACCAACCGCTATACCACGCCGTGTGAAGCCAAGGACTTCATATCGCCAGCTCAACGTTAAAGGAGAAATACCAACGTAGCCAGGAATAAGAGAAGAAGCACACAACATAAGCGCTTGACCTGCTTGTTCATAATCCTCCGCAGCTCATCACAATGTCGATATGGTAAGTTACAAGCCCCTCTCATCTTTTCAAAACGCATGTTCTATCACAGTCGAAGCTACTTTCACTACTTTCGCCACTTGAGAATTTATTCATACACCATAGATTAGCTCGCTAGCTCGAGGTCATCTAGCTATCGAATACGTGCAAAGAATCCTCATTATGCCCCATTTAGACTTCAGCCGTTTTGGCATAGTAAGTCTCAAGGATATCTTGAGCTGCATTACTCATAATAGGCAGGACAGAAGCTACACAAATATCCCCGCTTGGTCTAGTTTCCTGTCAATATAGTAAGTTCTAAGAGGTATCTAACACTTTTATACTAGCGATACCGAAGTTCCGAAGCCGTGTCTATCAATTCTACGGGTCAAAGAACCCATCAAATAAGCCACGAAAGAGCTATTCAGGAATCAGCCATGCAGCGTGTAAGCGCTCACTACCACAATCTATTGGATCCCTCCGGTCCTGCTCCACTATGCGACTCCGCTCGCCCTCCAAGAAAGACTGAACCCACATCACGAACGACATATTGTCAAAAATGATCGTTATTCGATCGTACCACCATCTGCTATTCACGATAGCTCTTTGATAAGGCTATCGCAAAGTATAAGCCGAGAAATAGCTCTAGATGAATGGCTTTCTGGGTAATCTGTCATCTTCAATAGGATCGCATTGTAGGGGCCAACTTACACAATTGATCTGCTAAGCATAGTCCATGCAGGTGACACTCGAAGACTTGCGGCAGAGAGCCTCGGCAACGACTCCACGAGAGTAGAAGTGGCTCTCATCTACTGGGACATCTGCGGGTGCTATCGCTGCATCTTACCGCCATTGGTCATATTACGTATGGCTCTTAGTTCAGAAGAACGGTCCAACTCTGCTCTTGGTATGCTTGGCTTTCCATCCAGTCTGCATTTGACAAATTACTTCAAGTCCAGCTCAAACTCATACTTTTGGTTTGCTAGCAGTGCTAAATGGGTATCATACACAAAAGTCACTGCTTCTACACCACGATGAAGCACAAACTGCACTTGACCAAGGGTCTAAATACCATCAGAATCCCATCCTCAGGCTTGAACCTGAATAATGGCTAGGAAAACCCGGTTTCCCTAACCCTAATCCTACCCTTGCCACCGAACCTTCTCACCCCTCAACATACTTACAAGCCCAATAGGCAACAACCTCTTCTCCCCCATCGCCAACCCACCATACTTCCTCACGATCTCACTTCCATACAGCTTCACTACCCATTGATCATAATCATTATTCAACTCGGCAGGGACATTCGACTCCACACCAGGCATATAGTCGGTGTAACCTTTCGATGGGGTGTCCAAAAGGTTTGTGTATGCTTTTTCCAGGTGAGGGATGGTTTCTTCGAGATAAGATGTGTATTCTTCGAGAGACATAAAAGAGTCAACGTCTGTGGATGTGGAGTGGAAGCGAGAGCGTGATGTGCCGTTTTCGTAGCATTTTTCGGCTTTGGCATAGTCTTCTTCTTCGAGCTCGAAGCCCTTTTCGACGATTTCTACGGGATCTTTCTCGCTGTGCCTGTGGAGGAGGAAGAGGGGGACGAATGGGTTGCGTAGACCTAAACCGCCGAGCTCGACTGGGAAGTAGAAAAAGCCGTCTGGGATGTGTGAGACGTCAAAGCCGTCATAGAGCTTGAGGCGTAGGTGCTCGAGGACGTTGTCGCCAGGAAGCTCGTCGGAAGCGAATAGTGTGCGCTGGATCTTCTCGAACGCTTCGATTGCCATGTTGACGTGTGGGCGGCCGAGGCAGTTCGCTGGATCACCGAAATTGTTGGTTAAAAAGCGCGTCACGTAGAGATTCCATGCCTGTACCAAAGACAAGATGCCTTTGCAAGCGGACAGCTGCCGTTGCAACTCGCGAACATGCTGTTCGACTTGTGTGTCGTCTAAAGTCCACTTGCCTGTAGATTCCATTTTCAAGAAGCCCCAGATGATCTGTCCCAGTGGAAGCTGCTTCGAGGCACCCTCTTGGCCTGACTTCCCATCGATCTCAACAGACCCCGTCTTGCTATCAATCAGAGTTAGGCCCATCACGCCAGCAAACTCCTGGATGGTGCCCCAGGCCAATGCATTGTTACGAGAAGAACCCCAAAACCATAGGTCATCGTGCATGCGATACAGGTTAGATTCTGTCGATTTATTGACTGAGAAGTCCAAACAAAAAAGTACTGCCTCTCCCAATGCATCACTGAGTCGATGTTGAATAGGGACTCCGCATTCTCTGACCTGTGTTTGGGCATCTGGCCCATCTTGTGAGAATTTCAGTGGCGCCTCTAGAAACTTTTCGAAGAATGTGAGCCAGAAAGGTGTTACACCGAAGAAGCGCAGGACCGTGAGTATAGTTGTGTGTGGCAGTGACGGTCCAAACCACCTAAAATCAGACTGCAAGATGAAAAGCTACCGTGAAGTCGAGTATTGATGAGGGTCTCGATGCTGATCAAATGTAAAAGCGACTGTTTTGTTGCCATTGAGGACTTCATATTGCCTTTGTCGCTGTCGTCATCGTTGTACTCATCCGAGTTATTGTCAAAGGATGAGGGTAGCTGGACCATAAAGTAGTTCTCCTGGTACCTATCCCGCCGCTCGTTCCTCACATTGTGCCGCTCCCTGGTCTCTAAGCCATAGTCTTGTCTGCGTGCTCTAGCCTGTCGGTCGAGCGACTTGCGCGACGATTGTTTCCATGCCCCCGAACGGAAGAAACTGGAGAAGACAGTCTTCAAATGAACAGCCCATTTCATGCCAATGAAATGCAAAAGCAGGGCTTGCACAATCTCTTCATCCATATATACGCGGTATTTGCCGTTCAAAGCCCGTCGCACCTCCACAGGAACGGGTTCGTTTCCCCAAGACCATGACTCCAGTGCATCTATCTGCATGTTCAGGACGTCCGACATCTCTTGTAACATCATGGGGCTGTTGTTGAAATCGGATAGAGCCCGTCTCTTGGCTTCCGAAAGCAGGTCGGTTGCTAGATACCCGTCATGCTCTCCTTGAGATTGTCTATATCAAAACGCCTTAGCTTGAATGATTTCATCGACTATTTCAAGATCTCAAGGGGCCTTTTGAGCATCTTCTTGGACTTTGTGGTGGAGCCGAAGACCTGGTTGAGATACGCTTAGATGGTAGCAGGTCCAACCTTTGAGTCATCAGTAAAGACAATGGACTCCCATTCCTTACGCTGATCATGCATTTCCTTCCGGCTAACGTGCTCAAATGGGTCTCCTGACTCGCTGCCAGTAGTACTGGCGGGGTAATCATTGGGATTTCCGAGCCACTCCATAACCAAGCGGCCAAACAATGATGCATGCTCGTACTTGCGCGATTGCACGTCTAAGGCCTGCTAAATGGCCAGCTGCCATTCTTTAAGTAGGCTTGGCGAGATGGATAGATCGTGGCGAGATAGCTCTAAGAAGCGTCGGACGTTGGCTGTGGAGACGTTCGTCGGGGCGGCAATATTGTGGACTGTGAACGCATCCAAGAGTACACACACTTTGTCGGATTGGCTTGACTTGCTGGCAACGGCTTCAAGGATCCGTTGCTTCTCAGCTTCATAGGCTTGGTGCTGCTTGGTAAGGGCAGTAAGCTTTGTTGTTGTGATGTTGTGCATCGACTGCGCAGTGGCTGTGAACAACTCCATGATGCGGTCTGTCTTAAAGACTAAGCAGCTCAGTGAAGAGTGCTAGTGTATTGATCGAGGATGAAGAGAAAGAAGGGGAGTGCTTGATCAAATGGACTCAAGTAGACTGATTTAGAGAATGGGATGATGATGAAGAGGCTAAAAGAGAGGGAAGATACCCTATCTTATAGCCTCAAGCTGTCTTACGGCAAAATCAGGCTACAGGCATAGGAGCCATGGGGAGGGACGTGTGGTCAAAGCGATCAACGGAAGCTCCGACCAATCAATTCAACTTTTTCAAGATCAGTGGAAACCGTTCGACTCACGAAGAATAGCAGTTGAGGCTCGTGGAGCGAAGGAGCCACGGGAGCATGGCTGATTAGCCAATCGGGATCTGGAAACATCGAGGACTCATTCACAGCTCCACGACGACAAAAAAAGGCCTCACCACTTGTAGGGTAGCTGCTTCTCCCTGATAATCATCAACGCAGGCTCGCAGATTTGCATCGGCCTGGTTTCTTCGCCCGATGTTCCTGACCAGTTCCATTGGCATCCACGCAGCAAACACCGTTTTTTGAGTCATCGTCTGCCCTGCTTTAGCCGAAAGATAGGGCAACAACGATAATTTCCTCATACTAAGTAGATTTAGACTCTGCAGTAGTTATGACTGCCACTAATCCCGACAGTATGCCTGCGCGGGCTGATAGACAAGGCGGATGGACAGAAGGAAGCAAACACGCATGGATCTCCGCTTGCGGGGCAAAAAGTCTGTGCCGATCCAGAATGGCCAACAGAAGTATTACAGCTCAAGTATTGTGAAACGTGTCTGAAATCCACCCAGGGACTTCTTGTTACGAGCCAAATATCATTTGATATATTTTGCGACTCAAATCACTTTTTGGAGCATAGGGTGTGGATAGCAGTACTTCTTGGATCGGGAACAATTTTTTTGGTCCCTAGCGTTTGCATGGCTTGCTAGACTGCCAGCGTTAATTTTCCTATATCTTGTCGACCCAATTTTGGACAGTTCACTACAAGCTCTAAATCTACAAATTTCCAGAAGGGATGACTAGACCTCTTCAACTTGCTAATGTAGCCCAACATACCCTTCCAACTACCCAATGCCAGACGAAACTGTATGTCCCGAGAAGTCGGGAGTCACGCTCGAGTCCCTCGATGACTATCATCTATTTAGCAATGACCAATATTCCGTAATTCGGTATCGATTTATAGCTCTCCAACTCCTTCATGCTGGCACCCCCAGCCCCCTCGCCCTTCAAGTACCTTTCCGGCACACTTGTGAGACCCCACTTCAACTCCCCCTTCAACCCAGCCTCTCTCGCAGCAGCCTCATAAACGTCCTTTCTCAGATGATAGCAATCAAAATCCACGTCCCCAACCTCGGTATCACCGTGCACATGGAAATATATTCCATCCTCCACATCCTTGATATGGTAATAAACCAAGCCACCCGATCCCTCTGGCGGGGGACGGGCACTGAACTCAGCATTAACAGAAGCCGTCGGATCCTGAGCCGGCGGAACCGTTACACTGACAAAGTGTCCGCCATCCTTGAGGTTCAGAGCGATATTACGGTACATGTCAACGAGACCAGCGCGATCGGGCGCATAATTAAGCAGCCAGGCGCCAAAGACGAGGTCAAAGGGCCCACCAGCGTAAGAGGTTGGTTTCGAACAGTCAGCTAGAGTAAAGTCGATGGTTCCATTGGTGCTCGAAGGAGAGCTAGCAACTGGGCCGCCTTGTCGGCGGGCCTCCTCCATCATTGCTGGCGAGATGTCCACCCCGACTACGGCGCTCGCGCCCCATTTCAGGAAGTCATACGTGTAAAAGCCTGATCCGCAGGCGAGCTCAAGGACGCGTGCGTTTTTGATGAAGGGTGCAACAGTATCTCGGACGTTTTCGTGCTCGATGATGGCGATGGATTTTTTGCGGATGTAGTCGTAGGGGGCTTGAATGTTGTCGTATTGAGTAGACATCGCTGCTGAATTGCTCGCGATGATGAGGGGTGAGTAGATGAAGAGAAAAGGTTTGCTTGAGCATTTTGGTTTGCCGTTAATGCCAGCAACGATCGTCGTGTTAGACGGACAAGAGCGCCATCAAAATTTGTGAGTTTAACTCAGCTTGAGCATATCACTGACGAAACTATGACTCCTCTGCACGGAGGATTGCCGTGTTTTGAGGTCTGAAGCCGTCACAACTGCGAGTCGTTCTAATAGGCTGCTAAGCGACATGCGCGAGATGTAGAGAATCGTTGTTTGCGAGTCTGGGCGGTTCCTAGGTTTCAAAATTTCGCTGCTTCGGGGCGGAGTTGCGTCCGTCGTTGCTCTTGCCCGTAACGAAGGTACAGTAACTCTCGAAAGATTGTGTAGACATCCAGCCACTGCTATCGCTCGTCAGACCAAGCTGTTTACGCTAGTCCCAGCTCGTCATGAACCTGCATCATCATATTTACTTATGAGGAGACGTACAATTCGGAACGGCACATGGCTGGTCGTGTCGATTTCCCCAGATCTTGGCGCAGCAAGCTCTCCCCGATTATCTCCATTGGTCGACGCGCCATCTCCGTACAACAATACGTTCCATTCCTAGCTCAAGCTTCAGCTCAAGCTACCGTCACAGGAACTGCTCCATTGCCCTTCTAAAAAAGTCCAGTACAATTCTCGAGCCTCTCAATGCCAAACGAAAAAGCAAGCTCCAAGCAGCGAGAAGTCACACTCGAGTCCCTCGATGAACTCCTCAAGTATGATACGAAAGTCAAAGTCGCAGGCGTCGATATCGATGGTATGCTTCGCGGGAAGCTGATGTCCAAGAAGAAATTCCTGGGCATAGCAAAAGATGGCTTTGGTTTCTGTTCTGTTATCTTTGGCTGGGATATGCATGATCAGACGTACTTCAAAGAGTTGAAGATAAGCAACGCAGAAAATGGGTACAGGGATATAATCGCGGTGCCGGATTTGAGTAGCTTTAGGAGGATACCGTGGGAGGATGACGTACCTTTTTTTCTCGTCAGCTTTATGGATCCGGATACTGGGGGGCCTCTCAGCGCGTGTCCGAGGGGGTTACTTAAGACTGCTGTGGATCGGCTGGAGAAGCAGGGAATGGGCGCTATGGCTGGAGGTGAGCTCCTCGCCACATGAAGATGAGGCAGCTTTGGTGGCCTCTAGGCCGTCTTGGTGAAGTATGTCCATGCATCGGCTTACTGACGACAAATCCACAAGCCGAGTACGAATTCTTCCAATTCCGAGCTCCAGTCGACCATAATGTCCCAAACCGCGAGCGCAACTCCTCCTCTACCGCACGCTTCCTACAAGAGAACCCAGTCAACGCTCTTCCTCCACTCACAGAAGGCATGTTCGGCTACAGCTTGACGCGACCTGTGCACAACCAAGACTACTACTACGGCATATATGATGTTTGCGAGAAGTTCCGGTGTGGTATCGAGGGATGGCATACAGAGAGCGGACCAGGCGTCTTCGAGGCGGTACGATAGGCTCTCTGTTCAATATAGATGACCCTGGCTCATGTGTGGCAGGCTCTTGAATTTGGTGAGATCAAGCAGATGGCTGATAAGGCTGGTCTATTCAAGTAAAGATGCTCCAATAATATCTGCCGTCAGCTTTCTTGCTGACGCACGACGTCCAGATACGTGGTAAAATCCGTTGGCAGCAAATTCGGCATAACACCCTGTTTCATGGCCAAACCACGCCAAGGGCTCCCAGGCAACTCTGGCCATATGCACGTCTCCATCGTCGACAAGTCCGGCAAAAATCTTTTCTATCGTGGGGAGAAGGACCCCAATCCTCCATACCCTGATCTCGCCCACCTCTCAGATATGGGTCGGCATTTCTTAGCTGGCTTGCTCGACGGCTTGCCAGATGTCATGCCAATGGTTGCGCCTACTGTCAACTCTTACAAAAGACTTGTTGAGAACTTCTGGGCACCAGTCACCGTATCCTGGGGTCTCGAACATCGTGCCGCTTCGATACGGCTCATCGCTCCACCTACTGCTAGTCCCAAGGCAACGAGGTTCGAGGTCCGAGTAGCAGGTGCAGATGCGAACCCTTTCCTCGTGCTTGCAGCCATTCTTGCGCTTGGTTGGAAAGGCGTAGAGGACAAGATGGATATCAAAGTGCCGCCCCTTGGTAAGGGGCAGGATGTTGGCGGTGCTGCGGATAAGGGGGTGAGATTGGCCAAATCACTCAAGGAAGCTACTGTCACATTCATGAGGAAAGAGAGCGTGGCGCGGGAAGTATTTGGGAATGAATTCGTGGAACATTTTGGTGGAACAAGGGAGCATGAGATTCGTTTGTGGGATGAGGCTGTCACTGATTGGTGAGTAGAAGACATGAATCAAATTGAGCCTGCTAACAAGGTATTGTAGGGAGGTTAAGAGGTATATCGAGACGGTCTGAAGACGGTAAGGAGCTACGAAGATGGATGGCTCAGGCCTTTTTGGCTTTTACTGTTTCTGTTGTTGCTTAGCCTGTACAAATTCGATCGTTGAGATACCCTGCTGTAGTTCGCTTGCAATCTTGGGGTAGTAAGCCATAATTGTGCATCAACTGCAGCTTCATTCTACCATGAGTGTGTGACCATTTAGGGCAAGTTGCACACATCGACGTCCATTGGTATGTCTTCACACAAATTTTTGCCAAGCATGGCAATTTGCATCTTCAATTTCACCCCGCGGCGGACCTCTGGCCGATTCGAAGAAGAAATTCAATCCAGATCTTGCAGCAACTGTACAGTGAAGTGATTCGACATCTAGACGCTGTCATGCCTAGCATCTTTGAATATAATGTTCACGCCTATTCGTCAACCTGACAAAGGATTTATCCCGCAGAAATCTACCCCACCATTCCGAGAGCCCCCTCGGCCCCTCCAACAAAAATATCTCAATACTCCTCACTACAAAATAATCTCAATTGACGATTTTCTCAGTCTTCTTCATATCACGACCACCTCATACCACCCTCCAAACATCAATTGACACACAGTCGATTGACCACTCACAATACCATCACTACCTAGGCAGAACCCCCCACATCCGCCATCATGCCTATCGAAGTCCCCAAGGCCGACTCCCTCCACGACCTCTTCTCCCTCAAGGGCAAAGTCGTTGTCGTAACCGGTGCCTCCGGCCCCACAGGTATCGGGATCGAGGCCGCTCGCGGCTGCGCCGAGATGGGCGCCGATGTCGCTATCTCCTACGCCAGCCGTGCAAAGGGTGGTGAGGACAATGCGAAGGATTTGGCTGAGAAGTATGGCATTAAGTCCAAGGCATACAAATGCCAGGTAAGTCTCTTCTCTACCCATGAGTGGGGCAGGTCTGAGAGTGAGAGTGAGGAATGAGGGTGATAGTGAGGCTGACTGGAGTGTCAATGTTAGGTCGGCGACTGGAACAACGTCGAGCAATTCGTCGCAGACGTGGTCAAAGACTTTGGCAAAATCGACGTCTTCATCGCCAACGCCGGCAAGACGGCCGACAGCGGTATTCTGGACTCCACCGTCGAAGCCTGGAAAGAAGTCATCGACACTGATCTGACTGGTACTTTCCACTGCGCCAAAGCCGTCGGCCACCACTTCCGCGAGCGCAAGACGGGCTCCCTCGTCATCACTGCATCCATGTCCGGCCACATTGCAAATTTCCCTCAAGAGCAGACGAGCTACAATGTTGCGAAAGCTGGATGTATCCATCTTACCAAATCGCTCGCCAACGAGTGGAGGGACTTCGCACGTGTCAACTGCGTCTCACCCGGCTACATCGACACCGGTCTCTCCGATTTCGTCGACCAAAAGGTACAGGATCTGTGGAAGTCAATGATCCCCATGGGCCGTGACGCTAAGGCGAAGGAGTTGAAGGGTGCATACGTCTATCTGGCTTCGGACGCTAGCAGCTACACTACTGGCGCGGATATCGTGATTGATGGTGGCTACACTACGAGGTAGATGTTTCGTAGAAGCAGGACAATGATGGAGAGGGAATTATTGAGATTTTGCTTGCACTTTGAAGTGGTATTTAGTGCACAAAAGCCATGCATGTGGTCTCGAAAGCGTTGCAGATAGATCAATGAAATTGAAGAATTTTGCATGCATGTTTGCACAATTTTGGCATTTGATGACGGAACGATTGCTCATTCTGTTTAATTTACGAGTCGAAGATTGGTCAAGAATATTGCATAGAGTGTTCGATACTGACAGCCATTGAATGCGAGATATACATCCTGACTACTCCGCATGAACTTCCTCCATCACATCGCTCAACCCTATCCTCAAATTCCGACGAAAGCCGCGCTTCGGGTGTGGGTTTGATTCATAGTAGACGCGTTATCCGAGCTAGGTGATGAGTATTAGGAGGATATTGAGGGTGGGAGTTGCCCTTTTATTCACTAATCTGGTTATTCTTTTATATAGTTATCGCTCCTTAAGCCTAGTCCTAGGCGAGAAGCGGATCTAGATGTATTACTTTGACTTCATTTTAGTGTTGTGTAAGGTAGAAAGAATTTAGTAACAGGTTATGATAAAGGTAAACGTGAGTACTTGGCTTATATATTCTTGATGGATATATTTGTGTTCGTTACACCTAGCGGCACATTTTTGGGCTGATGAAAATCTGTGTACGTGGATTTTGGACCAGATTTTGGACCAGATTTTGGACCAGATTTTAGTTGTAGCTGAGGTGTTGATATTAGGTGTTGATGAAGAGTGAGGCTTTTTGGCAAATACATACTCCTGTTGCTTACGAAGCTCTTGTTTTTTTTGCTCTTCGTTACTTAATTTAGACTTGAAATTTCGCCATTTCTGCTTTACGTGCGTAGAATGTTGCGTTCAATGTGCCAGACTACGGGTGGGGACCAAAGCTAGGGAATGTCACTAATGGTAAAATCTCCAAGATTGTGAGCCGTCGTTGTTCGGGAAGTGTGTTTGCTCTCGTTATTTAGGTACATATTTCATCGCTCGTGAAGGCATAGAGAGATACTTTTTGTCACTTATGCCACCCTATATCCTCACCCTCGCACTTCCAATATCGTTCCTAGTATACCCGTCAGCGCTCTCTTCCATCCCAAGAACCCACACTTCCCACTCAACACAAATCTACAAATGCTTGTGGTAGAAATCCAAGAGCACCTGGTATCCGCGTTCATACTCTTTCTTGACCTTCTCGTTCTCAAGATCACCACGTGCAGCCATCCAGCCGTGAATCTGGTCGTTGAAGGTCTCAACATGCTTCGGTGCACTCAACCCCGCTTCGAATTGCTTGACGGCTTCGACATCTTCGTCGCCCGATGCAAGCATGCAGAGCGGGATTTTAATACCCTTCGCGTCCGCGGGGTCGAGCATGGCGGGGTGAACCTCAGCGGCGGCGCTGAAATTCGTGCCGCTTTGAGCGGTCAAGGAGACGATTTTTCCAGCCCAGCACATGCCTAAGCTGCCCCATTTCTTGATGCCAGAGCACTGTTTCTCGATTTCTTTTATGAGCTCGGGCACCTTCTTGGCGTTGTCGTCTGACTTCGCCGGCCCGCCAAAGAACTCTCCGAGTTTCTTCTGCTTCTCCTCTGTGTCTGGTGGAAAGCCTGATTGCGGCAGTGGCTTTCCGAGGAAGAAATCGGGCATGAAGACTTGGTATTGGTGGCCGCTGGCTGCATCGGCATGGGCGAGGATATCAGCGCCTTGGATCGCTTGGTCGGAGAAGCCGAAGATGTCGTAGATTATGAAGATTGCGCTTGTGGCGGACGAGGGCCCGGTGGTGTAGCATTGCATGCCGTTGAGGCTGAGGTATTTGCCTTTGGGGGAGTAGCCTTTGGAGACGGCTGGGGGGACGTTGCAGCAGGCCTGGAAGGTGTCAGTTGAGGCCGGATCGAGGTTGGAGATGTGGATGGAGAGGGGGGGTGTACCTGGCTGTGTCCTTGTTGTGCTTGCATTGTGAGGGTGGATCTATATCTGATTACTATTGGGAGGGTTTTAGTAAAGAAGAAGAAGGTTTTGATTAATAATGTTCTTGCGAGAATTAGGAGCTTGTGATCATTTATTCGAGTTCAGAGACGATTGAGGTCATCCCTTTCACCCACAAATATTCAAACCAATGGTGGGGGGAGGTCAAAACGTCACCAGCGACTGCCGGATTTAAGGAGCCAATTCCCGGCACCTAGCTCGGATTTGCGGTCCGGATGCCAGGTTTTTGAGCCTCACGCGCCTGACTCGCTGAGTATCATAGAACACACACGCAGAAGAGCGGCGACTCGATCTATCGAAAGCTTTAGCTGAGCTACATTCAGAATTTCAGTCATTGAGGAACAGACTTCAAAACCCTGTCTGGTGCTCAAGTCCGGTATATTCTGGCTGTGCTGGCGTCCAAGGACTTTCAATTTGGCCCTGCTCCGAGCAATGAACTGGTATGAGCTGGATGATTTTCACTCCACGTAATCTTGACTGACTGCGATTGTTCGCAGTCACTGGCTCCATCGGTAATGGTCTAATGCGAAGAATTCTGTTGATGCTCCAGCCCTGATGCCGCGCGTCGCTCTGAACGCTGGGAAGATGATTAGAAGGGCACGCTTGGTCTCCATTATTGGTTTTTGAGGTCTAGCAGCTATCTCATCTTCTCTGAAGTTTATAATGGACGGAGTCTCAGCCGTTTTTGCAGTGGTGTCTTTGGGCGTTCAATTAGTAGGCACCATTCGCGAGGTCATCGAGTTTCTGCGAAGTGTCCACAATGCACCAGACGAAATCACTAGACTTGTACAGGTCTTGGACCAACTTCGTGGTACTTTGGAGCATGTGAAAGACCTTGTTCAACAACAAAGCTTAATCTTGGGTCTGCCCGGCTCATTCGTGTCCATTGCGAGCGCACTCCGGAATTGCGAGAAGAGGATCATCAAGCTCGAAAAGCTGGTTAACCAGCTGAAACGATATGTCGATCGCAACTACAGCTTCCAGAAAGCCTGGGCTACCTTGAAGACTGTTTTCAAGAAGGAAGAAATCGTCGAGCTGAGAGGTCAGCTATATGAGGATATGATGGCGCTGCAGTTGTCTATCTCTATAAACTCAACTCATCTTCAGTACTTATAGTCATCGTCTACGCTATGGTTTTATGCTGAACTGTGACCAGGTTGCATCAAATCCAGGCCACATCCGCCCTTTCGGCCTCGTCCAGAATGATCTTGGAAAATCAGTCACTGGAGAGAATTCGCAATGATGCTTCGAAACGAGATACCAATACAAGTTCTAGAGAGACATCGTCGCTGGCTTATCGTGGCTTATTTGGCAATGTGAGAGTCCAGAGAAACTCAAGATTCCTCGCCAGATTCCCAAGATCACGAGCTATCAGCAAGAAAGCTATCGCAGAGGAAATTAAGATCGTTGTTGCTCCATCTTTCCTGAGCAAGGCCTTCGAGATGCGCTACATCAATAGTCTCAGTCGAATCTCAAGAACCTTGAACGTCTATCCTACGATGAAAGCTTACTCGCGGCCCTTCATGATGTGCAGGGAAGGTGATTTACAAGGACTACAGATCGCTTTTAGTAATCGTAGCATATCGCCATTTGTGGTGGACCAGTATGGATTGACACTATTGCATTACGCTGGATCAACAAGTCAGACAGAGTTATGCTCTCTGCTGCTCCAACTCGGAGTCGACCCTGATCAGACGACAGACCGTGGTATGTAGGCTTCAGATCCAGTGTTGCTCTATCTTGCCCAAGTCTCTACCACAAATGGTAGTGTGAGAGCCTGAGTTTGCGAAAGCTTGCCCAAGAATTACCCAGATGCGTCACCAGGCATGATTTGTGGTCAAATTCTTGTCCGGTGGATGCCTTTAAAAGGGTGTTTCCATCGCTGGTGCGACTCGATTGGTTCGCAGGCCATATTAGCCGACGGTGCTTTGGGACGCGTGCCCGATATGAGCTGTTCAATCTCATCTATGCCTCGATCTCCAATTAAAGAGAGTAGTGCTGACCCGCGATCTAGGTTCCAAAGCTTTACATCAACCAGGACTTCCAGGGAACGGCCCAAAGCTGATGGCCAAATCGACAGAACAGATTGTAGACACTTTAAGAATTCTGGCCAAAGCACAAGACGACGTTTCCACATCTGACGTTTCTGACTTTTTCTCCAGCTACATTGGGCCACCGGAGGGTGCCGATCTTATGCTGTCACTCGACGCGGCTCGGTACGAGATACTCCAGACAGATCAAGACACTGAATCTTTCCCTGCTCTTGCAACAGGGCTCCGTGCATATGGTGAAGGTTTAACGACTTGGAAAGATTTTATCAGAAGGCTGCTACGTAATGGAGTTGACGTACATGGCATTGTACCGCGCAGACATTGTGACGAAAATCTTATAACCATGTTTACGTCGCACTATCCTTGCAGGATATCGGAACCCCCCACACCACTGGACGAGCTATTTACATGGACAGAAACGCCTTTTGAAGGCAGCCAAGCCGCGAATGACTGGTTGCAAATGCTCTCCAGCGAAGGCTACGACATCCTCGCTTATCTCAAGGAGGAGATGGCCTTGCATACTAGACAACAGCAATTGACATACCCGTCAACAGTCAATGCAGGTTATGATATTCCTCGCAAGCTTATTCTCGAGCTAGGTCATACTCCAAGCATTTCGTGGGACTGGTGGATCGACCCAAGATCTCCCGCCTTCTTAGTGCGGCAGGAGCTAAAATATATGGACATCTTCGTTCGCGATTGGGCATTGTACAAGGAGCCGTGGGAAGATGACTGGCCTTTTACCTACCCAGAGTGGTCAGATGCTAAAGCACCAGATGAGAGGGAGAGCACATACGAGGACTGGGATCAAAGTAATAAGCGTGCTGGACGACGTGCTGAGAGGCGTTTGAGGGAGAAAGCTGTTAAAGTGGCACGATCTCAAGGCAATTATGAACGTTCTCGAATGCCTGGTGCTTGGGTTGCGTAAGACCACGCACTCGAGAGCTGTGTGATTGGGGTCTATCAATGCTCAAGATTAGACTTGACTACTAAATAGTAAAGTTGGCAGAGCCTCAACATTCCGATGTCTATGCTCCTGTGAGTAGAGTGTACTAAGAGCAACATTGGACCTAGGATTTCTCGGCTCATAGTTCCGCGACCACGTTGCCTCCAGCGCTCGACTTATTGTGGTCCTCCTCACTCATCCATCACTCGCTCATGATCAAGTGCGAAACTTGTTCTTGGCATGGATCGAAGCAACTGATGGCACAATTCCAGCACCGACAGATGCACCTGGCGCATTTCGCGTGCATTTGTGCGAAGAAATGCGAGAAATGCTCCAAGTCGGGATTGCCATTGTAGCTGGTGTTGAGTTCTCGCATGCGTTGAATAGCCATGAATCCGTCTTTGTTTCGAGTTTGATTCTGGGATTATCTAGTAATTAAATTCGTTATCATTGCCTTCGCTGTCGGCGTCCTCTTTCATTTACTATGTGAGGTAGTTGTGCGGAGATCTCCAGGACATTTACTTTGGGCGTTGACCCATCAAATCTAGGGGTACAACAGGAGGATTCCGGCTTTTTATTCTCTCCCACATTATATATGTGATGGATAAGTGCTACCGTCTTGGGGACTGATAAATATCGTTCGCGCGGGTCGGCTCAACAGTCAACACTAACAGCACCTTGCGAATTAGAGACTATGGAGACTTTTTAGACCATGCGGACGTCTCGGTGTATCGAGACATCCTAGGGAGATACAGATGTAGTAATTGGCGATGTACATGAGGCAGGAGCCGGACATTCCCCCAATATATGAGCGCCAAATCTAAATGCTGAAACACAAAGCAACGACTTGCAGTCTGAGTGCCTGAACTCCGACTTGTCACTGAATCAAGGTCACCGCTGGTAACAAAAGCTGTGCATTGGAATTGGTTAGAGGTGGCCTACGCTCAATCTCAAACGACAATCAATTTTCTCAAACATGGCCCCAATTCACAATAACTTTATCGGATACACGAGTGCATACTTCAACATCACCCATATCAGTCTTAATGGGACTACACAAGCGCTGCGAGAAGCATGTGTCTCTTACTACAATGCCAGCTATCCGGGGACGAAAACGATGGTACACCGCATCGTCGAATGTATGCTGAACAACTTGTCGTAGCAACAAAAAGCGAATGTTGCCAGTCACCCATTTTTTTGACACTATAGCCTGCATATATCAGCGCCGTTGCCGCCACGACGCTTGACGCGGCGCCAACAGTCTACAATAAAGTCGCCTGGGCCGCTGTCCAGACTTGACTTCTGGTGGCATTCCTGGCCTGAAATACTCGCTCTTGCCCCATCAATTCATAGCGGGGTCACTGTGGAGGTTCAAAAGATCTGCAAGTCCTGGCGCGACGATCCCAAGCATCCGGACAAGACTTCAAGGCTAGGCGTGTCCCGGCCCCAGTCTTACTATTCAGAATACGCACACTGCATCTTGAGAGCAATCAGCTCTGTTCTCTGGATGGTCTTCGTGACTTGGTAGCTCCATACGTTGCGGATTACTTTCACCTTCATTGAAAGTGTACCTTGGAATTACGGCACCATTTGGTACCTGACAGCTCCCATTCCGGTGTTCTTGCCGGGCTTAGAGAAAGTGATCGTGAACGACGTCGATCTACATGAGCCAGCCGTCCGAGAGACAGATAAAACAGCCAAAGTCTCCCAAATACCGTTCAGACTCGCGCGCCCTCCTGCTCCTCCCAAGCAAGCCTAGGACCAACAACGATTGATCGATACCTCGCACGATACTGCTCAAACGTGTTATCTTCACCACCGTACAGCCTCTGGATTTCATACCTGGGGCCGTATCCTTATACTGCAATTCACTACTCGACCGTATCGCATCCTGAATCGTCCGAACCTGGCATCTCAATTTTCAGTCATATTCCATTATTTGGCCTTTATGGGTCGAATTGTTAATCTCGTTCGGAGTGCTTGTATCCAAGGGAGCTTGACTTTCATGCCGATTCCGACAGACTACCTTTTAACGGTACTTTTGCTCTTTGCGACTGTTACGCCTCGAATGGTGTGGCCACGTTTCTGGAAGCGTGCTACGCGCGGTGCTGATCTGGTGGTTTGGTACAAACCCGTTGTATGAGATGAGTGAGAAGCGGCGCCTATGCGCCCCAAAAAAATTTAATAGTTACTTTTAGGTCTTTTGTGCGAAGCTCTGGTGGCATCAATTTGATGACGGCATGGTTTAAGGTCGTTCATCGCTTGATCTCCACAATAATGAAACATTGATCAGAGTCGAACAACGGACCTTAGAGACGTAATCGCCCGCATGGATTACTTTCATGGGTTTTGCTTCAATGAGCGATTGAGCAAAGTTCGGAACAAAGCAGCAGACATGTTGAGTACTAGCACAGAGCCATAAAATAAAGCCCATTGAGGAAGGGCGAGGCACTACATGGTAGCTCGCTAGCAATACCAATGTACTGAGAATGAATTTTCCAGAACAATGTAAATGTGGACCAACTTAGGTGACTAGCCTGTTACCATGCTCTGATCTCGCACTGCTGGCTTGTAGTTTTAGCTGCAATTCTGTATGCATAGGTAGCTTAATCGTAACGCCCACGAACATTTATACCACCATCGATGACTTCGAGCTCTCAAGTGCAGCGCTCTCAACCAAAACACCGCTCTGATCATCGTGTCTACAGCGCTTTCCAGGAAGCAATTACCGTTTCCTCCAGCAACCGAACTTGTCAAATTCGCGTTGTATATTACGCCTGCACAAGAGGGTTTATTGTTGCCAAGATTGTATTGATAGCAGTCGCCAATGCAAATATTCATCGTATATGCGGTCTATGACTTGACAATTTTGTTGACTGTAAACTCTCAATAGAGCTACAACCTGCCTGAGTATCGATGTCCTGGATTTGACCATTGCTTGAAGCTGCGCTGGTTCCTCCCGACCAATCTATGTCGCCGATTTTCGGGACCTGTGACATAGGCGGATGAGTTGGCAGACAGACACTCAAAGGCTGCTATTCCAGTACTGGCGTTTGGTGACAGAGTTGTTTCCAATGTTATTGCAGAAGCTGTGGTAGACTGATATGGCGCAAGACTCGCACTGTAAGTTGGACTTGTACTGGGAATTGAACTTGCACTAGCTCTTGAGCTATTGCACCATGGTATTTGCCATCAAACCGGGCGACGAATACATCTCAACTTGCCAAAGTCTTGCCAAGCATTTGACCATATGCTACATAGCTAAACAACCGTCAAGTCAATCGTGCGGGACTTTCCCCCTCAAGGACCATAAAGTGGAAACTCAAGCTCTCTGGTTTTGGCAGTCTTACTTACGGCATCGTCTTATGGTTTTCGTGCGTTTTCCCCAGCATGAAATGATAGCAGATTGGGATCGTAGGAAGTTTTGGTGAGCGTGTAAATTACTTTCAAGCATCACTCCGTATGATCTTCCTGTCGCTACCAAGAGCTGGTAAGGCGACGTGATGCAATTGTTCAATCTCGAATGGCGATTCATTGCTAGGATACGTCTTTTGCCACGTTCTGCGTGAATAACTTAGTATGTATCTCTCAGTAGCGAACCTGTAATCATAAGCATGGACAATGGTCTCATACAGATCGTAGTTGAGGTGTTGAACGCAAGAAGTAGATCTAAGTCACGTGCAAGCGACGTTAAATCAGCCGCGTGCAAACAAGATTCTGGCTCGCGTGCACTACGTCACCTGCCAAGCTAGCCTGATACTTATTCCACGCGTCATTTCCTCTCCTTGTCAACAGACAATCTTAGGCTGCCTCCGTCAGTCTACAAACATACGAACACAAACACCATATTTTCGCCTCTCAACCTATTCGACTCCTACAAGCCCTACTCGCAGCTCAACCGCAAACATGACAGACTGGACTAAGAAGAAGTACAATGAGTACTACACATCCTACATGCCCTGGATCGAGGACAAAGTCCTTGGCCACTGGGGCGAGAACAAGACTAGTTACACCGTCAAAGGTAGCCCATCGCACATCCTCCTTGCACAAGCCGGACTGACATCTTCTCTCCAGACAAGATGTCCACAGACTTAACCGGCGACAAGAACGTCAACGCCATCCAAGGCGGTCTTGCGGAGGGCGTCGGCGGCACCCTCTCTAGCGGCGGTGTTCTAGGCGGTGTTGGCGATTTCACGAGTAAAGAGGGCATGAATCGAGCCGAGCGTGGTGATACGGGTCCCTTGGATCCCAAGCAGCTGGAAAAGATCAACCAGCAGAAGAAAGAGGAGAAGGGTTGGACTGAGACATTGAGTGGTGGATATCTTGGCGGAAGCAAATGAGGGATACGATTTGGATGAGATTGTTTATTGGCCAAGTGGGTACATGCATTGATGACTTTTGGCATATGATGAGTTGATACCATGGTTTTATGATGACTATCTTGCTAAAGGGCTAGCAATCATACATTCTTCACTGCTTAAAGAACTTTCGAAGCGCGCGTTGTGCAGCTCATCATTACCGCAGGATTGAGACATATGTGCTACATGGCTGCTCCAAGTTGCACCTTGGTTGCTCCTGAGACGTGTTGGACAAGAATTTCGCATCTCAGACTTGCTGATGATTGGCAACATGCCCGCTTTACACTTACCGCTTCCTACAAATCTTATGCTATACAAAGGCATCAAGTGATGGCTTTACAGCTCATTACCGCTGGCTTTTCAATATATCTCTGCTCTAAAGTGACCGCTATCTATCGATTTGCTAGACAAAATTACACAATTTTGGCCCGACTTTGCATAGAGTAGTCAATCCAAGTGTTCGAAAAGACTCAAGTACGCTTTAAGTACTTTCGAAACGTACGAAACTGGATTTGTGGCTCTTCATCGCATCAAAGAGTCAATTTCTCGACTCAAAGTTCAATGCAAAAGGTGGGACCTTATCGCTTGGAAGGTTGCAGAGGAAATATGGAAATACTAGCTTCAAGATTGTCTTGATGTTGCCAACACTGATGCCAAGAGAGCATATTTTGATGCACAGATTTCTCTATCCTACCCCGGAAAGGCCTACTCTACGCTATAAGTCCAATCTGTCTGGTCAAAACCCAACGCAACTCTGCCCATACGATTTTCAAAGCTCACTAGAGTCACATTTAGGTAGCATGCGGATTCCGGCAAACTAGCCTAATTCCAGCACGGAATCGCACACGTTTCCCCCAGCCGATCCCCGTGCTTGCTGAGTTGTTCCAAAACCTCACTATCCCCCCCTCGTGACAAAGTCCCGCATACTGATTCGAGTACCCGCCAATTTTGTCATCATGCGCCTTCTAGGTATCAATCACTAGAGTATACCTAGTCCTATAAAATACCAATTGCAGGTTGCGGAGGCCTTAAGTAACGCACTGTCTGGTACCATTTGATGGCGGGGCCGTCCTGGCAGGCAACAGTATCTGTCGCCGTGAATTGGATGCCGTAGTCGCCGATGCCTGGGTCCGTGAAGTATTGGACTGGAAGTGCGGTGGCGGAGAGATTGGGCCAGGGGCAGACGTTCCAGTTGTTGTCGTGGGTGTTGGTGTTGGTAGTGCTATTGCCGGAGGAGGCGGGGTTGGTTTTGGCGTAGCAAGTTTCCTGTCGGGGATTCTGTTAGCACACTGATGCCGCCTATGTCAAGGGTTGAGAAGGAGTTTATCCCACTCTGCGTATGAAACTCGGTGATACAATTGTAATGCAGCAGCCGTTGCGTTTGCAAGATGGGCGAGCAGATCGCCTCCGATAGCTTCGCCTATGATGTCAATGAAGATGCCGGTTGCCATTTCCACGATGGAGGAAACGAGGTCTTGGCGAGCTTCCAGCAATTGTGCATGACGGGCTTCGAGGGCGGCTTTGTGTGCACCTGTTGCTGGAGCTGCTATAGCGAAGCTGGAGGCTGATAGAGTGCTGAGAGCGAAGGTGAAGACCTTCATAATTGTATGGTTTGAGTTGGACTTGTGCGTGTGATGCTTTTACAAAGACTAAAGCGGGAGACTTGTTCTGCTGGAAGGATGAAGAGTGACTGATGATGCTCTATGTCGAGGACGAAGTCATTCTTGTGTATGCCGGTGCTCCAAGGTTGTGCTCGTTGCTTCGCAATCGCCACTCAGCAATGAAGGCGCAACTTGAACATCGTCAGATGCAATATATTGGACTCAGACAGGCACAGCGCGGGTATATTGAAGATTTCGTTATGTGAACACAACGCCGATACTCGAAGCGAAGTATAACGATTGGCGAAGAGGGAACAAAGAATTATCAAGCGCGTTGGGGCGTTTGGTCTCACCTCATAGTATGTTTATTGAAGAGTAACGGGATTTTTACTGCAGACAATGCTGGCCCCAATATACGACATTGCCATGAAGATGAGCACGTTGACGAGGATGGCTCGCGCTTAGGAGGGTCCGAAAGCCAAGATTTTAGCTCATCTGTCTCGTTTATGTCCAATGATGAATGCCATTAGAGAGCAATTGAGGATTCTTTACCGATGATTTACTGTTGTAAGATTCGGTATCCGGTGATAGCATTTCGAAGCATGGTCGTATGTTCACAACCGCTAGCATGACCCTCTATGTTGAAGCCAGATTTATCACTTGAAATCGAACGAAGAAGATGAAGAATATCTAGAGCTAATAACAAGAGTATCAAAAAATGCGATTCATGTGTCAAGCATATCAAAGAAGGCTTATAATCCTCATACGCGAAGACGTTAGCTAGGAATGACCGAAGCGAAAAAAAAGACTCGTTTCATAGGAAAATCATACCGTTGTCGGTGATTGCTTCATCGCCCATTAAGCATTTGCTAAGCCTTGAGGAATAAATGGTGTGAAACGTAAAGTCTATCTACAGTCGAAGATCTGCAATACTCCACTACACCCAGACGTGCCAGAGGAAACTGGTATGTGCCTAAATCAGAATCTCGAACACATCGCATACCAATCGATAGTCAAAATAATTGTAGTTGTCGTCGTCTTCTCGCAAGTCTTTAGTGTAATCAAGATGAATATTACCAAGACCTAAGCTTTCGCAAAGATCGAGCCTTGTGTCTCAGCTTAAAGGAACAGAGACTTGGCCGAGGTTAATAACACTCAAGGCTCCCAACGGTGCACCGCGAATATCGCGGTGTGCGGTATCTTCGGTGTGGTACGGCTTTCGTCTCTTCATAAACGGTACGATATAAGGTCCATACCACACCGTTCTTGGTAATACGGGTCCTATACTATACCGTTTATATCGCGGTATAAACGATAATTCTAGGTGTTTTATACCTCAGCTTTACGGGTAAGCGGAGTTAGGGCTAACCACCTATCAAGGTCGCTACTAACCCGGATAGGACTAGTAAAGAAAACCTTAGCTCTAAGATTCCTAAAATCCTTCGGGTAGATTATTTATCCGGTTTACCGTTTACCTAAATAGGTATAGTGCAGTATATCCTTAGAATAGAAATTCTAAAAACCTCGTTTTATAGTATATTCCGCTAAATCCGGGCTGTACTGTTTATATCACGCTATACCGCGATGTAAACGGTGCAGTACGATATATACCTTACACCACAACACACCGCGCTATTTTAGCGCAGTGCGTACAATATCGGGTCTGTACTGCACCGTTTACACCGTTGGGAGCCTTGAATAACACGGATGCCGTCCCATGCCAAAAGCACTCCGTTTCGAGAACGAAGTTGAGGAACCTCCCCTTCAGTGATACGAGACTGACAAGGGAAAATACCTAAGCAGTAAGTATAAGGATTTTCAATGGTGTCAGGAGCCTAGAACAGGAAAACCCGTGTCTTACATCCTCTCAAGTCAACCTATAGTCACTCATTGAAGTCTATCTTCGGCTTTCATGTATATCATCTAACCTTCTACCGTCTTTCCCATTTTCGGCACTGCTTACAATATCATTGCCCACGAGTTTGGCCGTCAATACTATGAAATCTCATCTTGTTTATCTATGACCTCAAATGGACATTCTCAAAGTTTTAAACAGTGTTGAATGTCCGCCCATTTTCATGACCCATTCAATTACTCAAGCGAGAGTAGTCTCTTGCTGTGCCAGGAGGAGGGAATCTCACTTGCTCGCTCGCCTGGTGATCAACATACCCATAAAAACAATCGGGTTGTTTCATGCGAGGTGGCGATACGTGAGCCTATTTTATGAGGCCTCATAGAGAGAAGTCTCACCATTTATCGAATCAAAGCAGAAATCTCAGCATATTGTGTTGCAACATTGCAGGCGGCCCATCGCGAGGTCTGAGGGACTGGCTGACATGATGAAAGGTGTCACACGGAACTGCGTCATATGTCTTGAGATATACCTCAGGACTCCAATGCCTCGGATAAGAAACCGAACCATGGATCGGTGAGTAAGGAGAAATCCAATCTGTTACCTCCAAGTGAATTGTTTAGAGACGTTCAAGTCGAATTGGACCGGGAACATTAAGCATCATAAGAGGATGGAAACCGAGTCAAATCACGTATAAAGACTTAACCAGACCACTTGATGTGGCGGGCAGAATAATCAATTGTGTCTCGACAAGTTGGGGATTGTCAATTGAAATCGCACCGAAGTCAGCGAGAGATCCACCTAATGATTCTTTAAATTGTTGAATTTCGAAATCCTTGTTGGATCACTTCTTGCTCTAAGCCCAAGTAATAGGGTTAAGTACTGGATCCTAATGCATATTTTTCTTCTCGTACATAGAACCAACGGTACTACTATACTGCAGACAAAGAGTCAAGTGCAGAGGGGGAAGGACAGCGGACCTCTTTTTATTAGATACAGGACTTTGAGTCATGTGTGCGGGCTTGACTGCCTGACACAACAATCTGAGTCGCCAGTGTTGCGAGAATGAATTCAATCACGTGCTCGTGATTCCGAGTCGCTGAAGTATTCCCAATCTTCCACATATGCCGTTGATCGTGAAGGCAGTGGCTTTTGTGAGGAAGTATCAGTAGTTCTGTAAACTATCCTGGTGGATTTCGAGACGCGAGAGTGGTATTATACTTCTGGATGATTGCTAGACTAAAACCTGAGCCTATAACCTCATCTGGAGCTACGGAACCCAAATTTGAGCCATTCTATCCTCCCTGAGAACTGCAGAATTGCTCGAAGAAGAACGTGAGATGTGCTGACAAGGGTGCGTTCATGGGATCTTGAATGTCCGCCAATGCGGCCGCTTTCTCATAATGTGGCCTGTAGCGCCTTTTTTGGAAGTGGGGTACAAGTACCTCGGCAGCTAGTTCTTCCAAGCATTCACCGAAAGTCAGTCCAGAGGCCTCTAAGACAAGCAACATAGGCTGATACAACACACAGGCTGTGCCTATCTCAAAGGTGGTGTCGGGAATGACATGATGCCAAGAGACGCTGTAGCCAGGTAGGCTACAGCTAAAGGTAGCTTTTAGGGTGGCCCTGATAAGCAAGAGGATCAGAGTACCGTAGAACACATGCAGTAAGTCCAGGCCTGGGGGGTTTCCACGCGTCAAAAGCATGGTATAGTGTAATTCCGAAAGAAATATTCTGAGATTGGCTCTGAATAGAGTCAGGGGGAAGCAAATGTCCTGAAGAAGTGTCAAAACCTGCATAATTCCCCTGGTCCGAAATGTTGCCAACAAAGTATCGACAAATGTAAGAATCTGCATTGCATAGGCTACCTGGGAGCGCACGTTTGGGGGGAGCGCACAGTTCGGTTAGATGGGAGCGCACGTTTCGGTACTTAGATTTATATGGGGTTTACACCAAGATCTAAGTAGCTGTTTATACCCCACCTTCGTCGCTGCTTACCGCCATTTGCCTCGCCTACACTATCGCCTACACTATCGCCCTCACTGTCGCCCTTTTATATACCTCGCTGTCGCTAGCTATACCTCCATGGTCCCCTCATCTTAACCTGGATCCGGTAATCGCACCAAGCGTTTAAAGAGTAATAAATAGCCTCGCCGGGCAAGAGTAAAGGGTCCTTTACTAAAGGCGGAGGGTAGGGCTAAGCCTTTTACCCCTACAAGGAAGCGATCCAAGAATAGCCTTCTCGCCGCCATAAATATAAACGAGCGGGAGTCGTAGGAGTAGCGGATTATCAATACGACGTTCTTGAGTCAATTCAGCCAATAGTATGGGGCGGAATACTGGGGTAGAAGAGCGACAGCGATATATATAAGAGCGATATACCGCGCACAGTGTTTATGGTGGTGACGGTAACGCAGCAGATAAGTGAGGTACTTAGATTTTGGTGTGAACCCCATACAAACCTAAGTACCGAAACGTGCGCTCCCATCTAACCGAACTGTGCGCTCCCCCCAAACGTGCGCTCCCAGGACTTCCCGTAGGCCAAGCATTCGAGCCCCATTGTAGTTGAGCTGACCTAGCAACGGACGACTGAGTTCATATGGCGGAAGCGAACCTGGGTGAGGCTAGTTGAGCGTAAATGAGCCGCCGCTTCTAGAATTCGCGCTATACGATGATAAAAGTCGTCATTCGTCCCCTGTGGAAGGCTGTGGAATAGTATATGAACCGCGTTGGCAGGGTTGGCCCCCGATTGTAGTACACCAACACTTCCCAATGCGTTTGCTATTTTAAAGGAATCGATGATGAAGGCTGGGTTTATCGATCGATCACATTGGTGATCATACCGTAGCTGCTCAGGAAACTGCATACGCTCTGACAATGACCGTCAGTATTCCCCGTGAGACCCTCTATCGGGAAATTTCACACCATAGAGGAGCGAGATCCTTGACTCCAGGCGCATAGTGCTGCAGATATGTTGAGAACCTCGTTCTTCGCATTGAGAACACGGAGCTACACCATTGCACTACTCAGCGTCAGCGGGTATTCCATTCGGCTCTGCCTGAGCAAGACGAGACTGGATCTTCCGACAAAAAGCCAAGCATTGGGCTCGGAGTGCCCAGCCGACTCACGCATCTCCAACAACGATCTGTGTTTTCGGGTAGTTCAACGGCCAGAGGAGAAAGCGATCGGTGCACATCTGCCACGATGGAACGAGATCGGTACGGCCTGCTCTGTTCAGTGGCTACGAAACCCTAAATTGACCTATTACGTACCGTTTTGAACGAGGAGACAATGAGCGTCTAGAGCTGACAACTGTAGCAGCAACCGGTGCAATTGTTTCTCTGGGGAAGATTAGCGTCTCACGTTGTAGCTGACCTTGAGTCTTACAATTTCGGTCGTCCTCCTCGGCTGTTTGCCAGCGTCAAGCTCATTTCCTCATTGCGAATGTGGATAGCCACGTGCTAACAGACTTATTAAAATCAGAACTTCAAGATGGGGCAGCTGGTCTCTTACTTTACGAAGGGCAGAAGCTGGCTTGTATTCTTTCTTCGAGTCGCAGAAACCGCAAAGAGATTCGCATTTGTCGATGGAGAGTACACCAGTCCTTCCCCATTCGTGGGAATGTCCATTACTTGAGCAGGGCATTGCTTAACATGTCGGACAAGAGTCGAACAATGATGCCTCGCAATTGAATCAATATGAGTGCTCAATGGCGAATCTAGGCGTTTAGATGCTTGATAGGACTACCAAGCAACGAGAACGTGGTGGAATCAACTGGGAGTACTCGAGGATTGGGAAAAGAAGAAGCAATGGCGATGCGAGTGCACGCATTTCAAAGCATGACATGTCAGGGTAGAATGTGAGAGATGCGCCGAACAATGGCATAGATACGAGGCTGGAATATTGATATAAAACCAGTTTAAAACCAGTTTTAACTAGCTCTCTCATCCCTGCATACCTGAGCCAGCCTAGCGCAAGCCACACGGCGCTAAGGGATCATAATCGTGGTCGCTTTCATACCTCCATATCCCTCATCAACCCTATGGCCAACTAGCATGTAGAACGGGCGCTTTCGTGCTTTCGCCTATACTGCCTAATCTCTCAACATGTTTAAAGAACTAGTTTTCTTCCAATTGCTGATTTTGCCAAAGCCTGTCTACTCCATAGGCAGCGTTTTACCCCCAGCACTACCCCAATCGTGCGGTCTGGTAGTAGACGAATTATAAAGTTCGACCAGCTCCCATATTCTCGCTTCTCTTCCATAGTCCGCCATATCCATCTCCAATTCTTGGAATATCTATAGCCCCCAAATCGTCTTTCCAACATGTTCCCTCCAATCGTCATATTCTTAGTCCTCACTAGTATTGCCCTCACCTTGCCATTCTCTACGGAAGTCCATAATACCATTCCCACCACTTCTTTGATTAGCATTCCCTCAGCAAGCTCAACCGTGAAACCTAGCAGCTCTTTCCAAAACGTTGACGTTACGAGCACGTATCGATCCGTACCCGCCACCAGCGCCGCGGCCACCACTTCGACCCCTACTTCTTACCATCTCCCTACCCAGTCAGGCTGGAGTCCCAGTGACATCGGCACCATAGTCTTCGGCTGTATCGCCTCGATCCTTGGAGCGCTTGCGCTATGGCTGACAACATGGCTCGGTCATCGACTTGCAGAGCGTCAAGCGGAGAATTGTACGTTTTCATTGATTTCCCGACAACTCGCGTCGCTAATTATGTCACCCCTCAATGAAGATTTCCCCTCAGTGGCTGAATCGGGGATCGTGGTCCAAGATGGCAATATCGCTCTCGAAGATATCACGAATGCTCCAGACACGGAGGAAGGTAGTACTGCCACCCTCCATTGAAGAATACCGAGTATCAGCCAGGCCGGCTGCATATGAAAGGGGTAGTGAAACGGCATCAGTAGATAATGATTGAATCAAAAGAAACACGAGATCGAAGACGAGTCAAAAGCAGAACATCAGAGCAGGCTACTGCTGATTTGGAAGCCAAAAGACAAATGTATGACCGAGACACCCACACATCGAGCGTTAAAGCTGCTATTTTTCTTCTTCCAAGTCTGAATGATAAACCATCACGTATGCCGCTTGTTGATGATCCCGAGGCGCCCGATTTGCTTTTCAAACCAACAGTTGGCCAATCCCAAAACAGTCCCCACTCAACCACAGACCTACCCACGCTATGCCAATAAGAAGCAAACCATAAAAATGCAAGCAAAACATCCGTATCCGATCCAATCTCATCCCGCCCACTCAATATTCACCACTCAAAGGCAAATCCCGCGAACTACTCCCTACGCTTACCGTAATCTCCCCGTCAGGCATAACCCAATTCTGCCTCCCGACACTCCAATAACTCAAATCCTTCCTCGTCAGGCGAGTCTCCACCGTCTTCGTATCCCCAGCCCTCAGCTCAACCTTCTCAAATCCCCTGAGTACCCTGACCGGAAAGTCGATCATCTTCCCCGTAGAGACATCAGTGGTTTCGTGGAAGGAGACGTACACTTGTACCACCTGTTTGCCCAGGCGTGTGCCGGTGTTTGTCACACTAACAGCAACAAGCGCATGTTCGTCATAGAGCGATGGATTGCCGCCCTCGCCGCCGCCGGCTGGTGACAGGTGGGAGTGATTGTCCCAGCCGTCTGGGTAATGAGAGGTGTCTTCTTTGATTGCGGCGCTGTTGAGGTAGGGGTAGATTCGGCCTTTGAGCCTGCGGAACCCAGCGGGGAAGACTGCGGATGGGGGTCCAGGGATGGTGGTTGGGTAAGCAGGTGGCATGAGGCTTTGGTCTAGGCGTGGAGATGGCAAGGGTGATTTCGGTTTCAGGGTTGTGATGTTCAGCTTGGAGAATGTGAAGGTGGTGTATGAGAGGCCGAAGCCGAATTCGTAGCGCGGTTTAATATTGTGTTTGTCGAAGTAGCGGTAGTCAATGAAAAGGCCTTCGTCGAAGTTTTGCTGGGGCGATGGGCCGTTGGGCTTGGTCATTACCTGGCCGCCTGGGCCGTAGTCCTTCAAAGATTTGCCAACGGTGTACGGTAGGCGGCCGCTTGCGTCGACACGGCCGAAGAGAACATCAGCTAGGGCGTTGCCACTTTCTTCGCCAGGAAGGTTGGCGAGAAGGACGGCTTTGATATTGGGAAGCTCGATCCAGCGCTCAAGGATGACGGGCCCAACGGCGTGGACGACCACGATTGTTTGCGCGCATTTGTCCTGGACCCTCTTAACAAGCGTATCGCCGTCCTTTTGAGGATGGATATCTGTTCTGTCTGTAACGCCATTCCAGGAAAGGTAGCCTTCACCAGCATCAGAGTTGATGAAAACAAGGCAAAGATCTTGTTGGCCATGCATGTCCGGCCAATTGGTAGACAGATCGTTTGTCAAGCTTTTTGTAATCTCTACGGCGGTGAGATCGAACGTTGACTCCAATGCCTCAATCGGTGGGACGAGGAATGGAAAATCCACAGCGCCGCTGCCCCAGCCAGACGCTAATGTACCTACGTTACAGCTTCTGTCGGGGCAAATATTGTTTCCTTCAGGATTGGATCCTGCATCTTCACCGAAGACTCCGACTTTGTATTTGCCATCCCTGCGAAGATTTCTAGGCACAAGGCCGCCCTTAGGGTTAAGAGGCAGTATATTATCGACGTTCTTGACCAGTACAGTACCTTCGCCGGCGATCTGCTGTGCTAGCCTCCCATGGAAACTGTCCCCTTCTCCTTGGACATCTTTGAAATGGTTGACAACTGCTGTGGTGTCATCATCGCTGTAGGGGTGAATCTTGTCCACTTTGTTCTTCGAAAAAGATGAGAAATTTGGCCCGCCCTTGGGCAGCGCTGGCCATTTGGCCTGATCATCTTGGCCAAACTGGTACCAGGCTGCCACGACCCGAGTAGCCATGTCGTTGACTCTGTCCATAGGTACCGAGCCGTTTAGCACGCCCTCCGTCAGCTTCGACCCCCACAAAGAATTTCCATCCTGCCAAACCAAGCCATCGCCAGGCATAGTCATATCCAGTCCTGCCAATGAGCTTGCAACTCCACTTCTTTGAGCCAACCAATCTGATTGCACAAAGCCTTGGAAGCCTAGCTCGTCTTTCAGGATACCATTCATAAGCTTGCTATTACCGCAAGCGTAGGAGTTGTTGACCATATTGTAGCTGCACATAACGCTTCCAACACCCGCTCTGACACTATCGGCGAATGGCCAGAGATAGATCTCATGCATCGTTCGATCATCGATGTTGGATGAGATGGCATTGGGAAGAATCCATTCCCAGGCCTGACGAAAGTGCTCCTGCTCGTTGGCGATGTAGTGTTTAGCTGTAGCTATAACGCCTTCATCTTGGACACCCTTGATCGTGAGGGCGGCGGCGATGCCTTGGAGTACTGGGTCTGGACCAAATCCTTCCCAGTTCCTTCCACCACCTGGCATACGGCCGAGAGGACCCATCGATGGTCCCAACCAGACATTCACCCCCTTCAGACGATGTTCTAGCCCTAGTCCCCTGCCTCTTTTGTACATCAGGTCTTTGTTCCACGTAGCCCCAACCGTGATACCGGCCGGCCAAGCTGTTGCATGATCCGCGAATCGTATCCCCAAAGGTCCATCCTGCAAGCAGAGGGGAGGGAAGCCAACATTGTAAGCTGGTGCGGTATTTCCTACACAAAGATCTTGTGCCCAACCCGTCCCGGTCGTGATATTGACCTTCTCGATCAAGGACATTTTCCCAACCATTGCCGCGGCTTTCTCGTAACTCTGCTCCCATTGCGACAGCGTTCCACCTTTTGGCGAGGGATAAACTGGTGGAGAAGTGATCCCGCTACCCTTACCGGGAACCAACCAGAAAGCCATTGGCAGTAGTGTTAGAAGACCACCAGTCAAGATCGTCCCCACAATTACACAGTTTCTGGTGCGGCACCATCCTCCTCTTCTCTTGGGCTTGATTGGTTGTGGACCCTCCTTCTCTTTGCCCTTCTTGGACTTCTTATTCTTCTTCGGTGACCATCCTCCTCTTGGTCTCGGAGAGGTGGTGTCTTCCAATGGCTCAAGTTCGTGGAGGTCTAGCTCGGAGGAGGAGCTGTAGTTGTCGAACGAGTCGCGTGTTGGCGTGTCTTCTCCATAGCGTAGCAGGCCTTCTCGGCTACTTGCCAGCTCATCCTGTCGTGTCATCGTCGTAACGTGTCTGGAATGTGTGTCATGTTGAGGAAAATCGTCTCTGTAAATACTACATGAGGGGCGCGATTGCCGTTGCGATATTGTGAAGTTCTCTGACGCTTTCTGATACAAATTTAGGGTTTGACGGTTCCTGGCCCCCGCTAGCGGATAGGCTAGCGTACCACACCCCTGGAGCTCGCCCCTAAAGGCTTTCCGTCTTAACCCATCCTGAACTGGGATTGGATCATGTATAAGTTCTCCCTATGAGGCCAAACACTGACCTTCCCATGTCTTTTCATAGACTCTTCATAACAATCTGAGGGTGGCTACTGCCATATTTCTTATCCCTTGCAGATATCCAGCCATCAAAAGCCCGGCACTGCTGCCGTATGCAGCCCATACTGTCTGGCAACAGTGATCATTGGAGATGCCCAAAATGCTACAATTATTTCAATGATATGGGTATTGTAGGTCCTCTGATACATTTATCCTTGTCTCCGTCGTCAACTCGATTTTTCTATCCATCTTATCCGCATGATGTAATCCAAAACAATCAATGGAGTATACCAGTCTACCATTCATCTTCAGCTACCAATAGAAATTGTTCAAACCATGAGAACATGTTCATCATGGCCGACTCAATCAGTAAATTCAAGCGAATCGGCATTATCGGCGTATGAAATGTGGGCACATCAATGGCTTTTGCTTTCGCCGAACAAGGCCTCCATATGTCCTTGTGGGATGTGAGGACGAGCAAGTAGATCAAGCAGTGGAAATTTCAAAGAGCGAGAAAGACATGAAAGCCACCATCAATGATTTCCACGATGTGCACGAATTTGCATAAAGCCTCAAAGGTTCAAAAAGGAAAATAATTCATCTTTTCCGTCACGCATGGCCATCCAGCAGACTCAGTGCTTAGCCAGATCAAAGATAGGCTGAAGAAGGGGGATACCATTCTTGATGGAGGCAATCTCGCATTATCGAAATACTGAGAGGAGGCAGAAGGAGCTTGAGCCTATGGGTGTGGATCGGTATGGGGGTCTCTGGGGGGTATCAGTCTGCTAGACGAGGGCCTTCGATGTCACCTGGTGGCTCGAAGAGAGCTGTTGACGAGGTGTTGCCGTTGCTGGAGAATTTTGCTGCGAAAGATGTGAAGGGGATTCCGTGTGGCGAATCTGGCACCACGAAGTGCTGGACATCATGTAAAGGTAAGGTATCTAGCTGAAAATATACAAATGTAAGACTGGCTAATGGTCTCAGATGCTACACAACGGCATCGAAACCGGCCTCCTCTCCACAATCTACGAAGCCTGGGGCATGCTCCACAAATCACTCGACCTGCCAAACAACGAAATCGGCAAAATCTTCGAACGCTGGAACGTAGAAAGCGATTTCCGAAACGCCTACCTCCTCGAAATCAGCGCCGAAATGTGTCAGCGAAAAAAGACGCCCGGAGAAGGCGACAGAGGCCAAGGCGAAGGAACCGAAGGCTATATTTTCTTCTGGTCGGTAATGGAAGCCGCAAACATGCACGCTTCCGCACCAACAATCGACGCAAGCCAATTCTTCCGCGTAACAAGCGGCGACCACGGTCAACGTATTCGAGTCACAGAGAAGCTCAAGGTACCCAGCCTCTAAAAGGTGTTCGTTGAGTTTAAAGAAGGCTTCATCGAAACCCTCCGCAGAGCCGTCTACGCATCTATTCCCTGCGCCTTTTACCAAGGTCTCGAACTCATTGCCCGCGCCTCGAGAGACGAAATCTGGAATGTCAACCTAGGAATGTGCATTAAAATCTGGCGCGCCGGCTGTGTAATCTGCTCCGACTCCATCGCTGACGTGCTGGAGCCCATCCTTTCTTCCTCCACAGGAACCCCAACCATGAATCTCAAACTCATCGACGAAGTATGCGCCGAATTGCACAAGAATTACAAGCTCCTTCAGATTATGACGAAGGGGATGGAGTGGAATGCGCTTGCGCTGATTTTGAGTGCTAGCTTGGAGTATCTGAAGTATGTGGGCGGAAGGGGGCTGCCGACGCAGTTTATGGAGGCTGAGATGGAATGTTTTAGAGGGCGCATAGCTGTGATCAGTGGGGGTTGGAGGGGGAGGATCCGGGGAGGAGGGAGAAGGGGGCACATCATTATGAGTGGTCCTGCGTAGTTGGACCAGAGCATGAATGCAGGGGGCGAGTCCACTGAGATAACTCCTACAGTGCAAACATTATCTCGTCTTTGACCCTGAGGAAGCTTACCGAAAGCATGCTCTGAACCGCGAGCTTTTGCGGAAAACTACCCGATTTGTTCCTCTACTAGAATTGAAGACAACTGATGAACCCAGCTCAGGGAGACTCATATCCCAAATATATTCTTGCAAGCAAAGACGGGCCAATTGCACCCAATACCAAGCCTCTCCATCTCAAGAGTCATCAAGAATCATCAAGAGAAGTCTAGAGAAGTCATCACGCACCGATCATCGATGGCCTAATTGTGGAGGCTCGCAACGTTGATCGAATCTTCTCTCAAAGCTACGAAGGTAAACAGTATAACCTTGTCTATGATTTCCCGTCATCCGTCATCAAAGCTGTGGGGCTCCAACAGCCAAAGCCTGCGTATTGTAGCACATTTTGGTGCACTCAAGTCTACAAGTACTACAACTGCCATAAGTTGCTCGGTTTTACGACCATGAACATTTGCCAAAGCTCTGCGAGCCCCACCCATGTCAATGCAGACCCATTTGGTTTGACTTACTGTCGCAAAGACCCCAGAGCGAAGCAATGAAAAGCCCGATCTGCTAGGAGATCGAAGCATATGGAAGTTGGGAACTGGAAAATGCAGTTCTCCTCTTCAAAGCGAATACTGCAAAGCTCCTCTTCGATGATCTCTGTCGGATAATTTGCCACCAGAATGCCAGCAAACAATGCCCGGAGATCTTGATTCCAGCCGAAAACACGACTTCGCTGGCTGATGTACGAGTCGTAGTAAACAATCTGCATAATCATCGAATCCAGTCCAAAATCCAGAAGACAAGCTAATATTTCCTCCCAAATATTCCACATCTCTTGAAACCCTTCAGGGAGCCTTTGCTGATACAGGGATAGGAATGCGTCGGATGTCGTATTCGACTCGAACGACGGTTGATGCGTGCTAAACTTCTGGATGAACAAAAGATCGAGGACAATGTGACTTTAGTGAATGGAGGGGATCGATGAAGGCTCTGCAATCTCGATCGACTTCTCTGGGCCAATGAATCTTTCAAGTCATTGCCTGCCAAATTCGGCGGAGGTCATGGCATTTTTTGATCCTCCGTGAATGTTCGCCATTTCAGGAGGCTTCAGCCTCTAGAAGCCCCCCAAACGCCCGCCTAATCAGAAAGAAATTGCGTGATGGTGAGAACGCTTCTATGTAATTGAAACAGGGTAATCAGAAGCCCTAGTATTCGGCCGTTTTTCCGCCCATTTGTGTAATTTGGGCCGACGGGGGTGGCAGCCACATTGGCGACTATGAGGTACGTAGATCTTAGGAGGGACCTCATACAAATCAGGTACCTCCATTTAGGAAGCCCTATCTTTTTTGCGTCCCGAGTCCTAAGAGGAAAGTTGCGGAGGAACCAAAGATATGCAGGAGCGTCTAGAAGGCAGCCTAGTCTGTCTGGGTAGCGTAAGGTCAGTCTGACTGCATGAAAGCCGTCTAAGTATAGTATAAGAGCCGTCTGACTGCACTGCGAGCTATGTCTGACTCGTGGAAAAAGGATGGAACTAATAATTGCCTAGGTTTTCAGCTACAGCAGAGTCGCTGGCGGAGTGAAAGCCTTATGTTTTCCACGGCCATGAATACCCAGGATAATTCAAGTCTAAATGCCAAAGCTAGCAGTATGGCCAGGACTATCAATGACTTCAAAACTCTATTAGCTTCCTACTCGTCCGTCCTGCCAATAAGACCAGACGTGGTCTATCCGAGGACTCCTCGTGTTCATGTCCATGCTCGTGGAAAGGCAACAAGCATTTTCGCTGGTAAATATGTGATCACTTCATGGGGTTATGGGGTGTTTGGTCATAAATGGATGGATATAGTCAGGTAAGATGGTGACTTCTATGAATGGTCACTACTATTTTGACATCATCCACACTCCTTCTACAAGCTTTCTATATGTCATGGCACAATTAGAGCAGATTCCGGGAACAGATTTCATTGTAGTATTATATAGATAGATCTTACTTCCGATAGGAACATCTAGATCCAAGTAATCCAAAGTCATGGTGACTCCTGTCTTAGCTGCACGGTCCTATCAGTGGTGCTTATCACACGTGAAAGTTGTGACTAAAGCTGGGTAGCCCCCTATCCTTCCATCTTCAACACTCCCAACGATCCAGATTGGGAAGAAGAGCTGGATTTTGGGTCAAATCAAATTCTCACCGAAAAGCTGAATGGTTAAAACAAGAGATAGTAACATAGTCATAGAACCTTGAGTTTTTGTCTTCGGTACTCCAGCTGAGCATTGTCGCGTCAGTGGCCGTCAGTTGAGTTAAGGTGCTTACTAGCAAGGACGTTACCAGTCGACTGTCTATGAGAAGATCTCACACTGAACTTGATAGAGTTCAAGGTTTTAACATAAGACAACTATGTATGCATGAAAGCTCTTACTTTGATTGTGTCTAGACAAAACAATGGTCATTAACCGGATTATGAGTCCCAATATGAATACGTCGCCCTTCGATGGAACACAGGTGACACACATGGCTTTGAGCTTGGCGAGTTCAATTGTACCGCGATACTTGTATTTCACAATTTTTTCCAGCAGCGACGACCGGAAATATGTAACTGGCAATATCACTTTCTCAACGCGCAAACATCGCAAGAGAGGAATTAGAAGTATAGTATACAGCCTCGCAGTCCCCTACTGGTTCTATCAAAAGAACAAAAGGCTTGTCGACAGTAAGGGAAATCACGATATCTGCCAAAATAAAAGACTTAAAATTAACTAGGGCGGAGCTGTCCTCACAGGCGCCCACGCCTCTACCCTCTTAAGCGCCAGCGCCCTCCTATGTGTCACATGAGGATGCGGAGCACCGGGCGCCCCAGGCCCTGAAACATCACCGGCAGTAGGCAGCGCCATCGGCGGATCCACCCCTTGACTCGCACCCGGAATGCACGTACTGAAAGCTGGATCCAAACCAAATAGAAAGGGTGGCGGAGCAAGCAAAGGCGCATGCATCGGTCCCTCGTCCCACTGCACGCCTGGTGGTGGGCAAGGCAGGTCGGCGAAGTTGAAGAGTTGGGAGGAGCCGTCGGGACGGACGGTGGAGAGTTGGCTGGGGTCGAAGGAAGTGGCGATGTTGGCGAAGGTGGGGCCGACCTGGTTGCAGCCGTCATTGGCGCTGATGGAGGGGAAGACGACGTAGATGCTTGGCGGCGGGCTGGCGAGGCTGTTAGTCTGCGATATACATACGTGATAGGATGAGAGGAGAGGATACATGTTCGTCAAACCAGAGGGAGAAGATGGGTTGGGGGGAATCGGATATTGTTGACAGGCAGTCTGAATTCGCGTCTGATTGGGGCCAATAATATACCGACACATACTGTGCTTACTTAGCATACGGGTAATTATGAAGGCACGAGTGATCTACTCACTTGGTAAAAGATGTTGCACTGGTAGGGCACGCAGCTCGAAGGTGTCCCATTTGTGGCTGGGGGAGCCGTGATCGCTGCTGGGGCTTTGCTGATAGGAGTGAAGACTTCGATCATCCGAATGTCCGGTACATTTCGCGAATGTGCAGTAGGGCACAGTGCGGCAAAGATGTAGGCGAGAACGATGGATGTAAGAAGCTGTATAGCCATGGCTAAGTTTGATCTGATGGTATAATGGGCCTCTAAGATGCATTACTACAACATCTACAGAAAGTTGAATCTGGACGGGCAGGGACGACTATAAACATGTTCACCAAGCATTTTGAAGATACAACATTGGCGACGAGTTTTTTGAAACAAATGAAATGAGAAAGGATAGTGATGTGCTGAACATCGAACGGATATGACCCTAATAAATGACGCAAGCTTCGAAGGCTACTCGTCTCCGTCATTGCAGGCTGATTCATGGTAGATGAACGCTGCAAAAGCCCACCGGATCTTCCATCCAGCTTATGTTCCGGAGTATGTTAAATTAATAAGGACTCTGTGTAGGCATCTGTAAGAGACGAGTATCATGCGAAGACAGATGTATGGGTACAGACGATGAAGACATCTCTCCACACTCTTGATTTTGAAACAAGTGGTGGGGTCTTGTACAAGTGTACAAGGCTGATAACGCCTCAATGGCCCCCTGCATGCCCTTTTTGTCAATCGGGAACGTCAAGCTGCTCAAGGAGCTCTGAGTGGATGTGGTAGAGAGATAACGTTTCAAACTGTCTACCGGGATGAAGCTGCGGACCAATCTCTAGGATTTGTCACAGTTTTCTAGGCCATAGCAGCCCGAACCAGAGACACATCTGTAGCTGCAAAAATTTGTGCTGGTAGGTGGCACAGTAGACTGAGGCTGCTCGGAGGGGCTGTACCGGCCTCTCGGTTTTCTCATTAACATGTTCATGGATTTTGCAGGCGCCGACGATGATATTTGAAACAACGATGCAGGTGAACGGAGATTTGTCTTTTGACGTCCTAAATTTGATATGCCTGGAGCTGCCAAATTATCTGGAATAACGGCATGAGAAGGACGTATGCGAGCCTATCAATTATCAAGAGGCTGGGGGTGTGGAGCGATACGAGGTATGGTGCCTCACGAGCGCTTGCAGCAGGAGTGAACATGAAACAAAACTGCAGCGCGGCGGGATTGTGGGCGGTGCTGGACAATCAATACAGACTTGGGGGCCGGCGGTAGGAACCTGTCCGGCGGCAGGGGGAAGAAGATTCAAGAAGCATTGGTGAAACTTTGGCACACCTCTTCTGTCCTTCTCGAGAAGCTATTCACTTATCATGAGCACTTCCAGCGTTCTTCTGATCTGATAGATGCTGTTGATGTCGTTTCGTGAGCAGTGAAGAGGGAATCTCGGCGAGTCGGCACTTCAGCCTTATGAAAATGCCGGCGCCTATTTCTTGGCCTCCGTCACAATATTGGTACGTCCTCATCGTAAATCACCATCTGGGCAAGGATTCTCATTGACGACCGTTAAGGGACGGTGACGATGGCTCATGGTCTAGCTTCGCCCTGCGGGTCGGCAACCCAGAGCAGGTTGTCCGCGTTCTCCCATCGACTGCTGGACAGGCGACATGGGTTGTTACCCCCCAAGGATGCCCCCCAGGCGAGACAGGCACCAGTAGCTCCTTGACCTGCGACCAATCTCGTGGCGGTCTATACAACGCATCACGGTCGAAATCTTGGGACGTTCTGGGCAATTACTCGTTGAGCCTGGAGGCCAATCTTGGCTACAACGATAACGCAACCTATGGATTCGATACGGTAGCTTTGGGCCTCAGCAAATCCACCGGAGGGCCTACGCTAGAGACTCAAGTCGTGACGGGCATTGCAACGGATGATTACTATATGGGATTGTTTGGACTGGGCCATCAAGGGACCAATTTGACCAATCTCACGGAACCACATCCAAGCTTTCTATCAGACCTGAAGGCTAAGGATCTAGTACCGAGCTTATCTTGGTCTTACACTGCGGGTGCACCTTACAGTAAGTACGAGGATTTTGCAGCAGTCGTACTTCCATAGTCTTTGTGAACCTAGAGGTTCCTTTGAAATATCTTGTTGATTGGCAATCGAATTTTACACTTTTTGACAATATCGATTGTGGGTTGCTTCTTGTGAGCAAGGCAATGATGATCTCTACCACTACCATCGGCCACGTTTTTGCGGACAGTGGTAACAAATTCGCCGTTCAACTTCGCTAGAGTATATACCTGGCAAGTAAGACGTTCTGAAGTTGTGAATTTGATTGAATTGAAGCGGCCAATGAACGCAGCTGCGAGGTTTTCGCTAGCTCACTATCGTGAGTGCGAGGCTGACAATTTCCAGGATCGAAAGGCGTCTTTGGAAGCTTGACATTTGGCGGCTACGATACCTCGAGATTTGTCCCTAATAATGTTTCTTTGACTCTCGCTCCGGATATCTCGCGAGATCTGGTCGTAGGCCTACAAAAGGTTAGTACAACGAATACGACACACCCAAACGCTTCTGTGACGGCTTTACTGCCGACACCGATTCTCACCTTCATTGATTCAACTTTACCGTACATCTACCTTCCCCTTGAAGCATGCGAAGCTTTCGAGCGTACTTTTGGTTTGGTTTGGAATGACACCGCTGCAATGTATTGGGTCGATGATGCTTTACATCAGAGCCTCTCGTCGACCAACCCCAACTTCACTTTTACCGTTGGAGATTCGAAGACGGGGGGGCCTACAGTTGACATTGTGTTACCGTACGCAAGCTTCGACCTTAAAGCGAAGTACCCATCAGTACTGAACGACACGCGATATTTCCCATTGCAGAGAGCTGAAAATGGTTCTCAATACACATTAGGTAGAACATTCTTGCAAGAAGCGTATGTACCATGGACTACTGTAAACTGCTTCTCCCCGTCGTTAATGTGATTCACCAGATATCTTATCACCAACTATGAGCATTCGAATTTCTCGGTCTCCCAATGCAATTTCGAAGATGGCCTTCCCGAATATATTGTTGCCATCCCATCAGCGACGGGAACATCAAGCCATATCAGCCGCGCCGCCACGATAGGTGCAAGCATCGGAGCATCCATGTCTTTTCTACTCATAAGTTTCGCCATTGCCTTTCTTATTCGACGACGCAAGCGAAAGGTACCACTTCAGGTTGAAAGTCATACCACAATGCCTCCAACGCGAATGGAAGATCCTAAGAAGAGGACCATCTGTTCTATCTGCGAGATCGATCAGAACAGCCTCTGTGGCCCCTACCGAGAGCTTCCTGGCAACGGCAGAGCCGAACTGCAAGACGAGCATTCGCCCTCAGGATCAGGCAAAGACATCTCAGAAATAGCTCAGGCTCTTCCACGGATGGTTCATGAGCTGCAAACCCACCGCAGCTCTAAAGAAAAGCCAATGGTTCAAATTGGCATAAAAGGAGCAATTTTCATTCAAACCAAATTCTCACGGAAAAGCTGGACCAGTATCGACTCATCAGATGGTACTCCCTGTATCGAGACCATCATATCCTCCTCACCTTGGCACAGCTCCCTGACTCTAGACAAGTCGTCCATCCACTCCTTCGACACCGAGAAAGAGATTTTAGCATCGTACCGGCGAAGAACACTAGACCTGGAGCGGTCCTTGCCACCAACCCCAATTTCGGAGAGTCCTCAGGTCTCACCCGTGATAGGGACATTTAGCCATCGCTTCGCCACGCCACGACCGCTCCAGACCATACTGCAGGGAGCAAATAGATCAATGTCCGCATTTATATCCCCAAAGTCGCCGATCTCGAAGTACTCGTCTTTGAGGGGCATGGAGACGGTAATTCCACCAGGACGTTCGGATACCGATGTTTCGGACATATCGGCTAGCTCTAAAGAAGAGCAGGAAACACGTAATAACATGTTCTGATGCGATGTACCGGACATTATAATTGCTATATCTAAGCATTAGCTCATGTCCCCCTCATTTTCACTCTTGATCTTGTTCTTGAGCCTGCAAAACAGCTTCCACTAATCCAGCAACCGCATCATGGCAGAGTTGCACGTGCTATGCTTTGAAATTGACTTTTTAATTGCAGCTAATGACCGTTCTCGCTTTTCCGCTACCGACTCACCACTCCAATGGCTACCTCCCCAAATGACACTTTGGATATCTTTGTAGAACGCGCAAGCCTCGAGTCCCACCACCTCACCAAGACCTACATTGAATTTCCAAAAAAGACCCTATCATGAAAATTGAACATAAAGGGGGAGTTTGCCACCTAGCTTTTTCCTAACGGCGTATGAATATCTCTCTTCACGATTTACTACAGAGGCACTTGGCGACGTCATACAGACTACAGACCAATCGACTGAGACTATAAGTACCTTTCGACATGTCACTTTGCTTCGGATCCCGAGCTCAAGAAAGGTAATCATGCCAGCGAATGAGACTCAATTTCGGGCTCAATTATTTCGGAAGTCTACCACCAGACAAGCCAATCGCGTGAGGACTGAATCAGAAGAACAGAGATACATTTCGTAGTATGATAGTACACAAAAAGCACGGCGGAAAATTGCATCGACGCAGGCAGTCAAGTTGGCATGCATGATTAGATAACAGACTTGGGCTTACTGTAAGCGCTGTGCTTACGCGACCTGACGCCTGAATCTATTGGCGCTGTGGATGAGTTGGGAAGGATCACCGTAGCTAAAGGTTCCGAACATATTATTGGTCCCATTGCCCGAAATGACAAGCAACAATACTCCAAGATCGAAGAGAGCTGATAATCGGGCTGTGATGTAGGATCGTTCTCTCGTCGTCTCGAAGAAGAGGGTGAAAGGACAGACAAATAAAGCTTGAAGCGCAGAAGTTGCTTACTAAATCATCCCTAGTCCGAATAGTGCTGGCAAGCGAGACGAATCACGAGAAGGTAATCAACTAGCAGGAGAAGACAAATTTTGCATGAGGTCATTGCTAATCTGAGAATGTGCGACAACCATGATTACTCAATACCATGTCGGCTTGTCATGGTCTGGAAATCACGGTTGCCACAGGACATCTGTTCCAGATCTCGATGGATTCTGAAAGTCGAGTAACAAGTTTTAATGTGGCAAATGGAATTGATCTAGGGTGCATTTGAACCAAAACAGGAAGGGTTGCGACTCGCAACGATCTGGATCCATCGATGTGTCAGAGGCGTTTTAGATCTTGTGTCTAGAAATGAATAATTCACCGAGCTTCGACAATGACATGGTCTTCGATCGTCAATACTCGTACATGAATGACATTCATATGGTAATTACATAGCGCAGCGAAGACTCTTGTCTAGATCGAAGCTTTCGGCAGTACTCTCCGAATCTTTGATTTTCGGGAGCCAAGACAATGGCCGTATTAATTGTCAATGGAACCTGGTTGAAGGGACAGATCTAAGTAAATAACCGTGCGGGCACCTCGCTATACTCGGTGCGGCTGGCCCCAACGCGAATCACGCCCCAACGCCAAATCGATTTTACGCCTAAAAGTCGAATAATAAATAATTTATATTATAACCGTCTCTATATATAATATTAAGATAACTTCCTATATTAAACTTACTTATATTATCCTCTTAATAATATAATGTAAAGTTCGTACTATAAAATTTAAATAGAGAATATTAGAATAATTAAAACCGCGCTAATAAAACTAACTACCTTTCGTATCTTTCGTATTATAATAGTTTTAATTAAAAATATTATTCAGGTCTATAGCTTATAGCTAGAATTTACCTTATTTAGAGTATTTATACAAATCGTGGCTACTGTATATATATTAGAATATTCGACTTTTAGGCGTAAAATCGATTTGGCGGTGGGG
>JAABUS010001437.1_pt1 | contig 51867 bp, 53 predicted proteins | sample 5560161 | NCBI WGS metagenome assembly JAABUS01 (sample SAMN10711885, study PRJNA513376) | rock metagenome | isolation source: Antarctica rocks | place: Antarctica: Victoria Land, Trio Nunatak nord | collected 2016-01-04 | reverse complement strand
AACATTATGAAGGACTGGATACAGGAGCATTATGGTGATCAGGACAAGCTCTCCTACAATACCCTAAGAAACGCAGTGAGGGAGGCCTGGGATGCAGTCACTCCGGAGCAATTAGATGAGCTAATTGACTCCATGCCAGCTCGCTGTCAGGCCGTTATTAATGCAGATGGAAAGCATATCGGATATTAAGCATATATAGTACTGTGGATAAACTGCATAAAGGTTATGTTCAATTAGGTATAGTGGTGTGCCACGCGTTAACAACAATTACCCCAGATACCGTAGTAGCCACAGAAACACGTCTGAGGTCCTGAGGCAAGCAGTTTATTGTGCACGATTATACTCATGCGCTGCCAATCATCCCTTCTTACGTTCGAAAAAGGCTGAGTCACATGACCGCATCCGTCGCACGCGCTGCCTACAAAATGCCTCGCGAGCTTTCGCCCTTCTTTTCTTCTCCACGCTTCTCCCCTAGAGCCGGCCGAAAACACCACCGCAGGTTAATCTCACCAGCAGATTCCTGCGAGCAGAGTCTCCCTCCGGGTCCTCCTTAATCTTCTTTCGAGAACCTCGAGTTCCTCGATCGAAGAAAGAGGAGCTGTCCTGGATAGGCTTCCGAAGGTCTCCCACATGCAACGTGCGTGCGAAGCGTCACTTCAGTTCTGGGCCGCCACTTCTTACGCTCATTTATAAAAACCCGGGTACCCTCTTCAGCCGTTGATCAATCATTCTTTGCGAGCTCTCGGTGTCTGACAGCTGCAATACACGAACTCAACCAAGATGTTCAAACGCTCCTTCAATTCGAGGGATCGTGCGGGCAAGGCGGTCAAGTCGAGCAAGAGGTCTTTCCGTGAGCAAACGAAGTTGAAGATGCGGCAAAGGATGGACAGTCCGCCAGTGGGCAGGTGAGCTGAAGCGCATTCTATACCACGGGAAGGGAAGGCTGATGAGATGAGCGGATTCAGTACCCTGACAAGCTCCATCGTCACCTTGATCGTTGGACATGATCAGCGTCTTTTCGCTGCGCACGAGGACGTCCTCTCCTTATCTCCCTTCTTCAAGGCCGCGCTCAAAGGCCAGTTCTTTGAGAGTGCTTCAAAGAAGGTAGAGCTGCTTGACGAGTATATTCTACCAGATTTAGTTCAAGGAACGATCTAACTGTCATATTACAGAGAGCCCGAGATCTTTTCCTGCGTCCTCGAATACCTCTACAAGGGTGATTACTACCCACGCCTGTTGCACAACAAGCGTCGTAACTCTTGGGAGCTCGAAGATGCGAAGGACCCTCAGAAACTTGGTGGCCGCGGATCGGTCCAGTCTACAATCTATCATAACGGTGTGGGCGGAGTCTTGCTCAAAGACACCGCTATCTACTGCACAGCCGAGAAGTTTGGATTGGACGAGTTGAAGCGCCTGTCTCTTCGGAAACAGGGCCTCCAGTCGGGAATCCAGGTCGATGTCATTATGGCATCGGCTCGCTTTGCGTATGATAATACGCCGGACACGGACTCCAGGCTCCGCGCTCATTACCTTGCTTTGATTATCAGAAGTCGCAAGACTTTCAAGAGGAGCGGAACCATGCAGATGGAAATGGAGATTGGTGGCAGCAAATTGTTTGTACATTCTGATGTCAAGCTCTAACATCCCGCTAATCTGTGTTCCTAGGTTTTTCGATCTGTTCGTTGCGATGTGTAACCATGTGGATGATATCGTGGAGATTAGGTACGTCTAAGACTTGCATAGCCAGCTCTATACTAGCCATACTCATATCTATCAGTAACAACAAATCTCCCAAAACCATCTAAACACATATCCTCCCATCTCAACGACCCCAGGTCCCCAAGACCCCCCTTTAGGAGCACCCACAGGAAAAAAATTGAAATTTCAAGCGTCAGGGAATATTCCACTCTCCACCAAGAATGCCATCATCGGATCGAGAGAACATCCTCCGGAAGGAAAAGAAGCCGGCGAGCTTTCTTGCTTTTCTGCGAACTGCTTTCAACCTCTCCACTTCTCCCCCCAACAGAAATTCACGAGGTCGGCCTCCCCCATTTTCGGTGACGGATGATTTCACAACCCTACTCAATTTAATAATCGCAAACGCGCCTCTCCTTTTGCGGCACCCTCTCGTGGCAGAAATATCGATTTGCTGGGTCCCCACCAATTTTTCCTTGTTTTCCTTGAACCCATTGAATTCATTTTTCCTCTAGTATCTCAACCTGATTGGGAGAAGAGGAACAATTGAGCGCTGGCGACTCCATTCGCTGGAATTTTCTTTTGTCGATGATGGATGTGGGGAACTTCTGTATGGTGAAGCTCATGCGGAGCGATTGCATGTGGTCTACGATCGTCGACCGGACTCCCTGTCTTGAGGATAGGGAGGAAAGCGGGATCTGGGGGCTGCGTGAAACTGCGATGCAGGATTCTTGCTAGTGATGATCTAGGTAGTGGATATTGAGAGATTCGGCCACCTCAATTTGTGGTTTTTTAGAACCTGTGAGATGAGTCAAGGTACACTGAACAAGTAATCGACCGTTGTAGAGGAGGTTTGTTGTTCATGGCCCCTCCCTATCTTTCCCCCCCTGTTTCCCCCCCACCCCTTCTCTTGTTCCCTCCAGATCCTCCATAACCTCAACTAGCTCACACACTCTGTGTGCGCTCCTACATATATCCACTCCACTTCTCCTCCAATATCAGCCATATCTTCCGCTTGTTTTATTTAAGAAACAGAAGGCCTGGGAAAAGCCAAGGAAAGGAAAGGAAAGGAAATGCGAATCAGCACTACATGGACAGTGCGATCGCGCGTTGCTAGAGGTGGTGGGCGTGATGGCTGCGATAGGCGTGATGAGCGTCGTCGTGGTGGTGTGTGCATGCTGGTTGGGTGGAGAGGAGTGAGGGGGGGACGGGGGAGGTGTGGTTCTCTGGGATTGGGGAGGGGGTGGGTGGGTGTGAGGGTTGGGGATGGGATGATTCGAAACCTCGACTGGAAGCACTTTTGTAAAATAAAAAAATAAAATAAAAAAGGAGTTTCCTAAACCCCAAAATGACGCCGCGCTACCTCTAAAGGACCTCCTACCATGACCCACCCCCAGCATTACCGATCCAACACCTCTTCCCAGAATGTAATGATACAAAAGCGCCTCCATAAGGGGGAGGCATTATTTTTGCGCTCCACAAAACCCGTACCCCAAGACCCAACTCCCCGCCTCCTGATCCAGAAAATCCCTCACACTCACACCCCCGCAACCTCCCTCCCCTGCACCACCCTCTCCCTCTCCCACATCCGGCCCACCCCCACCACCCCCGCCGCCAGCAAATTAACCACAACCCCCTGTATCCACACCAGCAGCCCAAAGGACCAGTACAGCGTGCGCAGGACCGTGCGTTGGGCGGGTGTGAGCGTGGGGTCGGTGGGGGGGATGAGGGGGTGGAATGTTATTGTATTGCTGTCGGTGGTGTCGGTGTCGGTGGTGGTGGGAGGGGAGTCGTAGAGGGCGAGGGTTGTGGATTTGGAGGTTTTGGAGGGAAAGATGGAGGGGAAGGCGCGGGGTTTTGTTGAAGATTTTGTTTTTGAGCGGTTGAGGCGGAGGCTGGGGTGCGAGAGGGTGGTTGGGGGTGGGGGGTAGAAGGGGGTGGTGGGGAGGATGTCCTCGGAAGGCGGGGAGGAGCGGTGGAGGTGGAGGAGGAGGGTTAGGAGGGCGGAGAGGAGGGTGTCGAGAGTGTAGAGGGAGGGGAGGGCGGCGATGGGGGCGGTGTCGAAGGTTAGGGTTAGGGAGGGGAGGGAGAGTGTGAGGAGTGGGGTTGCGTTGTCTTTGTCGGGGGTGAGGATGGAGATGGTGGAGGGGGAGGATGCGGAAGGGGTGATTGAGATGGGGAAGGTGGCGGGGGTTTGGTTGGCGGAAAGCGTTGGGTGTGTGAGGTAGTAGGCGTTGGAGTCGGTGTCGTAGAGGAGACTGCTCGCTTCGTTCTCGACAGCGCGGGTAAGAGCTTCGGCTTGCAGCTCGGCGCTTGCCTGGCGGGTGAGCTTGTGGGCCACGGCGATGGAGGAGGACTGGTCCAGTGCCATTAGTTCGGCGAGTTTGGGGAATATGGAGGCGACGAGGGGGTGGGTGGCGGTTGGGACGGAGAGGGACGGGACGCAGATGGGGATGGTTGGTTGGGTGGAGGTGACGGGGTGGGTGCGGGTGATAGTGAGGTTGGCTTGAGAGGCGGAGAGGGTGTAGAGTGGGTGGGACGGGGAGGAGAGGGTGATGGTTTCTTGACCATAAGAGAGATCCTCGCTGGTGGGATATTAGGGTTATGAAGAATTGGCGGTGGAGGGGGGTGGTTTGCTTACCAGCTCAGCGAAAGAGTGTACGTTTCCAGGGCTTCCTGGCTGCCTTGGCCGTTCGCAATACTCCATAGATCGAGGAGTTCTTCGGGGTTAGAAAGCTTTGGTGCATGAGTTGGGCCTTCCGATGCCTGAAACGGGGAACTAGGGCGGCTGCCATTGAGGGTCCTGGGAGAACCCATGTCTTCTTTGGCAAACTTAGGGCTCATGCTACCCATCTGGGAATATAGACTGGGGCTATACGATGATGAATTGTCCGCGTCTCTCGTCCTGTTTGGCATATTCGGTCTGCTTTCAGGATTGGGATAGTACTGTTGATGTGTGAGCGGGACGCTTGGGTCATATCGTGGAAACATTGAGCGCATGACTGGCGAGTGTGTTGCTGTCGAAGCAATGCTGCCGTGGCGAACTAAAGTCGGTGAGCTCCTGGTCGAACGGGGCGAAGCTGGGCGACCGCGTGGAGGAGGCGGAGGTATCCGATTAGGTGGTGTGGTAGGTCTCCCGTTATCATCTGCAACGACGGCATTGGGTAGGGGCGATAGAGGCGATCGATTCAAAGGTTTGTGAAAGTCTGCGACCTTTGCTTTGCCCGCTTTTGGAGGAGCAGATAAGATGGTGTAGGTCGAAGCATCGGTATCCTCTATCGCAATCACAACCTCATGGGTTTTATTCGGCATCTCCACCAGCTCAAAGTCTGGCTCTTTTGGGGAATACTTTTGGCTGCCATTAGGCACAGGAAACTTCATCTGCACCGACCCTATGGGCGACATTTGAAGCGTTGTTTCTGATGCTGAAGCCATGGTAATGGACTTATTAGATTGTAGATGGGTAAACAAACGTCAAATCCCTCGTTGAAACCGAGGGCGCTTAGAACAAGATTAAAACGTTCGTAGACAGAAATATCATCAAACGGACAAGGTAAAGACTGAGCTGTAAAACACCAAGCCTCAAATGTACAGAGGACAAAACATGTACGAGGGCAGTGAGAAGGTCCTGAAATGAGAGAATCGCTGCGACGCCTTGAACATATATCATTCCATCCTCCATCCTCCATCCTCCATCCTCCATCCTCCATCACCCACCAACATCCACAAAACAGTCGCTCCCATCTTCGAAGCGCCTAAGATGATCCTCATTTATGCCCATAGTCAGCTCTATTAATACGGCTTACCAGTGATGTTCCCCCGATTATTTGGGTAAATGCGGAAGAAGTTCGCTGAGTGCAGGAAGAGGGCGCTTACACTCCCGCAGGATTGAGTGGCTGTACATGATTGGTCAATTAGACTACCAGGATGTTGGAGCGAACGGATCTATGAAGGTGTTCGGCGCTTCAGCGTTTCGCCACGTTGTTCGAAGATGAAGTACAGACATTTATTGTACGCATGTATAACAAAGTTTGATATCATGGGGAGAAGTGTACGGAGTAAGCATGTTCCATTGCATTTGGAGAGTTGTGTCCTCGACAACTGGCCCGTGCGCCGGTGTACTTGGGTTGAAACGGACGAGAAGCGGTTCATGATATGCAACGCCGGCAAGGCTTCCCCAATCACTATATTTTCGGACGACATCAAAGTAGCTGGACAAACGGAAGGAATGGCATTGACCATTGACAGGATTGAACGTACGTTCACACTTGAGGAGGCATTTTGTGAATGCAGGTCTGCCAAATATTCTCACAATGTGCTGATTTGGTCCTGTTTGATGAGATGAGTACCAAAGGCATTGCACAACTCACATGTTGTACAGCTCTAATCATAACATCTTATCAATTGATTAATCAAACAGTACATAGACCTATTCGCTCCTCAATGTATGGCATTGTTCCACCAAATATCCTTCACCATCGCCAGATACATATCCGCATCGACCAAATATTCAACACGGGAAGCTCTCAACGAGTGCTCGACGTCCCATCCTCAGACGGCAAGCCCTCCTCATCACCAGGCTCAGCATATCCACCCTTGGCCTTCGCGCCTCTGGTGCGGCTACTGATGACATTGCTCTGATCAATGGCCTCGGCATCATCGCGTGCTGCGCATGTATTAGTACTTAGGACCAGGGAGAACCCAAACAGGAGGGGGAAGGATAAACATACCAAGGGTCTCATCCGAATCCGCAGTAGCAGGATCAATGGGATCGTTTACTGGCGCCTCGTCCTTCTGAACGGGAATCTGGTACTGCCCGGAGCGGCTGGCGTAGTCGTTGTCTTTAACATCGCCGGCGGGAACGTCACTTTTGACGGCGTCGTTCTGCTGCTCGTATTGGTCGTCCGCGGAGGACATGGTATTGTTTGATTGATTTTTTTTATGGGTTACAAGGGATTAGGAGTTGTAGTTCGATATTGCAGTGGCGTAGTTGTGTAGAGAAGTGTTTTCAGGTTGCCAGAGAATTGCGATTGTTGCAGTGTGATTTCTCTTCATCTTGTACTCGTCATCCCCTCACTAACAGCCCTCTGACGACAGTGGAAGCCGTGGGTCAATAAATGTCATGATATCACTCGACGAATCCCTGTCAATCGGAGACCAGACGATTGACTTTCCTACAAGCTTTTCGTCACACCTTAAAGTAAAGATCGCCATTAATTATTGTAGCAGTTGAGTGGTTCCGTCCACATGTGGGTGCTCCCTGGTGGGTTATACTTCATAGATAGGTTGCTTACTACTAAGTACAGTATCTCCACCACTACCTACTGTGTATACTGATCAGCCTTTGGTAGCAGAGCCGGTACTCTAAACCCCCCCGTCCAATTCTATCATCACCCCTGACTATGATGCCTCTATCAGCCATAAGCGCATAAGTGGATGTTATAGCAGCCCCCAAAACCATGGGTGGACAATCTCGTCAATCTGTATTAGTATTGCCACGCGAATCTACGTAGTGATCTCCAGCCTCGGAGGCTTGATTAGTAGACAACTCGATGATAACATGGCACTTCTGGTGCAATGCACTTTGGTTGGTTGATGGCTATTTCTAAGGTAAGGTAGAGCTAATGTATCTTGATCTTCTCATAACAATTTGGTTCCAGCGTAATGCCCACCAGTAGACGTCTCACTTTGATCACAAAGGCAGACCTAGACTTCCCAAGCCAGCTCTGTCCGCTCCTTGTACCTAACGTATGGTTTGCTCCAAGAACAGTTGCGTCGATGAATTCCCAATTTAATGCTCGCTGCTTCTCGCGCTGACTTCTCCATTTGCAACTAACTAATGACAATTTGGTGTAGTTGTTAGATCTCGGAAATATTCAAGAAATCTTCTTCTCCATCCCCTTCATCCTTGCTTCTTCATCTCTTGTAACTTCTTCAGGAATGCATCCTCGTGCAAGAAGCTGTTGTAGTCCCTTGGCTCCACTGCCCTGCCACATTCGGGGCAGCCTGCGAACGTCGTCTCCGAGTAAGGATGACCGAGCACACAGAACTCGAGACTGCCAAGCTTATAATCTTTCCATTTCTTCCAATATGCTCCCGTTTCTTTGGCGTAAAGGTCCGTTGGAGTTTGCCGACCTTCCAATACTAGCTTTGCCTGTTTGTAGGCGTTTGTGAAGGTTCCTGCGGTACTTGGGTATCTTCTACACAAGCCTAGGATTTTCTCCAAGCTACCCTCAATATCCACATCGCTGGAGCTACCAAGCAAACCAAGCACCAGGTGGAACGACGCTTGGATAAGGCGCAACTCGACCTCAAGGCGTTTGAGACCCTTTATTTCGCACTGTCCAATTGCTGTTTGAACTGCTGTTATTTGCTCCTGTGCTTCTGTCATCGTCAAAAAGCGAAGACCTTCGTTCAAAGCTAGCATGTGTCGAGATGTGGCCTTCGATGCATCTGTCAGAGTGATCATATTTACCGACTCTTCGAGTACTACCAATCGGCACCGATAGTATAGAGAGTCGAACCGGATCTTGAAAGACAAATTGTAGGTGGGCAGTATGTCGGGATTGTTGAGAAACATGGCCAAGTTCCATATTTCATCTTCAATCCGCACAACAACCTCATCTAGAACATATTAGTACATCGTCTGCTCGACATCGAAACCAGTTACTAACCTCTGTACTTAGAAATCTGTTGCTGGAGCGCATTCAGCTTACTAACACGTACTCGGACTAAATTCTCGTTCTTTTTTCCTGCCAAGGGACCTGGTTTCAGACTCTTTTGGAAGTCTGGAAACTCCAACTGCAACTCTTCTTTCAGTTCAAGCACCTGCTCCATATAACCGTACATCTTCCGCCCCAGTTTTTTGAACAGACGGTCTATATTCTCTGGAAGATCTCGTAGGTGGCTCATCAGGGCATATCTCCGGATATCTTTGCAAGGTTTGTTGCACACTGGGCAGCGAGGGGTCATCGTTACGTTTTCCGTGATGCCAAATCGTGGACGTTCGATGATACCAGCGTCGTTCATCTCGAAAATCTTCCCCATGCCAACATAGTCGTCAAGCGCCTGTACGTCGAAGCTATGCCCACAGGATAAGAAAAGCTGCAAGTGGTCTGAGAACTCGCCAGTCAAGCACTGAGTGCACGTAGTGGCACATCGTTCGCCACAGAGGCTGGTGCATGGATGACCACAAAGCAGTAGACGACTACACGGCTCGTTGCACGGAATCTGAGCATATGTCAAGCAGCATATGGCAGTGCAAGACCCTGGGTGTTCACAGGTCGAGCTGGAGATTTTGACGCAAGGGTCACAGATCCTGCTGCACACCTGCAAACATTTTCCGTGAACGCAGGATCTCTGACAGGGAAGCAGACACGGAGGACATGTGCCTCTATGACAAGGCGCAGCGCAAGAATGGCCACAGCTTTGCTCCTTTCCACAAATAGCCACGCAAGCAGAGTGGCCAGCGTTATCCTTGCACTCTGAACAAAGACCAGGGCATCGATGACCGCATGCGAGGAGACTCTCACATTCATGTTCGCAGATCAGTGACTCATCTTTGGTTGAGCAGAGCTGCTGCTGATAATGGCCACAAGATAGTTGCACGGTATCGATGACGATCCTACACACTTTCTTCTGTAATAGTTGGCTTTCAGTTTGTACTTCTGAGCAAGTCACTGATTGTTGATGGCCACATTTTAGTATCGTCAAATCAAGCTCCTGTAGACAATCTCCGCAAGATTCGCCACAAGACTTGAGACATTTATGTCCGCAGGGTTCGAGTATTTTGCCACAAGAATTTGTGCAGGCCATCCGGGAATGGAGAGAAGGAGCATGACAGTTTTCCTTGCACTGATGTCCGCATGGAAGTTTGGAGTCACAAGGGACCTGACAACTTGGGATGAGCTCAAAATCCTGAGGAGATCGAAGGTCGTAAGTTCGGCCTGTATGCCTCGAGCAGCAGGTTTGAATGCTTGCTCCAATCTTCTTCTTCTTAGTCAAAAGCTCGATGATGGAGCGCCACATGTCCACGCCTTTCATGAGTGACGCATTGCCGACAATGTAGAACCCGTCACGAGCGCGGCTGCATCCAACGTTAATTCGGTTTGTCATCTTCAAGAAGCCTACGCGATCGTCCATATTACTTCGCACTGTACTCAGGATGACGATTTTAGCTTCTTCCCCTTGGAATGAGTCGATCGAGGCCAGACGAAGCATAGTCTTCATATCTACGTCCGTCTTGGAACCCCGGTGGCTTTCTTCTAGCAGACCCAGGCCGTGTAAAGTTTCCCGATCCTTCTCACTCAGCATGATAGAGCACGTCATACTTAGCCGGCTTGTCAAGGCCGCAAGCTGCCCATTGTACGGTGTTAATACTGCGATGTCGCCAAAGTCGTATTCGTTACTATTCACAAGGTATTGTACGAGTCCGCAGATCATCTCAACTTCGAATGAGTTCGAATAAGACTTCGACATTGGGGAGCCATGATCAGGGCGGTCCTCTGGCTGTTGATGATCGAACCACCAGACGCGATCAGTCATACCAGCAACGGGAGGGTGTTGATAGGTCGACTCGTGATCCTGAAGATTTGGGTATAAAGTGGCCCTCATGATGTCCGCGATCTCCGGATGCATCCTCCTCTGGAGGTTTAGTTGAGATGTCGGCAGAGGAAAAACACCTGGTGCTGAAGGGAACATCATCCTCTCGAAGAGCGACTCATCTAGTCGATACGGGGCTCCAGCAGTAGTCTCAAGAGACAAAGTTGGCTGACTGATCTGAGGCCTCAGTTGTAGGGGGTCTCCGATGAATATAGCATGCATGACCGAAGGAAACAATGTACACAATGTCTGAGCTTCCATGACTTCGCCCGCCTCTTCGCATATTACTATCTCCAAGTCGATTTGCCTTAACATGGACCAGTCTCTTGCACACGCTGTGGTTGTCAACCCAATCACTTCTTGTTGTCCCAAACACCTCGCGTCAATCTCTTCCTGTATCTTCTTCCTCTCGCTGACAGCTACCAGATGTCGACGATGAATCTCTGCCGTCTGATCGACGATTGCCCACGGGCAGATCTCGTCTTTCCACTTCTTTTGAAGAAGTTCTCGCTCCTCTAAGGACAAGCTCCAAACATCTCGCCCAGAAGTGACGTCGATATCGAACTTCGCGCGCTCCACGTTTTGAGCAATGGTTGCCAGGACTCGTTCTCGCGTCTTCAACGTATCAAGTTCTCGTGGCAACTGACTATCTCCAAGCATCGTATCAAAACATACTAATAGCTGCTCAACGTCGTTTATGTCGCCTCCTCGGCACCAGTATTCATAGGCGAATCCTCCAGCTTTGCGTGCTAGTCGGATGTCCGATAAAAGCTGGTCACTGACCGTTTCAAGTCCGGAAAAGCGTTGGAATATTGATTTGTAATTTGCCTGTAAGTGCCCTCGAATTGCGAGCCAGCTCATAGACAGATTATTCATTGATTCGCAGAAGCTATTTCCTTCCTTCGCGAGACTATCGACTTTCAAATAACCATGGCTCATTTTTGAACGTTCGAACTGAGTTAGTTTCATCTTTCGGGATAACTCACGGACCAGATATGGGGCCGTCCAGTCCTCTTTACTTCCTCGACCCAGCCGAGCTATCTTGGTCACGCCATCATTCAACAGGTCATGGAGGTACGCATCGAGAGCATGGTTCGTCTGAGTTACGCAGAGGATGGGTTTGGGAGAAATCCGGCGAGATGCTAACAAGACCTTGGCTAACGAGACTCCGAGATATGTTTTGCCGGTACCTGGTGGACCCTGAGTGAATGCTAGACCACGGCAAAGGTTCTCGCAGAGTGCAGTGGATTGACCGCCATCTAGAGTCGTTCTCACCCCCAGGGTCTTGATGAAGGCTTCTTGCTGCTCTCTATCGGATAGAAGAGTACTCGGCTTCAAACTGAGTCCCGAAGTGGCGTTGGTCTGGTCTTTCCCATGCAGTACATCCAGCGAAAATGCGAAGTCCTCTGAGGCAGCATAGGTAGGTAATGCTATGGTCGGGCTAGATCCTGCGACGGTATGCGCGATAGAAGAGAGAAAAGCGATCTCATCGCCTTCACTGGAAAGAATTTGGAGTTGCTTCAGGATGGGCAGGAATCCAGCCAGCAACACCCCTGGAAACTCGACAAGGACAAATTTTTCTGAAAGCAGACCTTTCATATTGTAAAGTATTCTCCGAACTCCATCAATGTCACCTTTATCGGCGAAAGAAAGGAGAACGGAAGCTTTTAGAGTCAGGAAACTTTCAAGTGGATAGGGAAGGAAACACATACCTCGAGAATGATCGCCTGTCAGCGGCTTCATGGCATCGGTACTCTGGCAGAGATCCACAATCATGAAGGTCGTTGATAGCGTTCCGGAAGCCTCGTCCCACCCAACCAACGCTACTAACATCCCACTCTCCAGACGTCCAGACGAGATGATACGTCTACTACGCAGAGCTTCGGGACAGGAAAAGCTGGCACGGATATGGATGCCTTGATTCTCCTGGAACCTAGCGCTTTCGAAGCCGATGTCGCGGTATAGATGGTATTGGTAACCTTGTGGAGTTTGGACTCGATCGTCATAGTCAGGGGCTCGAGGTTTGGAGGCGCATGCCACCAACGATTGGCAGGCATGGTAACATGCATCGATGATGACCTCTGTATTGTCGTACCTTAACTGTCTAAAATTGATATCCATCAATCGTTGTTGGCCAGGTGCCAAGTGATGCATCGTGTTATCGTCCTTTCTCGGCATATATGGTAGTTTCCTGCATAAAATTTCGTCGGTCGTAGGTAGGATCTGTATATCGCGGATATCAATATGATCGTTATCGTGTCTTACACCATGGCTGGATAGATTTCCAGGACCGTTGACGTCGAAAACACACTTATCCAATGGCAAAAGTCGAGGACCCTGAAGCAGGTAGTTTGTAGGACCAGCTAGACAACCTGAACCCTGTACTTCTTGATGGTCTGCTTCTGCGACGGCGCAGATCTCGTGGACTTTGAGGCACTTCTCTCCGCGACGACAAAACCCACCGAGATAATCGGAGCACAATGCCGAAGCCGGAAGCTTTTGAAGTGAGGACGCCGGAAGGCACCCCGCCCGAATGTTCGTCATGTTCAGCTTACTAGAAAACCAGGAAAACATAGCCAGATTAGCTTTCCTCAGCACGAGATGGGGATTGACTCCGGTCGAATATCATAGAATGCTTACCTCTGCCCTGGTAGACGCCCGCGTCCAACCACGTCTGAACACAACGAGATCGACGATGACAGCAATGTCTTAGCAGGCATAGTCGTAACAGGAGTGAAAGGTAGTGTGAGATACTGGCAAAGGCTTACACAGCGCGTCTCGGCTGGTCAGCCGCGTTTGACGAGGTATTTGTTAATCTTCGTGCAACATCCAAGTATGTAGATGATACGAAGTTGGTAAGAAAAAGTTTGCAATCTTGGAGGTTTAAGTAGCCCTTGGAATGTGTTGTCCACTAGCCCAACAACTACCTTATGACACACCAATGTTGGAGTCGGATGAATGAGAATGAGTCATGTGGATGCACTCAGATTTCCCAGCCACGCTGCTAATTCCTTGCCTAAGGTACCTTAGTGGTTGAGGTTTTCTTTGTCTAGATATACGCGCTAAGCCTGCCGAGCAACAATAGCAGCAGCGACAATTGTACTTGAGTCCTAGGTATGAAGCTTGGTATTCACATGCCCGAGCCAATCATTGCTAACTGCACCAACGCGTGAATGCCTCGAGCAGGAAGTGAACCGTCTTTCAATACTTGGGTTAATAAGGTACCTACGGACACTGAGGACTTGTTTGACACGGCTCCAAGACCTCAAGAGCTTGACCTGAAATAGCGCATATTCTGCCATTGACAGTGCCGAAATGCCATATAAGACGTTGCTAGTGTAACTTCCCACTTTACCTTGCTTGATTGTCGATTCTTACTTACACTGCAACTGTGTTCATTGCTCGGTCGCTAGTTCCGGGCTAAAGAGAAGAATTCTTAAGGTAGAGTGTTGAGGGTTAACTTAGTGTGGACGTTCACGGTTATTGGGCAAAGACGGATAGGAGCATCGCAAGTCTTGGCGACGAGGACGAATTGAAGAGTTGAGGGTCATTTTTTGGCAATCTTCAAGAGCTGTCCCATCGTAAGGACACGAGGCGATATCATTTCTGAAATTGAGTGTGGTGCATTGAGTACTTACGAATGATCAATCGTAGTGCCTTTCGTGGAGGGGTTTCTAAGGTTTTCTAGAAGTTTGACCATAGTATGAACCTATTAGAATAATCCCAGGTAAATGCAAAGGCGTGTCTAGTGCGAATATTGCTGAAGAATTAATCCCATTATCTCGAGAGTTTGAAGGCAAAAATCTAGATAAAGAGCCATGAAATATTGTAGCAAGTACCTTCTCTAGGCCCACGGCCCATTCCCACAACTAACTATGCATGCAAGGTTAATGTCCGAAGATTGGTCGCAAAAGCCCGAAGATGGTAGGAGGTATGGTGTAACCATTTGAATCGTCTTCGAGCACGTTGGTCTTCCAAGAGTACTCGTACGCGCTAACGAGCCTCGCCATTTTCCTGTGATTAAATTGTTAACAGTTGCCAGACGTATCGACCCTGTACATTGGATACGTACCTGAGAAGCGAAAGGCCTTTTCGCTTCTTTATTCGTTGATCATCCCACAGCCTTGGATCCCACAGGAGCCGCCTTTTTGGCACCTCTCTTGGCTTTTGGGGCTGCTACGATAATTCCGCTTCCAGGAGAGTCGATGTCTAGATCGGCGCCGACGGTATCTATTGACCGGTTCTTTATTGTAACGGAATCTTCGACTTTTTTCTTCTGTTTTGCAGCTGACTTCGATCCCTTGCCGTCTGCAATAACCTCGCTATCCTGAGCCTTGACATTCTTCGCAGCCTTGACATTCTTGGATGCCTTTTTGGTTTCGTAAGCCTCTGCTTCGTCCTCACGATCGAATGTTGATGGTGCAGCTGCTCTTTTGCGGCTTCGTCGAGGCTTTGAGGCTTCTTCTTGGATCTCTGCCCCAACACCTTCGTCACTGTCTTCGGCTTTGATCTCCTTGGGCTTGGCAGTCTTTTTCGTACGGGCTGTTCCTTTTCGTGGAGGCTCAGGGACGGTATCGTGATCGCTATTTTCTTCTTTCACCTCGAACTCCTCAGCCTCCGCTTGGGCTTTGGCTCTTCTGGTTCGACCCCTCTTCGTTGTTTGTGCCTCTGGCTCAGAGTCGCTAAGAGCGTCATCACCTTTGGTCTTCTTCCCTTTGGAGGATGTTTTCTTAGCCTTCTTCGCCGAGGGTTCATTAATATCAGCCGCATCATCGTTCTCTTCGAACTTCGCACGGCCACGTTTCTTTTTCGAAGGCTTGCTAGGACTGGGAGTACCATCTTCGTTCCCCAACTATTAGAGAATGAGCACAGCAAACACTGAAAGCAGTAATACATGATCTACAACCGGAGCGAGAATCAAGCTACTCACATCTTCCATCTGGGGCTTTGTTTTCTTCTTTGGGGAACGAAACCCAGTCTTGCCCGGACGGTTTTGCTCGAGATCCTGCGCAGATCAGTGGTCATCCATTTAAGTGCATTACCACTGCACTCACCCCTTTCCAATCCGAATCATCAACATGCCCGTCGGCGAGGGCCCTCCTTACCTTGTCTTGGCTTTCAGTGTCGAGTTCTTCATAGCCGTCAAGTAAATCAAGGTCATTCTCTATAGTCTCCTTTAGATTCGCAATCTGCTTCGGCGTAACACAACCCCTGATATGTTTTTAGCTAGATAGTTCATAGTACAAGTTATAAGCTTCACGCACCAGTGTTTGTATTGCCAAGATTGATTCTCCTTGATGGTGACCAGAGAACACCATCGTAATTCTCCTTTACCGATCTTTACCTGTTTTTTTTGACATTCAGCGTTCTTGCAGAGGGCTCGTGCGCTTTTGGATAGCTCTAGTGAATGTAAGTAAGCCTACGTCAGACCTCAGGGAAAAATGGCAGATATCGGTAAAAAAGATAAGTTGTGCGTTTGTATCGGATGGTATCGGCGTATATTAGTCTTGCGGCTCGATATAGGCTCTATATCGAGCCGCAAGTCCTGAGACAGGGACATAACTTACCCAAGCGATAGACTGCCATCCTGGATCCCTAGAGTTATGGGCTTGATGTCAAAAAAAGTCAGGACCTTTTCTTAAAGTAAGTACAAATTGAGCCGGTACCAATCATAAGGGTTAGGAAATAGAACCTTCTGGTACATGTGGGAGAGTCCCTAGTGCCTCCGAGAGTGTTCAGGAACGCAGTCGTCGCCTTTTACACAGACGCGATAAGCGCTTCAAGATGACTTCATCTCTCCTTAGCGTGCTTTGTGGAAGAGGCGTATTAGGACATTGACAATTGTTTTACTTTAGAGTAGATTTTCCCACGCAAAAGCTGTCTTCTTGGGGCTCATGGAATAGCTATGGTTAGCTTGTATGAAACTCCTCCGACTCTTCCTTTACGGCTATAGAATACACTAGTCTCTCGATGCCAGGACAAATGTTAACTTTCTCTCTGGCAACATTGTATGCGTTCATTGTATACAGCAACGTGCTGATGCGATGTTTAGGTAATGCCCTGAATTATAAGATGAAAATTTCCACTTTACGGAGTCTCGCCCCAGTCCTAGATACTGGCAGATCGCAAGTATTGATACCTGTCTTTCTAGCTTCAACGGCCACCAAACACATTACTTGTGGATGCCCAAAACAACGGACTAGGCGAATTAGAAACTACGCCTCCGTAGCCCCAGATCAGCCTTTACCCGAAAATGACATTCTCCCAGACCAAGCTGAGCCAGATTACACGTCAATCCTGACTTCATCTCCACATCGCCGAAACCCGAAAGCCTGGGCTGATCTTCTTGAGCAATACCTACCTCATAAGCTCCGGCTCGATGCTAACACACTTACGACACGAATTCTCGACGATGACGGTCTACGGTCTATCCGGAGACTCCCTCGTCTTCTGTTTAATGCGCGGACGACTCAACCTCTAAAATTAGACTTACTCAGTTACGTTGGGGTAGTTCAAGGCAGGTGGGAAGCCGTGTTATGGCTTGTGAAAGCTATGTTAGATCAATGTGTTAGTTCGAACACTCCACTGGACTGGGACGCGGTAAGCAGTATGCATGACACCCCGTGGTCCACACATGGGGAAAGCTTGAAAGATCTCACATCTCACCCAATCTGGGCTGAAAAAAGCACTTTGCATCCAGATCCAGGTGCTACCCTTAGCGAAGCAACGGATTCAAACCCGCCTGAGCAATGGGGGCTAATCGAGTACATGAAACGGAACGGCATTGGACAGATATGGCAGAGCATCGGTTGTATGGTATTACAAGCGGCTGACCTTCCAAAACAGGATGAGCCTTTCAAACTCATCATGTTCAACGTTTACCAAATACTAGCCCATCTGCATCATATCAACGCACTCCCCGAAACGATTTATAACTATGCGTCAGCTCAAGATCCATCCGTACTTCAAAAGCCTCCTACATTGAATCTGTTATCCTCGCATATCATGACAATCTTATCAGACACTGCATGGAAAGTCCACGAGAAAGAAGGAAGCTTGAACCCATTTCCACTAACAGCCAATCAAGCAAGCAGTGGCTACGATTCTCCTGCGGCCAGCTTGCAGCCAAGAATACGCGACCTCGGGCCAGAGGTTTGGTTGGATCTTGTCCTTTGGTCCTGTGTGGAAGGTGGCTGGATCACTGAAGGGGCTTGGCTGGTGGGCGAAATGATGAGACGTAAGGGCGAACAAAGATGGTCGGCTGTGAATTGGCATGCCCTAAGTAAGCCATCGGTCAAGAGTGATGCTTGGTCTCGTGTCAAATCCGAAATAGCAAGATCTCGCATGAACCAAATCGCCCGTGGGATTAGCATAGCGAGTCGCCTTGGAGACCCAGCCATCTTGGAAACGGTTCCTCGTACTGTGAGTAGCGAGGTTATCGTAGCACTCGTTGATGGTTTAGTTAACACGACGAGGAGGACCACAAACGTATATGGCAATAGTCCTACTGATGTTCAACGGTATTTGAACGCATGTAAGAATCTACTCGAACGTAAGCACTTCGCTCTTGACACCAACGCTTGGAACGGCATTATTCTTCGCTTGGTAGAATCAGGAGGGTTCTTTCCTGAGGCCGAGCCCAGGGTTCTGGAATACATCATCAACTTGACACCTTCATATCTTAAGGAATCGGAAGCCTCAAAGGTAGACGAATCCCCCAGCTCTTCAGCCCGAGCTTATGCTGCTGACCAAACTACTGCCAACTTGGGCTTGCTATACCGAAATCTGCATGCCTTTTCAGAACAAGGTGATTTGCAAGGGGCCCTCCGGACGTTTAAGAAGCTACAAGCCTTGGTCGATGCGAATCGCAATAGGGCTATACAAGAGTTGGCGCTAAATCTGGGTGACCATAAGTTGGTTGAGGCAAGCACAGATTCGCCTATGGATGATTTAGACCCTGTCCCTGGTGTTCATCCTAGCATACCGACCAATGTCCTAGCTACTTTTCTTGACCTCGTTACAGAAGCAAAAGCTTTTGACTTTGGGAAATGGCTGTTATACAGTGATGAGGTTGATGGCCCTACTATTCCTCCTGAAAGGTACTCTGATGAAAATATTCAACCAGCTCTTCTTCGTTTCGCTACTGCTACAGCAGACGCAAGCCTGTTAAACAAGATAACCAAGACACTTGAGGCGCCGCTTCCAGAGAACATCCTGCGGGCCCTAATGCGTTGCCAGATCGCGCTTCGCAAATGGGATGCTGTAGGAGATCTCCTAGTGTATTTCCAAGAGGAAGAAGGAATGAAATGGAACGCTGTGGACGTCATGATTCTCGCAAGAGCAGTCCTGCGCTTGGAGAACGATACGAAGACTAGTTCTTTCGATAAGGCTCAATTAATTTCTAAAGCACATGCCCTTCTCCAAGGCTTGTTACAAGGTAAATATGACTCTGCCCGTGATCCGTCTCAGTTACCCGACCCGTCACAGATCCAAATGGCGAACCAGCTACGCCGCATATTACAAACAGTACCTGGTAGTCTGTCCGAGGTGGCCGCAACGGTCTGTCGTTCTTATCGAGTCAGCTCAAGTTGTGGCGTATCCAGTCACGCGTTCAACCAACTACTCGAAGGCGTTGTGGAGAACTATGGGAGCACTGCGGGCAGGCTTTTGTGGAATCGTTGGTGTAGGAAGACAGATGCTGATGCTGATAGACGGCTCTTGCAACGAACCAGCGAAGCCGAACAAGTTGTAGTCCCTAATCTGCAATTACTTCGAACCATCATGCGCCCCATTGCACTAGCTAGATACAGTGCTGGCAGCACGGAAAGTTCGAGCGGCAAGGGCTCTCCATCCACTGGGGAGGAGCAGAAGCAGGCAAACCATACACCCACAGCTGGTGGCAGAAATACCAGCGAACAAATTGGCTCTGGTAATGCCGGAGGTTCAGATCAGTTCGGCTCAGAAGAAGAGCATGATCTTCTTCGATGGGGGTCAAGTATGTATAGGAATTTTGGTCTTACAGACAAGGAGATTCAAATGGAACTTCCTGGTGCGCCGATTCAAGGAGAATCGGAAGAGGATTCTTGGTGCGTGTCTTAGAAGCAAATATAGACCTGAGCTCCACCAAGCTTGACTTGGGATTGGAGATCTGTGCTGATTGAACACCTCATGGCATTTGAGTACTCACATATATTGCACTGCCTACTTAAGAAAAGCTCTCGACAGGCATCGTGCCCAATCTAAAATGCATAGATCAACCCATGTTGAGCTTATACATACAAAATGCCACAGTAAAATAAATTTGAGAGACAACCAGGTACACCAAACAGACATATCATGCTCCAGATCCCATGGATGTTCAACAAGTTTAGGGCTAACAGACCAATGATTAAACCACGCAAATGTGTTATCTTCAATGGGCTAGCTGTGAAATGCTTTGTGGCTAAAGATAAAGGGGCCGCCGTCGAAGAATTACTGTCAATGAACCACACCTGTTCGCGCTCATGTGAATTGTGGTCCGGCTAATCCCAGTCAGAAACTCTTCCAATTCCGGTTCGAAAACATCGTGTCAGGAAAAGAAAGTGTGTGTTTGAAAGATGATATAGTGATGCACATTCCACGAAGACTGATTCGGGAATCTGGTGGAGGTACCGGGTGGCTCTTGCAAGTCACATGAACATTGGACCTAGAATAGCGCTCCAGAACAAAATCTTGCTTCGAAGCGCACAAATGTCTAATATCCAGCTCAGCGGCCTTCTCCTCTTCCTTTTAGCTCGGTCCTCAACAGGCAATACTGAACTCTAGAGCGCCAGTCAGGCTCGGTCTATACCAGGCACAATAGCTCGTGTCAGTAGCAAAAACGCTCGAAATACTCCAAGGTGAAGGTCGCCACGGGATATGGGCTTGCATCTCATACCCCGGCTCCGTCATGGTTGTGGTTGTGTAAGAGATTGCATCTCGCTTTTCCGTTGTAGCTATTCCTTCGCCATAAAGGAGTTCATATCTCAAATCCCAGCCACTGTTCCCATCGAATGAGCCTTTGACCCTATATCTGCTGACTAGCAGAATGGCTGACTGCGAGCACGAGGAGGCTTGTGCTGTTGAGCGTGGCTATAGGAAGCGCTGGCTATTAGTTTGAGTTTTGGACGCGTTGCCGCTAGTTGATGTAAGCCTGTGGTAGCAGTACCTACCTTAAGGTAAGGAGTACCTTAAGGTAGTGAAGGGGGAACAGGGGCAGGGAGCTTTAAGCCCTGAATGCGGAAGCAAAGGAAGCTGTTTTAGGCTGGGAGGGCTAGCCCTACGGTGAAGAAATGGCCCGAAAACACTTGCGATTTCTTGCCAACAGTAAACCAACTTCTGGCACCACTCACCACAGCGTTTGAACCACCAATTATTACTACAAACCTCACGGAAAATCTTTAGTCTTCATTTATGGGGCAATTCGACGACTCATATCTACTCTTCAACACAAGTTTCCTACTTCCCTCATCGCGCAGCAAGGTCAAGCGCATTGGACTCATTCAGGCATCAACAGCTTCTGCGAACGTAGGTGTCGTCGCAGCTCGGTGGCTACTAGCGGAAGGTCCGTCCTGATGGGCGGACGGTAAATATTTCGATTGCGCTGAATGCACCAGACAGAGGTCAGCCGTACTACTCCATGAGCAAACGCTGAGTCACGCTCACATGTTTACAGCGTATTATTCCACCACAATTTGGCTATTGTTGCTTGACAAAACGGATGCGCCTTTCGATTGCGACCCTTGAATCAAACTTTTTCGGCAATGGTGATGTTTGCCTTCGACTCTGCGGACGGCCATTCAATGTCCTCGGCTGAACTATCGATTCCTTGCCACGCTGACTCTGTTGTTGCGCCTACATCTACTGCTTCGCTGGACGATGAAGAAACGCAGCGTCCCAAGGACCTGGAGGACAGAGTGTTCGACCAGTCTAAACACCAGACATCAGAGAGCGTACCGACGGCCAAGTCAGACATACCTGCTGGCAATAGCCACGGGACCCCCACATCGCTAGGAAATGCTTTCGAAGTCAGCCTAAGGGGAAATGGGACACCACCTATTGACATAGTCATGACGCCAAAGGCGGAGAGAAGTAGGAGTAGGGCTGAGACTGATGGAGGTGGAGACGTTGTATTGCCTGGCTCAACTCCAAGACAAGTCAATTACAATGGCAGAGCAGCGCGGAAAAAGAAGAAGCGGGCCCATAAGAAGGGGGCAATCGCAGCTTTGAGCATGGGTGGAGGTCTGACACCTGGAACTTCCGGTGATGAAGATTCCGACTTCTCTTCTACGAGCATATTCAGAAAGAGGGATTTAAGCGCACAACGATCTAACAGCGTTACCAGCAGCCCAGGGCTTCGACCTTCTACACCATCTTCCAGCATCAGTACCCTTACGCAGCAGCTTGAAGCCTTAGAGTGGAGCCCAGCATTCCGAACACCTTCCATGGCCAGAAGTAAGAGCAAGCTAGGTTCGCCAATAACATCTCAGCAACCGTATCAGGGACCGTGTGTTCCCCTTTGCGATCCATTCGATAGATCCCCGACTCCTAGCAGTGAAAGCGTGACTTCAGGAACACTGAGCGATGAAGAAGCGTCAGCAATGACAAGCTATGAAGTATCACTAGACCATAACTTCATAAGTCCTGATGTTGCTGAGAAAGCTTCCAATGGATTGGAAGAGAACACCATTTCCGACAGCGTCTTTCGAAAGATGGCAGCTACTGATTTCGAGCCCTTGCACTGTCTTGGAAAAGGAACATACGGCACAGTCCTTTTAGTGAAGCAAGCGAGAACAGGCAAGCTTTACGCGCAGAAACAGTTCCGGAAAGCCTCATTGACTGTGCATAAACAGCTCGTAGAGCAGACTAAAACTGAGAGGGTGATCCTCGAGAGCATCAACAGACATCCTTTTGTGGTCAAGCTCTACTACGCATTCCAAGATCATGAGAAGTTATATCTCATCCTTGAGTACGCTCAAGGTGGCGAGCTTTTTACTCGTATGTTGACTGAGCGAATGTTTCCCGAAGACACTGCTGCGTTCTACCTGGCCGAGATGGTGCTTGCTCTTGAGCATCTTCACCACAACGTTGGCGTTGTGTACCGCGACCTGAAGCCAGAGAACTGCCTTCTCGATTCTGAAGGGCACCTGCTCCTTACAGACTTTGGCCTTAGCAAAGTTGCTGTTGATGGCGAGCACCACTGCAGATCCATGACGGGTACGCTCGAGTACATGGCACCAGAAGTCTTACTGCAACAGAATTACGGAACAGCCGTTGACTGGTGGTCATTCGGTATTCTTGGTTTCGACCTTCTCACAGGCTCCTCACCGTTCCGAGCCAACAACGATGCCAAGATCCGAGAGAAGATTCTGAAATCGAAGCTAACTCTACCTTATTTCCTGAGTTCGGACGCAAAAGATTTGTTAACTCGCCTGCTCCGCAAAGAGCCAAAGAAGAGACTGGGCGGGAATATGCCCAAAGACATGCACGTCATTAAAAATCATCGATTTTTCAGGAAGATTGATTGGAAAGCGTTGGAAAGGCGAGAGCTGGAGCCTCCGATCAAACCATTAATTACGGACCCTGAGCTGGCAGAGAATTTCTCGACAGATTTCACAGATCTAGCGGTAAGTCCCGTCATAGATCGTCCAAGGCGGGACTGGGGGATGGACAGCGAGACGGATCAATTTGGAGGCTTTAGCTTCGTGGCAAGCAGGAGTCTTCTTGAATCTGGAAACGGGTTCTTCTGATTGTGGGCCCTTCCCGCTGTTGGGGGATCGAGGTCTTCAGCCCGAGGCCATTACGAAGGTATACTTTGTATGTGTCGTGGTGGGTTGCAATATTGGAATACGTTAGAGGGGAATTTATTTGCATTAGGAAGAATTCCTCATAGGGTCATTATTGGGAGAACGGCTTTGGTAATTAGGGATCCTAATACTTTGTGGTTGTAACATGCGGAGCAATTGTAGCATTATCATAATCCTCTAATGATGGTAACTAGATAATTCATTGTGCGACTGCACTATTCTCATTCAGAATAACGACAGCAGATACTCTCTAACATCACAGCATCCGCCCTGTAGGCCGTAGATCGCTTTCCAAAAGCAGTGGCGAACCCACAATCGACAGTCACAACATCTCCAAACCTACCAAACCTGAATACCAAACCCACAAAACACATACTGTATAGACCCCTACGGAAGAACTTCGACAAGCCCGAAACATTACAAGTTCCATCCCCAACAACCGTATCTCACGGAAACCACGCCTCGAGTTGCGGCAATATAATTGGTTTCTTTGTACGACCGTACATCCAGCGATGTTTCACCATCTATCCTGATACCCTTGGCTTCTAGGCCGTCGAGAGAATATCCGACTTCTGCCGTTCAAAGTGTGGTGGTTTCCCGTCTCTGGTGCTTCGGAATGTCTCTGATATGGGCTTGTACTGTACGAGTACTCCCTACTCGCGCGCTTATACTTCTGTGCTGCGAAACACTTTCTAGACGCATTATTTGACAGGAACACTGTGTTTCTCCAAACTACTAACGGATCTATCGACGAGTGTGCCAGGGATAACGCATGAACCTTATCTCATCCCCTACGCATGCTTCACGGGGTTCATGCAGGATCTGAGGCTTCTCGAACATGATTGTTTGGAATCATTGAGGCTCTTCATGAACGAGGGTGTATGAAACACTGCGCCGTAAATGTTCTCAAGAGTTACGAACGTTATGGAGATAGCGTTGGGGTTAGACAGCCTGATGGACGACCGTGAAGCAGAAAGAGCGGTGTCCAGAAGGCGGGTAAACTCGAGCTTGATTCAAGAACGTTTTGGGAAGAGTGGGGTGAAACAATTTCGGGTGAATAGGGAAATGAGAGATGGGATATAAAGATACGCTTGGATACCCTCATTGTTCTGCGATACCAATCCACACTCTTTGGAAGCATTTGTCGTTTGCGATTTGATACCCAGGTGGTTTCTGTGTTGCTGTGCTTGAGGCCCAGTTTGTTCCTTCTATCTGCTATTCAAAAACAAAAAAAAGGGCTCGGTATAGTCCCCCTTCTTCCTTCCCACCACCGCAGTCATGCTCTATCAAACACTCCTCCTTTCCCTCTCTACTCTCACCTCCGTCGCCTTCGCCCAAAGCTACAAAGCCACCTTCACCGCCTATGGCGACGGCGACACTTTCGGTTCCGGTAATTGTAATACCAACAGCGTCGCCTGTGGCTTCTTCGACAACCCAGGCTTCAACGCCGCCGTCTCTGAAAACCTCTTCGGTGTTACCAGCGGGCAGGGCGCTGGCCCGGCTTGTGGCACATGTTGGCAACTCAGCGTTACGGGCGATGAGAAGGGGAATCCAGTGTCAGGGGGAAAGAGTATTGTGGTCAAAGTGAACAACCTGTGTCCGGCGGCGGGGAACCCGCTTTGCGCGCAACAGGGGATGAGCGGGACTAACAGTATGGGTATGTATACTTACACAAGATGTCCACATATTTGAACGAAACGCTAATAGGAGCATACAGGAGCGAATGTCAACTTCGACACCTGCAAAAACGACGGCGCCTCGCTTGCTCTCTTTGGCAATGCGGCAGGAGGCCTTGCAACAGGCACGGCAACCAAAGTTGACTGCGGTATGTGGAGTGGGAGTAGTAGCCCTGGTCAACTCAGTCCTGCCACTGGTGGGGGTGCTACCAATGCTTGGCCCGTTCAAGAAAAATCCCAAGCCCAAACGCAAAGCAAATTTCCGAGCCAACGACAGGGCCAACCACAAGGCCAACAACCTCCACCTCCCCCACCTCCCACCTACCAGAACGCCACTAAAAAGAAATGCCGCCGATCCCCACGGGCGCGACGGGTGGAATTGAGTGGGGTTATGTAGCGGGAACGGGTTGGCCTTTTGAGGTTCAGCGGAGCTGCCTCGAAACGGGACTGGGCTGGGGCTGGGTCGGCTGTGGATGTGGATGCTGGGCAGAAGTGGATGTAATTAGTAGATCGTAGATGGTAGACGGGGTAGTTCTATAGAATAAATACCAACTCATGTCACAAACCATTAACCTTCTCCCATATCCTTCCCATCACCGCTTACACAGCAAAGAGCTTTCCCTCACCACGACCGTTTATACTTTCCCATCCTTTCCTTCTCCATCATCGTCATCGTCATCGTCATCGTCATCGTCATCGTCCACCCTCATCCCACAGGAGCGAGGACACAGTCATGATCCCAGTCCGGCCTGTGGATGAGATGAGATAAAAACTTGATCGCGGCTGTATTTCGGTCAGACCGCTATTGGCTAGAGCGCCATCGAATGAACTCTCCGGGATCCAAGCAGGTACGGTTTTCCACCCCCCCCCCCACATCTCTCCATCGGCCCCAGATTACACGTTACCCGAGAACGAAGAAGAAGATCGAAACCTCAGACCAACCCCCCCCCGCACCGGCCCCAAAAAAAAAATCTCCTCCACCCCCTCTTCCACAGCATACATCCAACCCTGCCTCGCAAACCCCCTACTTCCCCCCCACATACACACACACACTCCCAGCCCCGGGAAAGGGAAGCTAAGCTTAGCCGTGGCTGACGAAGAATGAAGGAAATCTTTCCACCGGCGGCTGGAAACGGCCTTTTTGTTGAGCTTCGGAAGAGCTTGGTCGAGGTGTGGAACGCTGCGTTGGCGAGCTAGTGTAGTCCCTGGTTCGTCTGGGTGAGGGACGAGGTCGTGGGGACGGTTTTTTTTTTGGTTTTTTTTTGGGGGGGGGGAAGGAACGTGGAGCGGAGATGCAAGGGCGAGGTATATGTTCCTGGGAGAAAGCGAAGGGGGGCGTTGGGGTGGGCTTGAGGATGAGGGAGTTAGATGTACAGTAGCAAGGGGGAAGAATTGGAATGATAGAGGAGGTTGAGAGGTGTCAAGGAGGAAGAGTGAGTGAGTGAGTGGATGGGAGGGATGCGGATGTTGTGGGGTAGTTGGATAATGGGGTTCGAATAATCAAAGAGCTGCACGATGTAGCAGGGAGAGAGACTCAGCTGGTCAGAAGGTGGGGAGTAAACGGGATATGCAGGTGTCTCAAGATGTGCTGGACGAGAAAGGAGTTGATCTTAGAGGCCAGTAGTGACGTTTAGCGTGCGGAAAACTGTTAATACAAGACGACACCATATAGGTAGACTGTAAGCTTTTCCCTTGTCGTCGCCCAGTCGACGAGAGCAAGCCCCGTGTCAACGGCGGTAAGTGCATCGCAGTCCACGCACCATCATCATTAGTCAACCAGATGCACATAAGACGAATCTATTTCTTGCATAGCGTGGTAAAGAAATCCTCTGACACAGGCTCTGCCCCAGCGCAGAGTGCCTCAGCTACCATTTAAAGGAGGAAAAATGAACCGCCGACATTTTTGTGGTATCTCAAGGAAAAAAACCCTCGCTTTTTGCACAGGCCTAGAGTATAGCCTAAGCGAGAAACGTGACTAACCCTAAGGCCCACAGCTCCCGATTAATGAATTATGACCACCAGCACCAAAGAAATAACGACGACGTCGACGTCCACCTGATAACATACGTGTAACGTGGCACACAAATCCCGTGAACCATTATCGGAACCGAAACCGAAAGATATTGCCGCAAAGATCTCGAAAGACGTGGCGTGTTCCCGTGTGCAGTAATTGAGTGGCTTTGGCACTGTATTAGACACGTCGACCACGTCAAAACCGAGCATTAGGCCATGGCGTCGTAGCTCGTAAGTCGTAAAGCAAGCGTCCATTTTCCTTTCGTATACACACCAAGGTACCACCTCCGTTTATCCCTCTATCACTACTTCTCCGCGCACATATCACTAGTATTGTGCCCACCAACAAGCATTAGGAAAATCCTACAGTCTTCCATGCAGGTCGTTGTGCACTGACACGTCTAGTGAGTGTTCAAAATTCTCCGCTTTACACCTGCCCCGTGTGGCGGACTCGTACCATGCTCCCCATCAAAAGCATCACTCAACCTTCGTTTCTTCAAAGGACTAAGAGGCGCATCAGCGGCAGCGTGTCTGCCACCTTTAAAGGCAAGATTAGCACGTTGCGGAGAGCCATCAGATGGCCGTCGCTGTGCCGTCTTTTGGTTATGCTGGCTACGACGAAAGGCAGTGACAACGCCGTTGTCGAGGTGGTCCATCAGATTCGGAGCGGAAGAGTTGTCGGATGGCGTTTCCTCAGGCTTCACGGTTGCGGATACAGCACTGGTCATGGAAGAAACCGAAGGCTCATTAACGGCCCCCTGATTGTCACTATCGTCGGTGTCCTCGCCAAAATCGATAAAGTCGTTGAGATTCAAGAGGTCATCTTCGTCCTCGTCATCGTCCTCGTCCATGATTACATTGCCACCAGCGTCAAAGTTAGTAAAAGGGAAAAAGGCCTCAGGAGGTCCTAATACTTGTCCACCAGGGAGATGTTCGTTGCCGGAACCGACGTTGAGGAGACCAGACATCATCAAATTAGGGCTCGACCCAAACATTGGGCTTACAGGATCTTGACTTGAGCGGCCGCTTTGCTCAATCTCACTATCATCTATTGCACTCGCTAGCTGGGGTATGGAAAGGCGAGGGCTAGAGTGTGCGCTACTTGCACTACTACCAAGTGATGCGAAGACCTGATTTGGCTTCTTTGGACGCTGAGGAGGGAAGATGACCACTTTGGTACCAGTACTGTCCACGATCGCTATAGGTTTTGTGGGATCGGCAATCCATGAACCCATGTGTGGGCCCCAGCGATAGCCGGGTGGAGTAGGAGGGAGCCTTCTTCGTGGCGTTGGTGTTGTCAGCGCTCCACCCTGAAATGATGACATGGATGCACGACGGAGAAGTGCTTGCGGCCGAGTGGTTGCAGATGCCGGAACGTCTTCTTCCTCGGTCGTCTCGCCAAGATCAGCTGGAGGCACCGTTTGTTAGCGTTGCAAAACCGATAGTACGGCGTAGCAGTACCCACTTTCATAGCCACTGGATCTTCCACTAGTACTATCGGTATCTTCGTCCTCAGAGTCATGATTTTCAGAAGTAACTCCCTCTTCTCGTTTGGCTAAACCAAGGGAGCCACCCTTCGTGTCCGACACAACGGTGCTTGCATTGTCTGGTTCTTCTACGTCTTCGGCGAAGCGAACACGACGTGCTGGTGTAAGGCGTGGTGGGACTTCGATATCACAGAAGCCTTGCGAGAAGTTCGTCGTGTTAAAAATCTCAATCTCTTCTGCGAGAATGCTTGGGTCTGTACGACCAATCTGCTCATCGAAGTAAGGCACGTCCGAAAGGAAGAGGTTGCCCTCAAGTTCAAACCCAGGCCAACCATCTGAAGAGATACTGGGAAGGACAGGTGGGGTTCTGCAGTTGCTATCGTACTCCTCCTCGGACTCAATGATCACCTTTTCCTCCAGTTGCTCCACGGTGGGTTCCTCTTCTTCCGAGTCACTTATCAAATCAACACCATGGTAATCGTCGTCGTCGTCGAATCCAGCGTTTTCGTCTTCTACCTGGCCGATGGATTTTGAGGCCTTACGGCGATGTGCTCGCAGCTTTTTCTTTCCGATATTGTCAAGAGAATGCTTTTGTTTCTCACCGGAACTTGGATTGTGCTTCAGACTCCTTCCAATAATGGGCCCCGTCTGGTGCCCGTTGCTCGCAATGGCGGCATCAGACGGGGCCATCTCATCTGCATCCCCGTTGTCATCTTCATCCGGATCTTCTTCAGCGCCATCATCCTCATTGCCGTCTGCTCCGTCGATGGATGATGTGACTGAAGAGGCACTGCTTCCAGGTCCCGGGCTCCCGGCCTGCATCTGAGTTGGGTTGGAAGAGTCATCCCTGTGTGGGTTCTTCATGGTGCTGGCATGTTTCCCGGCAATGAGCGATCCGGAGCTTGGATGGATCGCTGAAACCTTCCTAGTCAAGCCCGATAGCGCCTTCATGGTACGTTTAGACTTGCGAGCTCGTCCTTTACGTTGCAATTTTTCAGGTATAATGTGGAACACTAGCACATGTGCGATCGATGCGTGTGTGAGGTTGTAATAGGAGGTAGGGTTAAGGCAAGGTTTCTGAATGTTTTTGTTGTTGTGTAATTTGGGTAAGGTCAGGTATCTCTGAGCTGATACTTTCTAGAGGCGAGAGAAAGCGCGGGCTAACCACAACAACCCTTCAGTCTCGAGGACCGACGAGCGTTACCTGTGTTGCTGTTCGAAAAGATTCCGAGAGCCAGCGGGAAAAGCTTTTGAGCCTCGAAATTGATAATGTCGTCGAGATCGATAGAAATTCTTCGGTGGGCTGCCGCAACTGGAAGAGCACGCGGGCTGATGCCGCCTGCCCCCCAGTTGGGATTTACAGCTCAGCGATAGCCTGGCGCATATTTTCTCGACGATATTATGGGATTGATGTATGTTGTGATCTTTGTATAAATTCTATAGTGCGACTTCGTTGTCTGGAGTTGGTATGAAGAGAGAAGGAGAAGGGAGGAGGAAGATCAGAAGCAGACGACATTAAAAAGTGGAATTTGACTTTTAGTGCGCTAATCGTTCTGATTGGCTCTTAGCGAAGCTTCTCTTCACCGCCTCGACGGCCTGATTCCAATGTGATGCAGAGATGCATTGATCGACTATGGACTTACTCTCGACATCCATGGAAGTCACTTGCTACGAGTAGTACCAGGCCACCCTCATCGTTGTTACATAATTACCTACTCCGTACATTGTACAAGGAGGTGAGTTCACGCCGCTGGACGCACATTTCCAGACGCTCAAACCACCGACATGCCTGATCAGGACCACGAGCACGCCATCTTGATATTGCTGCTCTACAAAACATCAAAGAACCTTACACAGCAGTGGGGCACAGTGACTGGAGAAGAAACTCCTATTAGATTGCAATACAAGCGGTCCGTCCTTGGGTCGAGATTATTTATTCACTGCAGACTGCGGGGCAGAACATAGAATACCTTAGGAAATAGAAAATACCCCGCCAAGAATTCGGAATTCAGAATTCAGAATGGCTATTTTTCCCGGGTGGGAACGGTCCCCTTGCTCGCCTACGGACAGATCCTTTCTTCCAACAATTGCCGCCCCACGATGCTTATCACAGTCTTTATCCTCTTGAGTCACAGCAGATATTGCTTGTTCAATGGCCGTCGGTCTCGACCATTGCTGTAGCGAAGGAGGCAGCACATATTCTACTCGTACTCTGCAATGATCTCAACTTTTGGAGTACTCCGTACTTGGACCTCTGACTCCAGAGCTCCCCGCGGTACGTCATTGGATCGGCTCCTCGGACTTAATCCCATTCCCACTTGTCGCCCTATCCAAATCTCTGCTCATGATGATGGTTTCTTCCGGTCAATAACAGTGACTCTTTTGCCGTGTGAAAAGGAGCAATGGCTACCAACAGGATGGTGAAGACTTCGAATCAGCATGGCATACGTCGTCTTCTCCTTGTCTCCATCTGCCGCTAGCCTTTCTTGTATCTCAATTCTACTCCAGTACAATTGTCTCATGACTATACGAGAAGACCCTACTGTGATCACGGTGCCAAATTTCGATACATGTGGGTGGCGAGTGACAGGGTGACAGAGCTTTGCTTGCAGTCCTGTCAAAGGACTCGAAGACTCTTTACATATCGAAAGTAACTATATGAGTCATGACTTGCCAGACAGGTGGTGGATAGTAATGCACCTAAAATGTTATACCATACCAGTAAGTCCAGCTTCTCAAATGTCCTTGATTCTCGTAGCGGTAAATACAAGCCACCTGGGATTCTTTGTTATGGATCTTTAACAATATTCCAATCGAGTCACTTTAAATACTTGGGAGTCGAGAGAAGGCTTCTACCAGGTAATTTAACGATTCGACTGAATGGTGATACGAGAAGGGGAAATATTGATCGAGTTTCTTGCTCGCCATGATTGACCCTAATCTAGGGTATGGGCCGGGAGAACATGCGCCTGACCAACGCCTGACGAACGCAAGCAGGAACGCTGTGGGAGAGAGATAGCGAAAAGCATCAGGGCAGGCTCGTCTCTCAAGACAAATTTGATAGTAGTAGTAATCTCGACGGTTTTTACTAAACATGTCATTGATCCATGAGGTGGGGAATACCAAAAGGATTAGAATGCCATCACACATTTGTCGATTAGAATCTCTTGCTACGTAAATTAGAGAGGTATTAAGGTACTCAGGTATTCCTTCTAGGCAGTTTGAAGGAGACGGGAAATCCCAAAGTTAAAAGAAGGTTAGTGCTTACTTTATGTAGGAGGTACTGTAGGGAGCTGAGCTAAAAGGCCGGTTTCCTACAGGCTACAGTAGGCATCTGAATGGTTGACACGAATGAAACTCGCAGAGAACCGGGAAGAAGAAGAAGAAGAAGCAGGAGAGCTGGCGCCAAGGAGCGGGCTCTGACAAATGCATGCAGCATCGCAGCATCGGTTGTGAAAATCCGTCCACCAGGACGCGCGCGTATGGGCACGACTTTGAATGATTGATCACGTTCAGCCTCAGTATCCCGGTGTCTAGAGTTGTTGAGGAACCTGAGCTGTGCGTTTTTGTTTCCGTGAAACGTCGCACGGAATTGCCTGACCTTTACATTAAAGTATCATCTGCTTTATGAAATGGCTGATGCAGGAGGCGGCGCGGTGGGGAAACATCGAATCCCATGAGCCGTAGCTTCTAGGGGGTTTGTTTCATGGTTTGTGTTCGATGTTTTGGTCCTTTGATGAAGCAGGAATTCTTGATGTACTCTGCAATTCTTTCGCACTACAATCTGCCATCAACTCCAGGCACCATCCGCACGCACGTCAGCAGACTTGATCAATCAATTTCCCATTTAACGCCATGCTCGTGTCGGTTGCTAAATATAGTGGGGATTTGACTGAAGTTCAAAGGAAGCCGGACAAAGTATTCCGTACGGAATACGGAAGTACTGTACATAATACGCTACAAACGCCGAGCGGGAAATTGCGACCTCCTCGACCTGTCAGAGATTTCGTGCATGTCCCCCGCTTTGAGTGATGAAACTGTGAGCTTGTCCCTTTTGGGAAGGGCCAGGTTCTCGTAGCGTCGTGGGCCGCGAATGGGCGGGTGTTCCTGCATGACTAGCATGCACTCTAGACTTGATTGGGTGACTTGGCCTTTGTCGTTTCAACCGCCGCCACATAAAGGAGGATCTTCAATAATCACTAGTCGATGCTAGTCCGCTCTACTCCAACGAATCGGCATCCACAAACACTTGTCTGTTGTTTGACCACGCCCCATCCAATCCTCAAGGAAAGCTATCCATCGCCTTTCATTGGTTGTGCGGCGGCAACGCTTCCTTTATTGAGCATGGTGAGAATGATGCCGATGGGGCCCGAAGAAAGGGGATGTGGTGGAGCCCGCGGTACGGAATATACACAGTAGAACTAGCAGTGTTTGCACATCGGGATATATCAATCCCACCCCCCTCTCGAAGCGTACCTATTGATTCTATATATTATTCATTTCCCACCTTTCCATCTCTCTATCTCATTGTTGTCAATAGTAAAGTCACTCGCTTCTTTACTTTGGCTCCCCAGCAGAATTGTCTTATCAAACGTCTAATTGATTATCGTCACTCACTGAATTTATTTCTTGAAAATACCTTATTATCTTGTGCCAAATCGTCAAGATGCGCACGACATCTGCTGCTCTTTTTGCCCTGTCCCTTGCTGTCCAGCAGGCTGCAGCTACCGTGAGTTGAATCCACCCATTGCTTGTACGCACGATGCTAATCGGATCTTCACAGTTTGACTGGACTGGAGCCCCTGCTTTCGCCTGCCCATCCAACACCGACAACCAGTGCACTGACCAGCAGAAGTCTGGATTTGACTGGAGTGGACTGAAAAGTGGAGACAACATTGGCAGATATGGTGGATTAAACTTTGGCGGCTTCACCTGCGCCAACTCCCTCGGCAAGAGGGGCCTCGTTGCTCGCACTGGCTTCCAGGTGGGTGCGACGTGCATCTGAATGCAACAGCACATTGACATGATACAGGACAAATGCATTACGGGTCAAGTTGCCAAGGACAACGGTCCATCCATTTCCTGCGACTCGGGCAAATCCATGTCTATTGACAAACTCCAATTGTCCGTCAGCGAAGACACCGATGTCGAATGCCACTACGGCTACCCCAACGGAGATACCTGCAAACACACTGTATCCTGCTCAAAGTCTGGATCTGAGGTCAAGAACACGCAGTGCGGTGGCGCCACCTCAGTCACGTTCAAGCTTCCCAAGGATACTCCCCAGAAACCGTGCAACATCGGAGTCCACAGTGTTGGCTTCAACTGCGGCCCACCGGCTCGCAGCGTTTCCGTCTCCAGTAGCCCGAGCACTGAGTCATCAACCTCGTCCTTGTCGCCAACAAGCCCGAGCGTACCGTACTCAACCCCTGCCAACTCCACTACCCCTGCCGGCCCCACCGGCAGTGCCCCTGGAACACTTCCTGTGATACCCACTGTGCCTGCTTCAACCGGTACCGCCCCAGGTACTGCTCCAGTGTTTCCAAGCGCGCCTACAACCTCTGTCAGCAACTCGACCACGTCTTCCAACTCCCCTGGTACAACTCAGCCAGTTGTGACAACCGAGATCGTTTACACTACCCTGACTACCTGCCCAGTCACCAACACCATCACGTCTGGCAGCAGCACCTCGACACAAGTCAGCTCCACGGTTTCGACTGTTTTGATTACTAGCACCTCGACAATCTGCACAAAGTGCATTGCCCCGTCTAAGACGCCCGAGTCCACCACAAGTGCCCCCACTGCCCCGAGTGCCCCGGCTTCAAGCCCGGCTTCTTCCCCAGCCAAGAGCGCAAGCGTCAGCTCCAACTCTCCCGTGACTGCTTCTTCTCCATCTGCACCAGGCTCAACTCAGGCCGTTGTCACGACTGAAATCGTTTATACCACATTGACCACTTGCCCTGTTACCAACACGCACACATCGGGTACTAGCACCTCGGTTGAGGTTACTCAAAGCGTTTCGACTGTTCTTACCACCTCCACTTCGACAATCTGCACCAAATGCGTTGCACCAACCACCCCAGTCTCAAGCCCCAGCACTCTGATCAGCGCTCCGGCCAGCGCTCCTTCCACCACTGCAGGCCCCAGCTCACCAGTATCGTCGAACTCTCCTACGACCGCCCCGGCTCCTTCAGCTCCTGGCTCCACTCAGGCTGTTGTCACAACAGAGATGTAAGTCCTTTGGTTGAACAAATGAGGTGATCGACAGCTAATAAGCAATTTAGCGTTTACACCACATTGACCACTTGCCCTGTTACCAACACTCACACATCTGGCACTAGCACCTCGGTTGAGGTTACACAAAGCGTTTCGACTGTCCTCACCACCTCAACCTCGACTATCTGCACCAAGTGTGTTGCACCAGCAACCCCGACCGCAAGCCCCAGCGCTCCGGCGTCCTCGCCCGCCGCCCCGGCGCCATCTGCACCTGCTCCATCTGTTCTCCCCAAGTGTATGAACACCTGGATCACCTTGACCAAGTGCAAAGACAACTCTGACGCCGGGTGTGTGTGCACGAACACGGAGTTCACCAAGAACGTTCAAAGCTGTATCTCATCGTGGGCAAGCAACCCTGCTGAGGAACAGGCTGGTCTTTCTTACCTCGCCGGTATTTGCGCTCCTCACGTGAACCAGAACCCTGGAATCATTACCAACGTTCCCACCACCATTACGCTCATCCCCACCCCGGCGGCCACCACTCCAGCCTCCTCTGCCGTCTCTTCTGCTCCTATCAGTGCTCCAGTCGTCACTTCTTCCAACTCTCCTGCAAGTGCTCCAGTCGTAGCGTCTTCCAATTCTCCTGCAAGTGCTCCAGTCGTAGCGTCTTCCAACTCTCCTACAACTGCACCAGCTGCGCCAGCCGCACCAGTCACTACGATCTCTCTGCAGACCACTGTGACCGTTCCCTGCACTTACTCCACTGGAAGCTCTTCTGGCTCGCCCATCCCGAGCTCATCCACCACTTCAGTGCTCTCCACCCAGGTCACTGTGCCCCAAGTCAAATTCACCACCAACTCCCCTGTCAGCGGCTCTGCTGCTCCCAGCGTTGGTCTTGCAGCTGGCAGCCCCGCCCCAGCAGCCGCGACTCCGACTTCTTCCAACAGCCCAATCGCCGCCTCTGCTCCGGCTCCGGCTGGTGGTGCCCCAGGCCCAGTCTACGGCACAGGCTTCAACACTGTGGTGGCCAGCACTGGCTTTGTCGCTTCATCCCAGCCAACTGGCCCAGCCGTCTTCAAGGGTGCTGCTGGCAGAGTTGCGCCTGGCATGGCTGTCGCCGCCGTCATGGCCGTGATGGGCTTTGCTGTCAATATGTAAGTGTACGGTGTGGTGATGATAAGGAAAGGAAAGGAATCGAAAGTGCATATATTTTCGCGTCTCTCCTTAAATGGCTATTGCATAATGGAAAGCCTTGGTTTTGGATTAAAAGGTGCTTGACTTGCATTTACAAAGGGGGCGTAATCTGGAGTGGTCCTATATGAAGCAAGCACCTGGTTTATAATGATTGAGACAGTTAGAATACTACACTACTGCTCCTTTGATAGATTGATCACCTTATCTCTTACTTACCTCCGCATATGTCGCTGTGCAGAAACCTTTTACAGGATTAACTCGCCCTGACATGTGACTGAGATCTACTAGCGTCGGTTAGACTATGCGATGACATAGTGGTGCATGCGCGCGTCATGGTGGCGATCCAGATTGTGATACCCATTTCAGTTCATATCAACATCAACCTCAGAACGAATCCACTTGTGTCTGTCATATCTAGATTACTGGTTACTTAAATCTAGAATTACTTTCAATAGACCGCCAATATGATGGAATACTTCAATTACAAGAGGGCCAAGAAGCATATTGAACATGCAGAGAAGTCCGAAGAACCCATTCTAACCGATGAGGACGAGGCTTTCCTACACCGTATTGCTGAAGAGGGTACGCCGCCCGAGCTGCCAGAACGCCCAGAACAGCCTCCACCTCTACCTGCCCGTCCCCAAGATCTTTCAGTCGCCGGCGAAACCGAGGGTAACAATGCGCAAATCGCGCTTATGAACGGCGCCCAGAACATACCCTTACCAGAGGCCCCAGACACTCCCGAAGGTACCCTAACAGCCATTGGATCCGAGGACCTCAGCCGTGGCATGGAGAAGGTGGGGACAGTAAAAGAAGGAAAGAGACCATTCAAGTGGAGTTGGCATCGGCGAGACAGCAGAGATAGGAAACGCAAGACTACTGCTACGGACCTGATGAGTGCTGCTGAGGGTGTGAAATCGCCTGATGCGCAACCGAACGAAGAAGGACAGGTCACAGATTATGAGGCAGCGAAGGAGGAAGAGGAGATGACGACGGTTCTGGAACAATTGAATCTGGCAGCTGTCAATAACCGAGTCTTCTCGATTTCGAAGGAGTCACAAGAGCTTCTGCGCAAGTGCGTCTTGAGTATTCGCTGCTTGAGTACCAGGTTCTAACGTGCGTACTAGGTTCACACTCGTGTTCAAAGACCTAGTCAACGGCGTTCCAACTGCCTACGACGACCTCGAGTCACTGCTCACGAACTCCGAAAATCAATTACAGCGGTCTTATGCACACCTTCCTCCCTTCCTTCAAAAGCTGATTGAACAACTTCCCTCCAAAATGACTAAATCTATTGGCCCAGAGATGCTTGCTGCAGCCGCAGAGAAGCAAGGCATCAAATCGAAACATCTTCAGCAAGGAGCCAGCGCGGCTGAGAAGATGGGCTTGAAGATGAAGGTCCCCAGTCTAAAAGATCTGGTTACAAAACCAGGAGCTGTGGCTGGCATGCTCCGCGCCATTATGAATTTCCTAAAACTTCGCTTTCCCGCGTTCCTTGGCATGAATGTACTTTATTCACTCGCCCTGTTCGGTATGTATTATCCTTCTCCATCTTTATCTGCAATTGCATAAGCTCTCAGTCGCATGAAATCCGTATTTGGTGTCGCTAATGCTCCCTCTAGTCCTCCTTTTTGTCTTTTGGTATTGCCACAAACGCGGTCGTGAAGTTCGCCTCGAAAAGGAGCGCCTCCTAACCGAAAATGAAATCGCAGCTCTCCAAGCCCAGATCTCCGCCGATGGCCCCGCCCCTACCACCTTTGCCCCGCCCGACGCCTCCATAGAAGAAGTCGAGGCTGGCATGCACCCTGAACCTGAACGCACCGAGGGGGGTTATGCCGCTGGAGGTTCGCTAGCCAAGGAGATGGCGAAAGAAAAACAGGCCGGTGAGCCATCTCAGCCTAGTGCAAGCTCTGCGACTCATTCGGTGCCGCCTTTGCAGGGAACGTAGATGTTGAGGTCAAGGAAGTGGAGGGGAGTATACAGGGGAGCAGCACTAAGAATGGAAGGTGGTGGCAGAAATGGGAGGCGGCACCTAGCAAGGCCCCCTTGGACAGGCAGGAGAGCTGTGTTGTGTCTTAAAAGGATAGGCTCATGGCTGGATGCCATTGGTGGCTGACGACTCGGGTTTCTTTTTTGATGCATGAACGAACAGACGTAATGATTAGCACGGTGGACGCGATGAGACGATAGCGATGAACAACAATCGCCCTTTAGAGGTATACTTAGTCTTTATTATAAGCAAATTGCCCTATCTTCCCTACGCTATCAAACATGGTTCCTTGGTGCAGTCAAAGATGTAGGACAAACTGTCCTATCAGGAGTTTTTTCAACGGTATGTCCTTTGCGTAAGATTGTGCTCTGTGTTGGTTGCTGCTAATCCCAGGCTACCTTAGGCACGCTTGGTGTTAAACATAGAGAATGCTTCATCTTATGCTAATTAATCCTATTGAAGTTGTGCTATGGTGTCGAATCTGTCCTGCAACTGAAGTTGAGAAAGCAAGCAATCAAATTGTAACATACATATCACATATTCAAATCTTCCGTCTACAGTAACAATTCCATAAATATTGCTGTCTGTTCCTTATTGTGATGACCTCATATTCATGTACATTCTCTTGGCCAATTTGTGTAAACTGGGATGAAAATGGGAGATCAAAAGCACACTGTTACTCACTGGCTAGATCGGTACGCGAGTCAGTATCACAGATGGCAGCAATCCGAAGACCATCTGGGAAAATACTACTACCGCCCTCTAGGAGCGGTTGAGTCATTATTCGATGCAGATGGCACCGAGTTCGAAGGTCGAGCTGATGTGAACGTGATCTTGACCCTGGAGGTACGCAGCACGTTGACAAAAGCACAATTTCGCAAAAGGGTGCAGTTGGCATGGGCCAGCTTACGCATGCACCATGCTTTGTTATTAGCAAAAGCTCTTTCTGGTCATGTCTTCTTACCTCAATGTCATGAGAAGGCTGCGGAGAGATTGTTCGTTATAAAGCAGCCCAAAGGTTCCGACCAGGCAATGGATGAAGCCCTTGGAACGATGGCCTTCTTGGAGGATGATTATCCGAATGTCCAATCCGAAGACTTTTTCCTTCACTGTATGAACTCTGCTAGAGTTTTCGATCCGTCCCAGCATCTAGCGAAAATGTTCGTCATGCCATTGAGACCTTTACCTGGAGGCACCTATCGATTCGAGGCCATCCTCATTGCTGCCCATCAGATCACAGACGGCCTCTCCGTTTATCAATGGATGGCCCACTTTATGCGTCTCCTCAATCAAGATGAACAAGATCTCGAGCGTGGTTTAGCACGAGCCTGCCTCCCAGAGAACCTCTGGCAACGTCTTCCACCCGCTCAAGAAGACCTCTACCCCGAAATCGCCGGAGACAACCGCGCATTGCAACGCTGGCGCTGGGCCATCACTCGAATCCTCCGCCACGTCCGCCACCAACCACCTCCCTGTTTCCCAAACCCACTAAGACGGCACACGAAGCTCACCCAAGCAGTCCCCCTGCCACCCAAATACCCCCAAGTTCTCAACTACGCGAGAACACCCCCCCTTAACACTATAACCCTCTGCCCCAAACTCTCCCCCTCGGCCACCCACCGCCTCCAGTCCCTCTGCCACTCCGCCAACGTCTCTATCGGCTCTGGCTGCTTCGCCCTCGTCGGCCTCACCATCATGGAAATATACGAGCAAAACAACCCCAGCGCAAAACAACACCTCCCCTTCGTCGGCTCCTTCCCGCTCAACCCCCGCCACTTCTTCTCCCACACCGCCCCCGCCGATTCCCTCATGCTCGCCTTCAGCGACGGCCTCACCCTCCCCTTCCTCCCCTCCCACCTCCCCCTCGAAGGCCGCTTCCGCCTCCTCGCAAAACACGCCCATCGCCAATTATCACTCTACCAGAAAAACCCCCGCAACCCCCAGACCGTCACACTTGGCTCCCGCAGCCCTGCCCAAGTGCTCCCAATGAACTACATCGGCTGCATCGAGCGCCTTGCCACGAAATTCCCGCCCCACCTCCGCAGCAAACTCCCGAGCCCCCAGGGCGCGTATCCCGCGCGCGACGACTTCGGGACCGCCACCTGCGGCGTCAGCTCCACGGGCTCGCGCGCGCAAATCCTCAGAAAAGGCATGTATGCCCTCGACGCCGGGAACACCTCCTTCGCGGCCGATTTCCGAGACCTGGGCGCGTTTGTCCGCGCGAGAGATAACGAGTTTCTGGTCGGGTCGGTCAGCGATGCGGATACGTTGGTTTTTGGCGTTAGCTGTGATGGGAATGCCATCGATGAGGTGGAGGCGCGGAGGTGGGGGGCGAGGATCGAAGGGATTTTTGAGGGCGGGGGGAAGTTGTGAGTTGTGAGTTGGGGGGGTTTGAAGGTAGGAGGATTGGCTTTCGGGGCGTGCTTGTTTGGGGTGTTGAGTTTGACCAGGAAGCTTTTCCCCCATACTCGGGTTGTTGTTTTTTCTTTCCGGGACAGCCCTCGTTAAAGTTCCAACAAGCACGATATCCATCCGACCTTTTTTCCACCATCATCATCATCATAGAAACCAGCTTACACCTATCTGACACATCCGCTCTGCCGGTCTCGTGAATTTTTTCTTTTTCTTTTTCTTTTTCCAACGCCCCTGTCATCACTTCCGCCCTAATTCCGGTCCTACTGTAGCTCCCTTTCCCATCTTTAAAAACCCTAACCCTCATCCTGACGGCTTACTACATACAGTGACTTTCCTTTCCCTGGGATGGGTACTTTGAGGGGATATGGGGAGTTGGGGGTAGAGGAGTGAGGATTTGGGTGGGGGGTTGAAGATGGGGGGGGGTTTAGAGTGAGGGAAAGGGGGGGGAAGAGAGGGCTGAGGGGAATGTGTGGAGAGGATGCGCGTGACGGAATTTGAAGATTGAAAGAACATGGATTCTTCTCGTCTTTAAATCATGTAAAAATTACTGCTTGCATATTTCCTACTCTTAATCTTACAATATCTCATGCTTTCATACCCTTCTCGATTTCTCTAAGCTTATGGTTCTTCTCATCCGCACCTTTCCTCGGTTTTTATTCAGCGTCGTCACCCGACTTCCTTCTCGAACCGAAGGAAGTTGCTTATCTGTGCCTGCGGGTCGAGAGAAGGCTGATGTTTGGCTGTATGACCTTCATGGGATTTTCGCCAGAGGGGATCGCAGCGGCAGCCTTGGCGTGAGTTGGGCTGGGCTCGGTCACAGCATTTCTCGGTTGAGGGGTGAATAATAGACCCTGCGTTTGGACGTCGTCGTGATTGCGGATTTTTAGCACGAACTCTCTGCGGAAATAAATCCTCACCGCGAGCCCTCGACCACCTTTGGCTCTCGTACCTCAGGCTGTAGATCCTCAGGAAGCAGCCCCGGCGCCATTGCAATCGCCCCCTCCATATCCCCCTTATTATACAAGAACAGCCCTTGCAACGCCGCCGTGCTCGTTCTCCTCGCAGAACCCCTCTGCTCCCCTCCCTCGTTCTCCAAAATCCCCAGCTCGTCCAGTCGCTCTAAAAACCTCGCTTTGAAACCCCCATCTCTGTCAAGATCCCCATAGAAGCGATCCCATAGCGTGCCTGTCTGCCATCTCGTCGCTTCGCCTAGGCGGACCGTCATGTCGACTCTTCCGGGCCGGACGAGGGCGGAGTCGAGCCGGTCTGCGTGGTTGGTTGTTAGAAAGAGGATTCTTTCTTCTGCACTGGCAACACCATCTAAGGCGTTGAGTAAACCGGAGAATGTCACATTCGCGCCCCTGTAGCCGTCCGCATCTGTTTGGATCCGGCGATTGCTAAACGCAGCGTCTGCGTCTTCAAGAAGCACTAGCGTTCTTCTTGGGATGATGGTAAGGAGATGATTCAGTCGGTCATCTGTTAAGCCCCGCTCACTCAGGTTGAGTATAGCAATGTTATAATCCAGCGTTCCAGCCAGCGCCTGGATGAACGAACTCTTGCCGCTTCCCGGAGGTCCATGGAGCAGGTAGCCTCGTCGATAGGGGATACCGCGGTCGTAGTACCATTTCGCGCTGGCAAGAAAATCCAAAAGGTCGGCGATGATGCGTTCTTTGACTCCCTTGTCTAGGATAACAGACTCGATGGGCCTCTTCCGACGGGGTTCTCCGAATTTCTCCCAGCTCGTGCTTCGAGAGGTGTAGACAATCGTTTTCCCTTCTGTAGATTGCTGGGCCAATTTATGCGCTTCGGTGAATAAGGACTCGAAAACATGGCGCTGGGAGTAGAGCGTTGTAAGTGTGATTGTTTCCCAGGGCTTTCCCATCTGGAAATCCATGGATTTGGTTTCGCGCACGCGGTTGACCATGAGGAAGGCACTTTTATAGCGAAGGATGTGCTTTCCTGGGCCAGGGATGAGGGTGAATTGGGTTTGGACAGAGCCATTGGGGTGCTCGATTTTCTCGGTTTCGATGGAGAGGTGGTGCATTCCGGGCGTGAAGCGGCGCATGAGGGATTCGAGGGTGCCCAGTTTGGCGGTCTTTTCTCCATGTCTAGTAATATATCTGGAATGTGTAGTCGATAGTTGTGCGCGCTGGTGGAGGGTCATCCAGTAGAGAAACCATGGGTAGGACTCGTCCTTGACGTTGATTTCCACGTCAACGAGCAGGCGTCTCTTGAGTAGATTCGCGCCATGACGAACACTCTTCTGCGCGACAGCAAGTACAGCGCCAAAGCCAGCTAAACCCAGACCCTATTACAGTTAAGCAATTGCACAAATACTGGTCGATCATGACCTACAGCCGTAAAGAATGGGTTGCCAGATATTTGCCCTAGGAAACCTCCTTCACCTCCTGAAGCTCGTGTGGGCGTCGAGACATTCAGTCCATCTGAACCTCTATCTTGCGGAAAATGACTCGTTGCAGGTAGGGAAACATTGGGTTCCATGCCCAAGGGACTCTCAAGCTGTTACATCCACCAATCTTTCAAGCTTCATGAATCGGGCCCGCTGTTTCCCCGACGCCGACGGAGCTCTCCATTGTTTTTCTAAAGCCCGCTATCACCGCAGGATCTAAGGCTTCCATCAAACGTACACTTTGCTCGCCCTTTTGATACTAATTGTCTCCCTTTCCTTTGCCCTTTCTTTCCAATGCGCGCTTTCATTCGTAGTCTGTTCCGATCCTTTAAAAAACCCTCCTACCCGCCAAGCCGCTCATTCTCTGAATCTTCAAGAATGTCGAGCTCAGCAACGGCCGCTGCTCTGTATGCAGCCACGGTATCGACTTCGCAGATAACTGGTGCTGTACCGGAAGAGGCCAAAGAAAACAGACATCACTTGAAAGATGGAAAAGGGTTCACCAATCCGTGGGATAGCTGGAGCAATATGTCTGGCCCGACTATCATGAAGGCTTTGCTATGGTATGTCGAAAAATCAACCGCATATTCTCCGGCTAATTCTGTAAAGGCGACGCATCACCGGCACCAACAATAGCCCAGACACAACACCTCCAACCGTCACAGTCCGAAAACCAACCTTTCTCCCCTCCCGCGAAAACCCCACCCTCCGCGCAACATGGCTCGGCCACGCCTGCTACTTTGTCGAATTCCCCGGTGGCCTCCGCGTCCTTTTCGACCCCGTATTCAGCGAGCGATGTAGCCCGTTTAGTTGGCTCGGGCCTAAGCGCTACACAGACGTCCCGTGTCAAATAGAAGATATACCAACAATTGACGCTGTTGTTATATCGCATAACCATTACGACCATATGGATCACCCTACTATAATGAAAATCAAGGCGAGACATCCTAATGTACATTTCTTCGTACCACTGAAAAACAAGCAATGGTTCACAGCGTCAGGTATCCACGAGGTCACAGAACTAGATTGGTGGGAAGAACGAGATATCAAACTGGCCCCTACAGCCAGCAAAGCCCAGGTATCAGCCAGCAAAGACGATCTCGCATCGCAGTCTCAAGAAAAGCCAGAGTCCACCATCCACGCCCGCATATCCTGCCTCCCCTGCCAACACACCTCCGCCCGTTCCGGCTTCGACAAAGGTAAAACTCTCTGGGCCAGCTGGAGCGTCTCCAGCGGCGGCAAAAACGTTTGGTTCGGCGGCGACACTGGCTACCGCGCCGTGCCCGAGCTCCCCAAGCACGTTGACGACTACGGCCCTGAGCACAACTACCCCCACTGCCCGGCCTTCAAGCAAATCGGGAAGCTGCGAGGCCCGTTCGATTTGGGCTTGATTCCTATAGGGGCGTATGACCCGCGCTGGGTCATGAGCGCCATGCATGCGAACCCGTTTGATTCGGTGGAGATCTTCAAGGATACGAAGTGCAAGCGTGCAATGGGGATTCATTGGGGCACGTGGGTGCTGACGGAGGAGGATGTGCTGGAGCCGCCGGTATTGCTGAAGAAGGCGCTGAGGAAGAGTGGCATTGCGGAGGAGGGGGTGTTTGATGTGTGTGATATTGGGGAGAGTCGGGAATTTGTCTGACTGGCAACTCCTATCAGCATCCCGGAGAGCTGCACTGCGAAAACCCTCGAAGCCAACCGCTCGAGCCATAGCGGATCCGCATCTCAGTCCTTTCCCCATCCCACTCAACCACCATCTACCACCTAGGAGCCACGGCAAGGTATCCCATACCGGCGTAACGGGCGTTCGGAGGGAGTACAATGGTCGTACGGTATAACAACCCTTTTTAGGCCTCGTCGTCTCGTTTACGTTTAGACATATATACCCTAGAATAGTCCGATTTGGGGCGCGAGCGTCTTATTGTTCATGGGCGTCCGTCCACCCCCTATCATCTCTACTGTTGCTAGATCTATTATTCAGACCAAGCGTGATGGTATTAGAATGTAGGGAAGTGGTAGATGTAAAATAGATATAAATATTATATTTCCCACTCGAACAAATTCGAGTTTTTAAAAGTCCATGCCGCTGATCAATGACAATCCGCCGCCCCTTTTTTCCTTCCTTTCCTTCTGCTTCCCCCATCGCTTGCCACTCGCCTCTCCGCAACTGATTTCTCACTCGACTAACTAGGGCAGGGGGTTGGGAAGGGAAGGGACGAAGACCGGATGGATGGAAAATGAGGAGTACACAATCCTATTGATCCTCCATATCTAACGAAAAGCAAATGTTCATCCTCAAACGTATAAATATGGTCGAATTATATACCAATTATTAGCGCTACCGCGAGCCATATCGGCAGTTTCAAATAAATACCTTATACCAACATATCACAACAACAGGGGCTGAAATGATACTGTCCTCGCTCTTTATACTCGCTTGCTTGTTGTGAAAAACGAGAGGATGATAAATATGACTCGAGATCTCTGCTGACCAAAAGACCGAGCCATCGCGAAATGAGAGAGGAAGACGCTCTCAAATTTGGAAACTGGAAAAGACGCAGCGAGTGTGTATCACAACCCCCTTCAATCATGCAACCCAAACGCCTTCCTCAACATCGGAAACCTCTTTTTCTTCCCCGTCTTCGCGCTCACCACCACCCCATTAATCACCTGTCCTGTACTCCTGCGATTCCCCAACTCTGGCCTTTCCCTCTGCTTTCCCCCAGCAGTCCCGCCATCACTTGTATTCGGCCTGCCATCTGCAACACTGACAGGACTCTGCGGCAACGGCCAGGAATCCATCGGCAGCCGCATCGGCGTGTTCCTCCTCTGTAGCTTTGGGCTTCTTGGGCTCGCCGGACTCTTTGGGCTTACGTTTGCTCGCTGGGGGGTGGGGGAAACAGCTTCACCGAGCACTCGGTCTGCTTTTGGGCTTGCAACGGGAGAAAGTGGAGATATGGCGCGAGCGGCGCTCTCGACGTCCGATGTGCGGACTTTACTATCGTCGCGGCGTTTGCTACCTAGGGCGCCGAAGAAAGAGCGCTTCTTCTTTTCGTTCTCGGCTGCGCGTTTGGCCTGCAAGCCTGTGCCTACTTCTGTGGGGACGCCGCTGCGTAGGGAGCCAGTGGCGACGGCGGTACCTTCAAGTTTGGAAGGTGGGGCAGTACGTGCGGGCTTTGTTCGTGGAGTTCGGGGGGAGTTCTCGGCGTCACTGTCTTCGAGTTCGGTGGAGTCGCCTTCGTCGATTCGCCGGGGGATCCCGCGGACTGGCGTGAGACCGGTTGGTTCGTCTTCGTCGCTAGAGTCGGCGAAGCGGCTGCGGGCCAACCGCGGGCCATCGTCCTCTTCGTCACTGGAATCGCCGAAGCGGCTAGAGAAGCGGGACTTTGGTTTTGATGCTGCCGGCGTAGGCTTGGAGCCCCTACCGAACCCAAGAGAGCGGACCGGGGACTTTGTGCGATTCTGCCTCCCAGAGTCCATAGAGCTTCGCATGGATGTTCGCATACCTGGGCCGACAGTGCTAGGACCAATAGAACTGAAAGGTCGTCTTGTGACAGGTCCACTTGGTGATGGGGAACGAGCACTGAAAGCACGAATGTTGGCTGACTGAGGTCGAGAATCGACGGATCCACTTCGCATTGATCGTCTCATCGAATAACGGTTACCATCAGCCGTGGTAGAAGACCTTGCCTTCTTGAAACTGCTTGAAGAGTCGCTACCGTTGGAGACGGCACGACGCATTGTCGACTTCTTCTTTGGCTGAGCGACCACAGGAGTTAGAGAACTTTGCTGCGTACCCATGGAAGCGGCACGATCGTGATTTACGGTTGACTTGTCCTGGGGTTTATTATAGTCGACCATAGCTACTGCGGATACGGGACGTTGCTTCTTTTGCAGCGCACCCCTAGGCTCTGAAGATTTCGGAGGTGCGCTCTTTCGCATTGATGAACGCATGTGCGTTTCCGGTGGAGACTCTGGTCCAGAAGCTCGCATTGACTTCTTCATCGCAGGCACAGTGGGCGATTTGGCTCTCACTATGTCCTCGCGATACTGCTTGTCCGGCCAAGGTGGAAATGGTGCATCCTGATTCGTGTCTCGCGGCTGAGAAGCTTGTTGTGCCACTACCTTTCCCTTCTTTTTCGGCTTTGGTCTCAATTCTGTTGGAGGGTCATCAGCCGTGCCCGGGGCAGCTGCTCTCTCCATCTGTTGTTTACGACTTTGACTCAGGCCAGACCAATATTGTTGTGCTCGGTCCCATCCTTCCTCTTGTGCTGGTTCGGAAAGTTCACTCTCGTTCCTGGCCAAAGGATTAGGTCTATTTGGTTTAGCGACTGGTGCAATGACAGGGCTTTCGACAATAGCATTAATGGATCCAAAACCGTCGCCCTCAAGGTCCGATAGATCTTCTGCCGCATCGCTGTAGATGCTGCTGCCCGAATCCTCGGATTCCTCGTCATGATGTGGATCAGTTTGTATCCGTAGACCCTCTGCAACTTCCCCAACAACTGGAGATCCAGGTTCATGGTGAGTAGCTTCAGGCTCGGGCTCTGAGATCCCTATACTGGCGGGCGTTGGGTCTGTCGCATAATGCTCCACGAAAGGGGCTGTAGAATGCTCTTGAAATTGCGAGACGTCGCTCGAAGAAGGGAAACCACCTGGCATTCCAAACCAATCTTCTTGATCTGTTTCACGACTTTCTGTGCCTGGGGTGGCAGGTTGGACTGCAATTGATGGTACGGAACTGATAGTTACCTGCGTTGACGACTCCTCCTCGACTGCACTGTTGGTGGGTGCAAATTTCTGACCAAGGGCGGTTCCGTTACTCGATAAGGACGAGGCCAGAGTAGTTGGCGAATTGTACGATTCGGCCCCATCATCGCTATATGTACTAGGATCTGTGTCGGAATGGTAGCCGGAACCTTCAACGGACGTAACCTCAGGAGGTAATGGCTCATTCGATGCATGCTGGGGTATGCTGATGTAAGGGCTACTACTCTTGTTCACAAAATCTTGATAAAGTACACCGCCTACTATTTGGTCAGTAGAGACTTGCGTCTCGCCAAGCTTTTCGTCGGAGTTGTTCTGGTTGACTGTTGGCCCAGAATCTGGCCTGGCCCGGTCGTTTCGCCCGCGTATACTGCCAAAGGAAGGTAGCATAGGAGTAGGCTTCATAATACTTTCTTGATCCGAGTCTGATCCTGCGACCACTTTATTCTTGTCGCGTCCGGAACCATACCACGCTTTGTCCGAGTCCTCCTTGTTTTGTGGACTCAATATCACAGGAGAATCGGGGCTAGTGGGTGGACTGGCAGCACGACCGACAGCGACTGGCTCATCGTCAAAGCTAACACGTGCCCTTTTCTTCCTAGAGGCAGGCTTCAAGCCTTCATCTGAGATGACCGATGTTGTATCAGACGCCTCGCTTACTGCCTTTCCATGAGACTGATTCCAACCTCCAGGTACAAACCCGGCCGGCGAAGGCCTACGTGGTGACGGAGAATGTTTGAGAGCAGACTTTGCAGGTGACACTGAGCGAGCTGGCGGTTGATGTCTCAATTCCTCTGGTGTATTTGATATGGGTTGAGACGAGAAGTGAGCAGCTCGTGCTGGGCTTAGAGATTGATGTCGAAGTGCGGATCCTGTATCTAGCGAGATAGCATTGGCCGGCGATTGTGACGATAATAGCTGACTTGTAGCCTTTTTATGCTGTTGGCCGTTTGCAAGTGGCTTTGACATATTCGGAGCTGTTCCTGTGCTAATGTTGCCCTTGTACCCCACAGTCTCTTGCGTCTTCTCTACTAGAATTGTTTCGTCTTCTTTCTCTTCAGCTTCACGGTCTTCTCTCACAACGGAAGGTTGCTTGGCCAGCAGTCTGGCCGCCCTTGTGTTGTAACTTCGGGGTCGCTCCGCCGAACTGCTCACATCAGATACCACCGAGTCTGTATCAGATGCGTAAGAAGACGTCTGCGTGCCTACGGCAGGGGCTATCCTTTTCTTTTTCCTTCTAGGTGCAGTATTTACAGTGTTGTCTAGCCCAGCTGGTTGAGATGTGGGAGCTGAAGGTGAAGGAGTTGATGAAGCACTTGGCGGTTGCCTTCTTGGGGTGGCCTCTCTAGTCTCAATTGCACCAGCCGCCAAATGACTGCCCTCTGTCAAGTCTCTGGCTACCACCGTTTTCTTCTTCTTGACTGGCCGCGCCGCAGTCTCTTGCATTCGGTATGCTATGTTTTGCGCTTCACCTTCCGGTAACCTCTGCGCAGGACTGCTCTTTGCCGAAAGCTGCGCAGCAGTTGATGACTGGCTCAAGGGCGATTGCGGACGTCGGCTGGGCAGTGGTGAGGTAGGCGGTGAATTCCGTGGGCTCATCGGTCGCGAGAAATTAATTGATTCTCGACTCTGTGCGCGTTCCTCATCCAACCTTGCAATCTTCGGCTTGTAATAATTTCGAATATCGCCCCTACCCAGCATAGCACCAGGTCCTCGGTCCAAACTGACACCTCGCCCGGAAGGCCCGGGAGGGGGAGAAAGGACCCTCTCCGGAGGCTCGACGCTTGCTGCCCGTCGACCTGATTTTGCCGGCAGCGGTGGGGGCAGCGACGTATATCCTTTGGGGAGGGCAGGTACTGGCGGAGGATCATCGGTACGCATGCTTGCTGAAGTCTTTCGATTCGGTGAAGGATCCCTGAATGACCGCTCGGTCATCGATCCAGAGCTGTTCTGCCGCTGTAACCCTCCACGGAGACTAGGACTTGCGCTCCCATTGGAAGATGTAGATCCCCGTCGCTGCATACGTTTGGTTTGTATTTCCCCCACTGGTGTAGGCGTCGTAGTGTGAGAGCGGAGAGCTGCCGCTGCAGCGGAATTGGAGAGACTTGCATTGGAGGCACGGCTGGCGAGGAAGGCCTGTACGGCTGCTGTAGACGCTGCAGCGGTTGGAGGGGTTTTGACATGCTAAAGGATTGATGTCAGTAGGATATTCTGCTTGTGAGAATGACACATGTATCAAAACGTGGGAAATTTACGGGGTTCGATTGCGCTCTCTTGCGATGGAACATGTTGCGCCGCGATTCGAGACGGACTCGCAGATGGGCTTGCAGTCAATGATTTGGATATATATCCCAAGCTGGCCTTCCTCCTATCGTGACCGGATGCTCTTACGCGAGGGCACAAAGGAAATTTTCCAAAGGCGGAGACGAGCTCAGTTAGTGCAAGTTAGAGGATGAAGCTACCGCGAATGACGTCGGAACAGAACAGCCATCCTGGTGATTCTCGTGGTGTCTGATACAAGTAACAGGTGTACACGATGAGGTAGATTCCGCGTGGAATGTTAGGCGATATGTGGCTCAACGCACAGTTCGCGGCTGATGTTGGAAGTTTGATGGGTTTCACTTTCAGGGCAGCGGCGCGGCAGGAGCGGACAGCAGTACAGACAGCGGGCAAGTTTTTGGGTCTGGCCCTTCTAACTGGGTGCGCGCCTCGAACGTCATGTTGTACGCTACCACTACTGAGGTTTTCATTTGATAGTTTTGTAGTTGAATCGATATGACCTATTGAGTTCTAAGAAGATTACTTGGAAGTTTCCCAGATCGAACGAAAGTACCACCGCTGCACTTGTTGACCTTAATATCATTAATCATTCCATCTCGTTTATTTTGTGGACTGTATTCATATTAGGACAGTTCCTGTACTCCATAGGTAGCACTTGAACGATAGCAAACATGGTGTTCTCATTCGATGACGAGTAATGTTGACTCCTTAATATTCAATGCCATCAACCTTCCCATTCCATGACCATGGCGCCCTCTACTGAGACGCCTCTACCGCAGATACCTCTGCCAGCGGGACTTCGCGAACGACAGGTCACAAGCAGCGCATCCGATCTTTCGTATCACCTAATCGAGGCCGAAGAGCGACCCAATCCCCTTATAATACTACTCCATGAATTCCCAGAGCTCGCGTATTGCTAGCGTAAGATTATGCCAGCCCTAGCAGCTACTAAAAATTGTGTTGTAGCCTTTGATCAAAGAGGGCACGGAAGAAATACAGGCTGGGACACTTCATCCTTCGAGGACGTGGATCTCCGAAATTTTCCTTAGACGAACCTGATGCGAGATATGGTTATTTTGGTACAACGACTTGGATACCATGTATAAATTGCGTAATAGGCACTACTTTGGCGGAGCGATTGCGAGGCCAGACATGTTTTGTAGAGTCGTCTTGATGGGCTATCCGTTTTTAGGGGCTCCTGAGTTGCCCTTCAATAAGAGTGCGGGTCTGGATGAAGAAAAAGGACACAGTCTGGATAAACACCAACAACTAGCCAATCTGCCAGAACCAAGGAAAAATTATAAATGGTATTACTCGACTGCGGCTGCTAATGCGGAGATGTCTTCACCGAAGGGCTTAAAGATTTTCTGAGGAGATGCGCCTAATGATCCTCATTCATTGGAAGATTCGACGGCCGAAGAGCTCTCGAAGCTGCCCAATTATTACATGATGCCGTTGGACATGGGAATGCCTGAGACAGTGTTCCAAGCCATGTTTCTCGCAGAGATCCAGCGGGCCAACCGGTACAAATGGCTTATTGACATTGAGCTCAAGATTTAAACCAACGAGTTTGGCCGTATTGGTTTCGAAGGAGGCTTGAATTGGTATCGTGTCGCCACTAATTCAGAGCTCATGCGGGACCTCGACATCTTTGCCGGGAAAAAGATGGAGGTACCACTACTGTTCATTGCCGGAACGAAATGTTGGCTGCCCTACCAAGTCCCAGGCTCGCTCGAACGAGTGCAGAAGGCCTGCGACATATTTAAGGTACGAAATGGATTGAAGGCGCTGATCATTGGGTCCAGCAGGAACAGCCTGAGATGATCGCTCAGAAGTTATTTGACTTCCTGCGGAAGGCTGACATGTAATTGCGGTGGGAGAGTGATCAAGAGGCGCTGGCGTATCGTATCTGAATCCTATGTCACAAATCTATAAAGATGATCGAGACTTTCATCTAGCGAGTACGCATCATGCCTAGATCTCATTCGTCACTCAATATGTAATCTTGAGATGGTGACGCCCCATCCTCGTAGAAATGTAAGAACGATTGCCAAGATCCGAAGGCAGAAGAGGTGTAGAATGCGTCTTGGCACAACACAATAGCATATAAAGCAGTGCTGATGATGATCGAAAGGGAAGCAAGAAGGGAGTGTAAAGCTCGCAGGTCGTCGGATGGCAAAGTTTGAGGTAAATAAGGCAAAGACAGACCCACGCACAAAATACAAGACAACGATCTGCAGCTGATGTGAGAAGGCATCACGTTTATCAGATGTGGAGCGATAGAGGCTCTGAGGTTTGC
>JAABUS010001436.1_pt1 | contig 51879 bp, 22 predicted proteins | sample 5560161 | NCBI WGS metagenome assembly JAABUS01 (sample SAMN10711885, study PRJNA513376) | rock metagenome | isolation source: Antarctica rocks | place: Antarctica: Victoria Land, Trio Nunatak nord | collected 2016-01-04 | reverse complement strand
CCTTCAACGAATTATTTATAGAAAGGAAGATATTCTATATAAAATATTTATTTATACTACCGTCTCGACTATATATAAGAAAATCTAGGTTTATAGAAACTATAATTTTAATCTACCGCTTATATTATATTATATATAGTTTATACCTTTAATTATATCTTTATACCTACTCTTCGTTATCTCCCTTTAAATTTATATTTTTATATTTACTCTTTACCTCTTTAAATATATTTTTATATCTACTCTCTCTCTCCCCCTCGTTAAAAGAGATTATTTTAATATTACTCCCCGATAAGGTGAGACTACCTCTAGAGATAAATAATATACTATTAATAATAATAAAAAAAAGAGGATTATTAGTAATTTTAATAATCCCCGTTTTAATAATCCCCGCTTTAATAATCCTCGCTTTAATAGTTTTTATTTTAATAGTCCTCCTCTTATACCTAAATTATAACGGCGGTAAAAGTCTTTTAAATAATAATTTAATAACTACGTCGATTTACTCTTAAATTATTTTATAATACTACTCGATATAGTTAATTTATTTATATTTATATATAGTTTTCTTAATATCGAATTTCCCGCCTCGAATAATATTACTATAATCGTCCTCTTTTAAAATATATTTATTAATATAATTCTTTTTATCTCGATTATTATATATTATATTACGACCGTTAATAGTATTACCGTTAAATTTCTATATATTTAAATATACCCTTAAGGGCCTCTACCGACGTTTATTAATAGAGACGAGATTATTATTAAATAATTAATAAAAAAGAGGGGTCGGAGGAATAATAAAAAATAAATTAAATAAAGTAAAAAACGGGCGGAACGGGTAACGACTATTAAAAAATAATAATAATAAAAGAGGTAGAGACTATCGGCGACTATTAACGAATAATAATAAAATATACCGGCGACGTTAGAAGAAAGGGTCTTTATTATTATTATTAAAAATATTTATTAAATTTTAAAACGCGTTAAAAGAAATCGAAAATTCTAGTTAAAGTTAAATTATAAATTTATCTATAACTTCTTTAATATTAAATATATAGTATACGGGGGGGACTATATATAAAATTAATATAAAAATTAAAAATTATACTCGTATTATTATATATAATTTATAGATAGTTTAGAATATTAAAGTTAAAATTATTTATAAATTAAATTCGGTTAAAAGATTCTATATTTACCGGGTTCTTTAACCGCCCTATTTTATTTATATTATTTTTAAATTTATTAATAATTCGTTTATTACTCTATTTATATAATTTTATTTAAATATTATAAACCTACGAGTCCTAATAATTTTATTCTAGCGCTCGAAGATATATAATATCACGATATATTTATAATAATATACTTTTTATATTATAAATTAAAAATCGTCTTCTAGGAGATATAGGATTTAGAAAGAATTTAATTCTATACCGCGAGCCTTATAATATTCACCGTTTATATATTATTATAATATTATTCTTTAAGGAGAGTTATAAATAGTCCGTTATATATAATAAAAAAAGTAAAAAATAAATTAATACTTTAAAACTCGATATTTATAATTATTTAAAAATAATAAAAATAGTATTTAAAGAACGAAGGAAGATAGAATCGAGAAAATAAAATAAAATTTATTTAAAAGATTTTAATAGTAGTGAATATTTATACCTTTTAATTAATATTAACTAGAATAGAGTAGGGTAATATATAAATATAATAATAATATATTTATATAAATAAAGAGAATAAAGAAAGTCGATATTTATATATATAATTAATAACCCGAATATAAAGGTAGGAGTATATTTAGTACTATATATAATACCCTACTACGTATAGTTATTTATTATATATAATATTGAAATAATAAATTTCTAGCCGATTTAATTAAATATAAAGAAATTATATAATATTAAAACTTTTTAAATTAAATAGTAGTATCTTCTCCTTAAATTATTTATAGTATAGAAAAATCTTCTAGTCTAATTTATCGGTTAAATTTAAATTTTTTAATAATATAATTATTTATACCCTATACAATTAATTTAACTATAAAGTAATTTAATTAAAATAATAAATTAACTACGGTTATATATAACCCCTTTAACGTCGGCGATTATAAATAAAACTTAGCTAGTTATAACTAAAATAAATATTATATATAGCGAATTTAATAAAATACTATAATTAATTTAAATTAAAAATATATTTAAGATCGTTCTATATATAATTATTATAGGAGTTTTCTATAAATTACCGCCGCCTAAAGAAATATAAGATATAGACTCGACTTTAAATTATAACTCGTTATTTATATAATTAATAACTTTCTTTATTTTTTATAATTTAATTATATATAAATTAATTTATAATATTATAAATTATTAGATCCGAGTTTTAATAATTTTTCTTAAAACTACTTTCTAGCTCGGAGTTATTAAATAATTATTTAAGGGATAAATTAACTTAAAAGTTTTTTAAAGAAAATATTATACTTTATATATTTAATTAAATATTAATATTCAAAGACCCTATTATATATAATCTCGTTATTATCTAGACGGTAGTAGGGGCCGTATATAAATATATATTTAATTATATCGAGGGATTAACTACCGGATCGGACTCTTCGGATTTAAAATAAATAATAATAAAGAGGGTATTAAAATTCGCGGCGAGTAAATAATACGAGCGGTAAAAATTATAAAGTATTTATATTTAAATTCTTTATTTAAATTAATTATATATAACTCTAGGTAGTCTATTAAAGTATATAATTAAATATTAATATAAATATTATCGAGATTATAGGAATTGAGTTATTTATATACGGTCCTCGGTTAAGAAATTACTATAATAAATACTATCTTATAATATTTACTAACCCTTTACTAGTAATATTAAATAAATTATTAATAATTTATTATAATTAACTCGGCTAGTTTCTTATTTATAATTTAATAAATTATCGGGTAGGCTAGTATATAGGATTTAACAAATAAAGAGATAATCGATACTAGTATTAAAAACTATTATCGCGATAATAAAAAGCGAACCCTACCCGACCCTCTATATAATTATAACCTCCTATCGTTTAGAGTAAGCTAATAAATTATAATAAAAATAATATTTTAATACCGCTATAATACGCCCGCCTAAATCGCGATTTCTAATATAATAAATATTATATATAATTATATTTCTACTCTCCTTCTACCTAGAAATATCCTATTTATATATAATAGTAATTATATAGAATAACGTATCCTCCCGCGGTTATTTCTTTATTAACGGTTTTAGTAATTATATATAATACTCTAAATTTAACCGATTATTAAATTCACGTCGATACTCTAGGTATATAAAATTAAGGATATATTTAACCTCGGTTTCTATAAAAGGGGGGAGTATAATAATTATATAAATAAAAAGATATTTAATTTTCCTAAATATATTAATCGCCTCTATATTTTCGCGGTAGTATAATATTATTAATAATAAATAAATTTTATCTAAAACTAAATAATCTACCCGATTAATTATATATAAATTCTATACAAAGGCGAGAAATAATAATATAACCGTAATCTCGATATTAACTAGGAGAAGAGTAGGGACTATATATAATTAATTAAAAATAAATATTAAATTATAATAAAAATAAATTATCCTCTACTCCCTATAACGGCGAAGGAGGTTTTATTTTAAAATTATTAATAAAATAATAATAATAATAATATACACCTTTAATAATTAAAATAAAATTACGAATAAAATACTCTTCCCACTTCTAGTAGGTATAATAATTAAGGTTTCTAGCCGACTATATATAATTAATATAAACGCGTCTCGTTGCGTTTAATTATATATTATTATATATAGTCTAAATAAAGTTTTTAACCCTTTAAAGATAATAAATTATTTTTATAATTTATATTAAATTAATACCGAAGAGCCTCGTTTAATTTATTTCCGTAATTACTAAATCTCTAAAGGGTTAATATCGTAGTCGCGTTTAATAATATAAATATAATTATTAATAATCGAGAGGAGTTTTAATTTTTCGATAATTTATTATTACTACCTTTAATTTATAATATCGTAAATTATAAATAAATTATCTATAAACTCTATATATAGATTTAAGTTATTATCGTAGGTCGTAGTATTCGTCTTTAATATATACGAGGTTTATATATAATAGATAGCCGTTAAAGAATTCGATATACCGCCGAGATTATTATTTTAATTTATTTCCGGATCTAGCTCGGAGGTTAAATTATTAATTATATATAATTTATATTTCTCCTAGTTTTTAGAGATTCTATATATTCGATACTTGATATTAAATAAGATTCTACGATCTAGATAAATAACGATATATTATTATTAACGAGTATTAATTAGGAATTTTATTAATAATATATTTTAATATTTAATAATATTATTTAATTAATTAATTATCTAGACTTCGTTCCCGTCGTAAAAGAGAAACCCTCGATCGAGAGGTTATTATATATAGTCTTTAAAATATCGAAGAAACGGGGGGAGATAAATAAAATATTAAATTAATAATTTATTAATTACTAGGAGTAAAAACCGAGCGACTAGCCGAGTTTTAATATATTATTCGGATTTATAATAACCGGTGACTATAACTATAGAACTATTATAAATATAGAGATTACGTATAGTTTTTTAATTATATTAAGAGATTTTAATAAGTTTTTTACGGCGTAGTAAAAAGTTAGAATTTTAATATATTAACGTCGCTAGTTATTAAAGGAATTACTAATTAATATAAAAGTAATCGTTAATAGCGGATTACTTAACTAGAAAGAAAATAAATATATTATCGTTTAATACCGTACTATTAATAGTTTTCTTAAAAAACCGAGAGGTTAATTTTAAATTAATTTTTACTCGATGAAAAAACTAGTCCTTAACTATATATAATTAATTACGGGGATTATCTAGGAACGAATAACCCGGTACTATATTATTAATAGTATCCGTTATATTTTAAATAAAATATTAAGGTACTTCGTTTAAATTAAATAAAAACTCTTTCTTTAAAGTTTAAATCGCCGATATTAATATAGATTTAAGAGTATCCCGCTAATTATCTAGTTTTAATTCAATATTCGGGTAGTTTATTTATATATATTTAATTATTAAACTTTATTATAGGGCTCGGTTAATTTATTTATATATAATCCGTATTTAACGTAGTAACTAGATAACGGATAATATTATTCTTAACTTTTTATATTAAAAGGCGTTAGAAACTAAACTCGGTTATAATAATCGAAATAATATTAATAAAAAACTCGTTATATTTCTAATAAACGATATTTTATATATAGCGATCTTAAAGAGATTATTTAACTCTTTAAATATAATAGTTTAAAAACTATAATTATATATAATGAATTATATTATTAAGAAACCTACTATAATTATAAATCTCTATTTATATATTATCGGAGTTTAATATCTTTAGGGCGGAAAAAGCGACTACTTTAATTTAAAAAAAACTATATTCGTAATTTATTTTTACGAGACTAGTAGAAAGATCCCGAATATATTTATATAAATTCTTTATATATAATTAAAGGCTCGAATTACGTAGGTAGTTATTTAAATCTAGGGCGTCGGTATTAATTATTAATAATATTTATACCGTTTAATTTATCTTTCCGATTAACTATTTAAATAAATAGTTATTTAATAGAAATTAATTTTAGAGAATAAAATTATCTTCGTTATCTCTTAATCGATTTAGAGAGATTAAGAGACTACTTTACTACTAGTAATACCGACGAAATATCTTTACTTCGCGGATTATATAGAAAGATTTTAATTACGTATAATCGGGCTCGAAAAAATTAAGAATATATATAATCGCGCGATTAATTAAAGAGGGAGATCTAGGTATTACGCGGCGGCGAGAAATATTTAAAGTTAAATATACCGTTTACTCGATTACCCTTTCTATTATAATATCGGTATTATTTATATCGACCGTTTATTAATATTATATATAATTAGAATAGTAGAGACTTTATTATTTATAATTATTAATAATAAACTTTATAGGTCCTCCTTATTATAACCTAAACTAATAATAAAATTATTAATATTAATAGAAAGAATTTAGGGGGGGGTTTAATTTAATTTTTATTTATTATTTTTTAAAACTCGGTCGAATATCGAAGTTTAACTAGTTTAGTTATTTTTATATCGGGTAGATATAAAGTCTTAAAGTTATTCCGAACTTTAAATAATTATATATAATAAAAATAAAAGAGACCCTTCCCCCTCGTTAAAGTTATTTATATATAACGGAGTTAAAGGGTATTATTAATAATTTAGTCGGACGAGAATAGAGCGGTAGTATAATTTTAGGAGGAGGGACTATATAAAGACCTCTCGAATTATATTTAATATAAGTTTAATTCTTTTCCGTTTATAGACTATATATATACGGGTTTAATACTTTTTAATAATTAATCTATATTAATTAAATATATCTTCGTTATTATTATATATAATTAAGGTATATTAAAACCCGGGAAAAACGGGTAACTCTAGGATAAAACTATTATTCGAGGGAAATTAAATTTAAAAAGGATTATAAATAATAAATCTTTCGAACTCCTTTAAAACTATATTTAATAATTCTCTTTTTACTTTATATAATCGCCCTAAATAATACTTTAATATAAGATTAATAAGATAGTATTTATATTTACGATAAATAATAATATAGTAATTTAAGAGGTAAACGAGGTTAAAGACTTTTATTATATATAATCTAAAAGGCCCGAATCGCGTATAATAATAAAATTATTAACGAGAACCTAAAGTATTACGTATATATATAATAGTAGTTCGTATATAATATAGGAAAAGGAAAATAGAAGTAATTATATATAATAAATAATATTATAGGAAAGAGGAAAGGTCTATATTTTATATATAATAATAAAAGATAATAGGAAAGAGAGAAAAAATATAACGATTTAATTTTATATTAAAATTACACGTAGTCTTCGTATAAAATTCGCGTTATATAGTAGTTTAATAATATTATTAAATCTAGATTCTATAACTACGTTTAAGGTTATTAACTATAATTATATAATTATATAAAGAGACTAGGGCCTACGAATTAAAATTATTTATAACTAAATAAGACGTGCGAATTAAATAAATATAACGAGTATTTATAACCTCTATATATACTCTTAAAATATACGAAATAAACTTAATTATAATGAGTACTTATCGCTACTATATATATTCCTAGAGTTTACGAATAGAATTTAATTACTAGGAGTATTTATAAATAATATATATAATTTTAAAACCTACGAAGTAAATTTAATTATAATAAGTACCCGTAAATAATATATATAGTCCTAGAGTATACGAAGTAAATTTAATTACGACGAGTACCCGAGAGTAATATATATAGTCCTAGAGTTAACGAAAGGAAATAGTAATAGAACGACGGAGTTAGGCCTATATATAATACGAAGGCCGGCGGAGGGGATATAATTATAATTAATATTAATAATTACTACGGGTAGTCTAAGAGTTACGAGACCGAATTTAATAATAACCGGTATTTACGACTACTATTTATAACGATATAATTTATAGAGTAAATTTAAAAATAACGCCTACGTATAGTTTTAACTACTAGAGTATAAGAGAGGGAAGTAACTATTAATACGAAATTTATAAATACTATATATAGTCGTAGAGTATATAAATAGGTAATAAAATATACTATTTATAATATTAAAATATACGAAGTAAATTTATTTATAACGATTACCTACGGTACCGAAGTTTAGGAATTTTAAATTTAATAATATTATTAAACCTAGATACCGTAATAACTCTTATTAAAACTACTAAATCTAATTATATAAAGTGTTTTTCTATATATAGATAATAATACTTATCCAAAAATTTTAATTAAGACGTATATCGAATATATTTATTAAACTCTATAACTTATAAGGTAAAACCTTTTTATTATATATAACCGTAATCGAGTTCTAAACTTATAAATTTAGTTATAAAAATTTTATAAATTTAGTTATAAAAACTACTTAATTAATATTAATCTAATTAATTAATTTATATAGATTATTAGGTTTATATATAAATTTATATATTCGTAAAGTTAGAAGCTCTTATTTATTAAAAAAGTATATAATTTATATAAAAGAAAGAAACTACGTTATTTATTTATTTACTCGTTTATTTTAATATCGAGTAGATAAATAATTAAATACTTATTTATTTATTAACCTATATATTATATCGAGTAGTAAATAAACTCTTAATATATTAAATATACTAAATTTATTAAAGTTTTTAGTGAATTTTAATTATAATATTACCTCTTTCTTTTAATTTTCTTTATTTTTAAAAATAATCCTATATCTTTTATTAAATAAAGTAATATAATAAATTATAAAAATAAATTACTTCTAAAGGTCTTATAGTTATAATTATATATATATATTATATTATATATTAAACCGAATATCGATTATCCTCGTTATTATCGAAATACGGGGAGTATATTAAAACTAGGAAAAAATACGAGCCCTCCGAGTTTATTATTAATTTCTTAGGAATTAATAAAACTTTAAAATATTTAAAACGTAAAGAAAAGAAAATTAAAATTACGTAAAAAACGGCGAATAAAGTTATTAATTAAAAGAATACGAAATTAAAAAGATTTCGTTAATAAAAGAAATTCTTAAAAGAGTATAAATAAAAGATATTCGATAAAGGTTTTATAAATATAAAGGAGTTAAAGTATTTAAAAGAATTTAAGAAATTTAATAAAATAAAATATATAATAACTTTGGTTTTATATTTCGATAATTTTATATCTTTAAAATCCCTTTCGTTAAAGACCCTCGATTAATTTTTTTATATCGTTATTCCTAGAATTTCTTTAGAAGTTCCCGATAATTAATTAAATTTATTAATAACTCTTAAATATTCTCCGATTCGTCGTAATTTTTTTATTTAATAAAATAATTTTAATTTTTTTAATTTAGAATTTCTTTTATTTCGAACTCCGTTTCTTTTTTAATCTAGAAATAAAAAGTATTTTATAAAAATATTTTAAAATTTATTAACTTTAATCGAGAGATATAGAATATTAAATATATTTTAACGTTAATTAAAAAATTTAGTTTATAATTAATTAGTCCTTTATTCTTCTTAATCGAAAATAATCCGATTTTAATATAATTTAATTTTTTACTCAATCTTTTATTTATTATATTTTTTATTAAAAAATATATTTTATCCCCTTTCTTTAATTAAAGATACTCTTTTTAATATTTATTTATTATTAATTTAATCCAAGTATTTATTAATTTAATTTAGGTTTATATTTTCTTATATAATATTTTTATATTAATTATATAAATTAATACCCTATATATATTATATCCCTATTTTAAATCGAGAAATATATTAATATATTTATTATAATTCGCGAAAAATAGTATAAGTTTCGTTATATTAAACTACGCGTTATTAAATATTAATTAAATTATAAATAGAAGTTTTATTTAATTATTCTATTTCTTATTTATATAATATTATAAATATATTTTTATTATTTAATTTATTTACTCTATTTATTTATCCGTCTATAAATAATATATAATTAATATTTATAATTTAATTCCGATAGTATTAATTAATATTTTTTAATAATTAAAAATAAATTATTTATCTCGGTTAAAAATAATTAACCTAAATATCCTATAATTTTTAATAAATCGATTTAATAATATAAAAATAATTTATTCGGCTTTATAAATTTCTTTAATAAATATTATTATAGTATATTTATTAAATTTATTATAAATTATTATTATCGAGTTAAAGGTTTTTAAAGTAATTAAATTCTTTAATTTTAATAATTTAATAACGAAATTTATTATAATATTATTTTATAGTATTTCTAATACTAGGGCGAATTAAATTTAACTATATTTAATATACTTTATAGATTTATTTTACTAGTATTCGATATATTTTTTAATATATTTCTCGACGTACGACTTTAAATCTAGCGCGTTATATTTTTTATAAATAAATTTTATAATTTTAATAATTTTAAGGTATCCCTAAACCGGATTATTATAATAATCGCGAATATTTTCCTTAAAATATCCTTTAAGAAGATAAGTCTTTTTATTATATTTTAATAATTTAATTTATAATTATTAATTTTTTAATATAATAGTTAAAATATCGTTTTTATATTTTTTCTAAATACTATTTATAATTCCGAGAATAAAGATATATAATATCGTTATTAATTATTATATTAGGACTAGCGATTTATTCTATTATTATATAAAGATTAATTATATTACTACGTTTTTATTCTTTATATAGTTTTCTTATTTATTAAATATATCGGCGCGATTATTATTTTTTCCTAAAATATAAAAGATTTTAAATTTATATTATTTTAATAACTCTAACTATTTAATTTATCTTCGATTTAATTATTTTATTATTATAAAATTTAGAAAATTTTTATAATTTATAAAGATAGTAAGGTTTAAATAACTCTTTATATATATTTATTATTACTTTAATACGAATACTACTACTAGTAATTTCTTATTATAAATATTATAGTTTTATTTTATTAATAATATTTTTCTAGAATAATATATAATAAAGTACTATTTATCGTTTTTTTATTAAAATATATAAATATTTATTATTAAATTTAAAGTGTCGGTTTCGATTCGAGCTAGTTTATTATTTCGAAAGGAATATAATACCGGCGGTTTCTCGTAAACTTCTTTAAATATTTTAAAAGATTATTATTATTCTTTTCTTTATTAAAAAGTAATAGTTTTTTTTATAATATTTATTAATAATAAGACTTTTTTAGAGTAGTTTTTAATAAATTTTTTATTAAAATTCGTAAATCTTAAGAAACTCTATACCGTTTTAATATTATATAATATAAATTATTTTTTAATACTTTTAATCTTTTCAAAATTTATATAAATACCTCTAGTATTAATTATAAATTTAAGAAATTTAATTAATTCTTTATAAAATTCGTATTTTTTTAATTTAAAGAGAAGTCTAGCTAGTAATAAATAAATTAAAATATTCTATATATATTAAATATATTCTTCTTTATTAATAGAGTAAATTAAAATATTATCGAGGTATATAATTATTATTATAAAATAATATAATTATTATTATAAAATATATAATTATTATTATAAAATATATAATTATTATTATATTTAAATATACTCGTATAATATTATTAATTAATATTTAGTAGGTTACTAGTATATTAATAAATCCGAAAAATATTATTAAATATTTATAATAATTATATTTAGTTTTAAAAATAGTCTTTTACTCCTCGTTTTCTTTTATTTAAATTAAATTATACGCGCCTCGAAGATTTAATTATATAAAGATTTTTATTATTATTAATCGATCTTATAACTCGTTAATATTTAATAAAGAGTATTAATTCTTTATTATAATATTATTTAATTTTCGATAATTTATATAAAATTATAGATTTTTATTCTTTTTTATTATAAAAAGAATTAAATAATTTATTAATAATTTAAATTCTCGAATAAATCCTTTTTTAAGATTCTCGTCGATATATCCGCGAAGTACTCCGAGTTTTTTTTTTAATAAAATATAAATAAATTTAAATATCGGTATTTTATTAAATTCGAGTTTAATTTTATAATTTTATAATTAATATTTAAATAATACTTTTATAATTATCTTTTTTTAAAAGAAGTACTTTTATTATTAATATTCTTTAAGGATATTAAGAGGTTCGTTTTTATTTTTAGAAATTTTAATTTATTTATTTTATTAATTTTTTTAATTAATATATATTGAATCGGATCCTTTTATAAAATTATTTTTATATAAAAATAAAGTATTATAAATTTCGACTAAGTTATAGTTTAATTTTTTATTTATAATTATCTTTTATAAGTATATAAATATTATATTAATAATATCTTTAATACGCGGGAATATAAATACTCCTCTTATTTAATTTATTATTAAATTATATTTTATTAATTAAGGTATTTTTAGAATAATATAATAAATAATTATTTTTATTATATCGAAGGTAATCTCTTTATAGTAGTATTAAATAATAATTAATAATAGGAATATTTCTTTATTTACTCTTCTTATTAATAACTTCGACTCGTCGGTTAATTAAAATTTATATTATTTTTTCTTTTCTCGAGTTAATAAGTTAATTACCTAAATTATTATTCGAGATATAAAATTATTAATTACTTTTAAATTTATTATTATAACGACCTTATATTTATTAATTTTTATTAATATTCGTATATATATATCGTATTAAATTAAATATAAATATTATTTTAAAGTTAATATATTAATCTCTTTATATTTCTCTTTAATATAAGGGACTAGTCTTTTCCCGATAAAAATAGAAATCCGTAATATTCTTTAGACTCGAAGTACCTTTTATAATTTTTGATTAAATAATAATATTATTTATTTTAATTATAGTATTTCGTTTTTTTACTATATCTTATCTAGTTTTATAATTATAATTACTATTCTTTATTATAACTTAAGAAGGCTTAATTCTCCTTTTTCTTTATTAAATATTACGGATAATTATCTTTCGAGTAATTATTCTATTAATTATAATTATATTTTAATTTTACGATATATTTTCGCTCTTTTAAACTATCGTAATAGTATTTATAATATTCGTTTATATATATTAATTAATATATTTCCTTATATCGTAGGTAATATTTATTATAAGTATAATTAATTTTAAAAATTTTTTTTTTTTTTTTTTTCTTATCTTCGGGTTTTTTTTTTTAATATAATAAATTAAATTTTAAAATTATCGAGGTAATTTATTATTTAAAGTTATTCTTTAAAATTTATTATATTTTATTCTTATTCTTATCCTTCCTCTAAATCTTTTTTTAAAGTTTTATTATTATTATTATTTAATTCTTCGAGCTCTCGAATTCTTTAAATAATTTTTTCTTTAATCTTTCTTTATTTCCCGAGTAAATTATTAAGAATAGAATTATTTTATACTAGATTTTTAAGGGACTCGGTTACGTTATCCGATATCTCCTTCTTAAATATATTTAATTATTATTAATTTATTATATTTTTCGAATAATAATTCCTAACGATATAACCCGGTTTATTATAATTATAATAATTTATTATTTTTTTACCCTTTTATTATTATTTACCCCTTTTTTAAAATCCTCTCGTAGGTCCTTTCTTAATAAAATCGGGTTTTATTAATATATAATTATACGGGTTAAGTTTTTTATAATAGTAATAATTAATTAAATTATATTTATTATTATAAGTTCCTAAACGTCTTTATTTATTAATCCCTCCGTTATAATATTTCTTTATTATATATTTATATAACTTATTATTAATTTTAATTATTTATTTAATAAATATATCGAGGTCCTTTATAATAACTCCTATTTATATAAATTCGTCTTTTATATTATTTTTTAATCCTCGTCGATATATTATTATAAAAGTAGTATTATCTTAATCCGTAAATATTATATAATATTAAAATTATACCGAGTAATCGGACGTAGATCTTCGTTATATTAAATATTAAATAATACGAATTATTATACTATTTTCGTTAAATAGTTTAAATATATAACGAATCTCGGTTTTAAATTTAAAGAAGTTCTCTATTTAAAACTTTATTAATAAATTATTAATATTATTTATTACTTTTATATAATATTTTAGGAATAATTTAATTTATTTTTATATATTACCTTTTATATAGGTTATTATAAAGGTTATTTATTTAATAATTAATATTATATTCTCGTTAAATACGAAGAATAATTAGAGTTATAATAACTAGTTATTAAGTTTCTCGCGCTCTTTATAATAGTAATTTAAGTGGGTAACTTTAATATAGTCCTCTTCTTCTATAATATTACGTTTTTTAATATTATTTTAAATATTTAAAATTAAAGTCTTTATTAATCTTAAAGTATTTATTTTGAAAGTATTTAAAATATTAAGGCTCTCCGTTTAATATTTAAATATAATATTAATAGAATTTTAATTAATACTCGTAGAATAAAGTATTAAGGATTAAAGGATAATAAATTTCATATTAATATAAAATAAAACTAAATAAATTTAATAAATTTAATTAATAATTTAATAAATATTTATATTTAGAATTTATAATTAAAAGTTTTAAAGGAAGTTAAATACGAAGTTTTTATTTATTAAAAAAATATATAATTTATATAAAAAAAAGAAATTACGCTATTTATTCGTTTACTCGTTTATTTTAATATCGAGTAAATAAATAATTAAACGTTTATTTATTTACTAGTTTATATATTATATTAAGTAATAAATAAACTCTTAATATATTAAATATACTAAACCTATTAAAGTTCTTAACGAATTTTAATTATAATAATAATTTATTTAAATTTTAATTAAAGTTACGACGGAGGAGTAATTAATAAAAATTTAATAACGGTATTAACTAACTCCTTTAATATACTTCGGTATTTATCGATATAATTAATATCTTTATATTTATATATAATCCTCGAGGTATCGTAGTTATTATTTTAAATTATATTTTTATTATTATCCTCCTTCGATACTCTTTTATTAATATAATTCTTAAAATCGCGATTTTTATAAATTATATTTTAATTATTAATAATAGAGTTATTAAATTTCTACGTCCTTAAATAAACTCTTAGTAGTAATTACCTTCGTTTATTCGTTAAAAATAATTTACTCGTCGGACGAAATTTATAAAAAAGAGAAAAAGAGTTAATAAAAATATTAGGATAACGGGCTTAAAAAGAGTAATAAAAAGAAGAAAAATAATAATAATAGTAACGGCGACTATTAAAGATAAATCGATTTATATAAATTAATAATAATAATAAAATTCGTAGAGGGGGCGGAGTTATATATAATTAAAAATTATTAAAAATATTTAATATTAACGGACGGTTTTAAAATAAACGCCCGAAGTATAAATATAAATATACGAAGTAGAAATTAATAATAACCTCGTTATTAGAGTCGAAAATTAAATTTATTATTAATTACTATTTTTAGAAATTCCTTTATATCGAGTACTTTTAAAATATCGGGTTTATAATATATTATAAATATTATATATAAAATTAATATAATAATTAAAAATTAATATTTACTTTATTATATATAATTTATAATCGGTATAATAAATCGGTATTAAAGTTATTTATAAACTAGACTCGGTTATAAAATTCTATATTTATAATTATATAAGATTTATCCTAGATTATTTTATTCGTAAAATTATTAAACCTAAATCTCTTAATAATTAATCGAAAATATTATTAATATAACTCTATTTTAAAACTCGAGGACTATAAATACTAATAATAGAATTAACGCGCTCGAATATATATTTAATTACTCTCCTTTTATAGTACCCGAGTTTAATTATTATTAATTTATAATCGTCGATTAATAAATTAAAGATTTAAAAAAGATTAATTTCGTTTTAAAAAAATTTATAAAACTCGCTATCTATTATTAATAAAGTAGAATTATATATAATTTACTATATATAAAAAAACGAGGTAAGAACGGAGTTAATAATTAAATATTTAATATATATAATTAATTAATAATAAATAAAGAGGTATATATTTAAAGAAGAAAGATATTAATATAAAATAAAATTTTAAACCGAAATTATAATTAAGATTAAATATTTATTTCTTAAGCTAGCTTTAATTAATATAAAGTAAAATATTAATTTATAATAATATATTTATATAAATAAAGATAATAAAGAAACGAAACGACGAATATTATAAAAATAATAACTATATACGGAATTAATTATTTATATACGAGACTATATATAACTATTTACTATATATAGTATTTTATTATATATAGTATTTAAATAATTAATTTCTAGTCGATCTAGTTAGATATAAAGGAACCGTATAATATTAAGAATATTTAAATCGAATAATAATACCGTAATTTTAAATTATTTATATTACGAATAAATTAACTCTTTTAGTTAATATATTAAATCCGGACCTCCTAGAAATACAATTAATTATTTTTATTCCGACCGAGTATATTAATTTTATTATTATATATAATTAATATATATTATTAAAGAATATTCTAGAAAATAACTAGAGTTTACGAACTAAAATTAATTATAATAAATATTTATTATTATAATATATAGTCCTAAAGTTTACGAATTAAATTTAATTAAATAAATATAATTATAATTAGAGTTTACGAACTAAATTCGATTATAACGAATATTAATAATTATTATATATACTCCTAGAGTTTACGAGCTGAACTTAATTATAATAAATATTAATAATTATTATATATACTCCTAGAGTTTACGAGCTAAATTTAATTATAATAAATATTAATAATTATTATATATACTCTTAAAGTATATAAAGTAAATTTAATTACGACGAGTACCTATAAATAATATATATAGAAGAACGCGGTATAAAGATAATAATTAAAGTAATAAAAGGTTTAATAAAGAAATAATTTATTTTATTATAAAATAAAAGAATTTAAAAAGTATTTATATATAATTTTAAAGTATATAAAGTAAATTTAATTATAATATATATTAATAATTATAATATATAGTCCCGGAGTATATTAACGGAATTTAATTATAATAAATATTAATAATTATTATATATACTCCTAGATAATTATTAACGGAATATATAATTAACCGACGGAAATAAATTATTAGAAAAATAATAAAAAAAGGGGAATTTTAATTTAAAATTTATTTAAATATTAAAAAATCTATCGAACGGAGTTTTAACGAGTAACGGTTAATATTTAAAACTACGAAATCGATTTTTAATAAAATATTAAAAGATTTTAATTTTATATTTATAATAAAGGAGTTACTAGATTCTAGGCGAAATATTCTATACCGTTAAATATCTTAATTTATATTTTCTATTAATAAGAAATATTATAATATTATCGTTAAAGAATTTACGAAGGTAACGATAAATAATATTATAAAACGAAAGAATTTAAAAAGTATTTACGTATAATATTAGAGTATATAAATTAATCTTAATTATAACCGGTATTTATAACTATAATATATAATTTAGAATTTACGAAAATAATTTAATTATAACGAGTACCTATAAATAATATATATAGAAGAATATAGTATAAAGATAATAATTAAAGCGGTAAAAAACTCGATAAAGAAATAGTTTATTTTATTATAAAACGGAAAGATTTAAAAAGTACCTATATATAGTCCTAGGGCGTACGAAGTAAATTTAATTATAATAAATATTAATAATTATAATATATAGTCTTAAAGTATAAGAATTAAATTTAATTATAATAAATATTTATAAATAATATATATAGTCCTAGAGTTTACGAAGTAAATTTAATTACGACGAGTATTTATAAATAATATATATAGTCTTAAAGCTAGCGAAAAGAAATAATAATAAAACGGCCGAGTTAAACCTATATATAATACGATAGCCGGCGAAGAGGATATAATTATAATTAATATTAATAATTATTATAAATAGTCTAAAAATTACGAGATTGAATTTAATAATAACCGGTACCTACGATTATTATTTATAATAATATAATTTATAAAATAAATTTAAAGATAATATTTATATATAGTTTTAATTATTAAAGTATAAAAGAGGAAAATAACTATTAATACGAAACCTATAAATATTACGTATAGTTATAGAGTATATAAATAATTAATAAAACGTACTACTTATAATATTAAAGCGTATAAAGTAAATTTATTTATAACGACTATTTATAGTATTTAAATTTAGGAATTTTAAATTTAATAATATTATTAAATTTAAATACTATAGTAACTCTTATTAAAACTACTAAATCTAATTATATAAAGTATTTTTTTATATATAAATAGTAATATCTATCCAAAAACCTTAATTAAAACGTATATCGAATATATTTATTAAACTCTATAAGTTATAAGGTAAAACCTTTTTATTATATATAATTATAATTAAATTCTAAACTTATAAATTTAGTTATAAAAATTTTATAAATTTAGTTATAAAAATTACTTAATTAATATTAATTTAATTAATTAATTTATATAGATTATTAGGTTTATATATAAACCTATATATTCGTAAAATTAAATATATTTTATTTATTATAATAAGAAATAAAAGAAAAAAGAGAAGAAATATAATTATTTAATTTTATATTATAATTATATCTAGTCTTCGTATTAAATTCGCGTTAAAATTATATATAATAATTTAATATTATTATTAATTCTAGATTTAATAATTACGCGAAAGACTATTAATTATAATAATATAATTATATATATCGACTCGAGTTTATAAATTAAATTTAATTATAATTAAATAAATATATAAATAAAATAAATATAACGAGTATTTATAACTTTTATATATAATTTAAAAATACACGAATTAAATTTAATTATAATAAATATTAATAAATATAATATAAAATTCTAGAGTATATAAATTTAATTTAATTATAATAAATATTTTAATTATTATATATACTCCTAAAGTTTACGAAGTGAATTTAATTATAATAAATATTTATAAATAATATATATAAAAGAATATAATATAAAGATAATAATAAAAAATAATAAAAAACTTAATAAGAAAATAAATTATTTTATTATAAAATAAAGAAATTTAAAAAATATTTATATATAATATTAAAGCGAATAAATTATTAGAGTTAATTTAATTAAACTAGAATATTATTTAATATTTATATATAATTTTAAAGCTAGTAAAAGGAAATAATAATATAATAATTATATTATATTTATATATAATTTTAAGGCCTACGAACTAGATTTAATTATAATAAATTTTTATAATTATTATAATTAATATAAATACTACGAAGTTAAATTAAATTATAATTAATATCTACGATTATTATATATATAAATTATATATAGAAAGTAAAAAGATTAGACGAAATTTTTATTTTTATTTTCGTCCGAGAATTTCTATATCCTCGCGCGATATCGGTTTATTTTTTTAAATATATATTTTTATAATTATTAATTTAAACTAGGTATTTTAAATAATATATAAAGATTTTTTATATTTATATATATTTTATTTCTAAATATATTATTTTATATTATATAAATTTAAATATTAATTATAATATATAATAAAGAAGAGAATTAGTCTTTTTTATTTTATTTCTTTCCTTTTTCTAAGGAAAGGAATTTTTTTTATATTAATATTTATCCTAATTTCTTTAATTTCTTTTTTTAATTTTCGAAAAAGTCGAAATTCTTTTCCCGGTTCCGTAGTATAATAATAATTTAGATTTTTAAACTAAATATCTTTATATATTTATAAATACTAGCTCGATTAAAAGTATTTTTAAAGATTCGAAATTAGCGCTAAAATCTATATATTTTATATATATAAAGTTTCTTTTTATATAAAGATTTAACTATAATAAATTATTTAATTTTATTCGATTAATTAGATTTAAAATAAAACGGTAAACGTTTATTATTAAGAGTTAGTACTAGTCTAACTATTAATAACGGGCGCTTATTATTTTATTCTAGATTTAATTAATTAAAAATATTTAAACTATCCCGGCCCGTTAATTAATTTATCCGAGTAGAAATATTAATATTTTTAAATAATAAACTATTAATAACTTTATTAATATATAAATTATCTAGTTCTAAGAGTAGTTTTAGAATCGTAATAAAAATACGTATAAGTTTTATATATAAATTTAAGAGATTAGATAGGGTTTTAATTTCGTTTTTAATATAATTCTATATTCTTAATATTATCCTTAATATATAGACCTATATCCTTATAATTACTAAGCGAATCTTAGTAATAATTAAAGATTCGGGGTTAGCGTAAAAGTCTATATATTTTATATATATAATGTTTTTTTATATATAAAGATTTGACTATAGTAGGTTATTTAACCTTATTCGACCAATTAGATTTAGAATAAAACGGCAAGCGCCCGCCGCTAGGGGTTAGTACCAGCCTAGCTACTAATAGCGGGCGCTTGCCGTTTTATTCTAAATCTAACTGGCTGAAAATATTTAAGCTATCGCGGCCCGCTCACTAGCCTATCCGAGTAGGAACATCAATATTTTCAAATAGTAAACTACTAATAACTTTACTAATACTAAAGAGAATCTAGTTCTGAGAGCAGTTTTAGAATCGTAACGAGAATGCGCATATATTTCGTATAGAAAGCTAAGGAATCGGATAAAGTTTTTTTTTTTTTTTTCGTCTGAAAATTTCTAAGTCTCGCGAGTGCCCACCATATTCCTGCCCCACAGAGGCCCCTCCATTAAATCTCACAGGGCAAATTTCGACCCTCAGTAATAAATTGATAACTTTATAAATACTAATCCGAATTAGGTAATTTTTATATGGTTGAAATCGCCGGGGTCTATTCTATAATCGCTGAAAATTTGATTCAATTCGGCTCATAGATAAGCCTGTACTAAGGTTGTGGGTTTGGTTGTAAAAATTTTGTAGGTTTGGTTGTAAAAACTAGTAACTTAACACCGATCTAACCAATCAATTCATATAGATCATTAGGTTTGTATATAAACCTGTATATTCATAAGGTTAGGATAATTAGGAAAGTAGTTAAGAAATATTTAATTTTATATTTAATTTAGACTAGCTTTTTAATACTAGTTATATATAATTTATAAAAATAAAAATAAAATATATATACTTTTATATATAATTTATATATATATATATATATACCCTATTATTACTTTTATATAATTTATATATATATATATATATACCCTATTCGCTGCTCCTATATATAGTTATATATATATATATATATATTTTATTACTACTTTTATATAATCTATATATACCTCTATATATAATTATATATATATATATATATATTTTATTTATTATTATTATATAACCTATATATACCTCTATTTATAATTTATATATAAACTCTTTATTATTTTAAAATATAATTTATTTTTATTTATATATCGTTTATTACTTTATATATATATAAGTTATTACTATACTAGTCTAAATTAAATATAAAGTTTAATATTTTAACTACTTTCTTAATTATCCTAATCTTTATACTATTTAATAAAATATATATATATATATATATAGGTTATATATAAGGGTAGTAATAAAATATATATAGATATATAAATTATATATAGGAGTAGTAATAGAGTATATATAAAGTTATATATAGGTTATATAGAAGTAATAATAAAGTATATATAAATATATATATAAATTATATATAAATATATATATAAACTATATAGGAGTAATAATAAAGTATATATAAACTATATAGGAGTAGCGATAGGGTATATATAAATATATATATAGACTATATATAGAGGTATATATAGGTTATATAAGAGTAGCGATAGGGTATATATAGGCCATATAAGAGTAGTAATAAGCTATGTATGCGCGTATACATGGGCCATATATAGGGGTATATATAGGGTATATATAGCTATATATGGGGGCAGCCTTATAGGGAGAGTAGGGAGGAAGGGAATAGTAGGTAATCCCTTCCCTTCCCTAGTAATCCCTGCTCCTTCCCTTCCGCTCCCTGTTCCGTAGCGTATCTGGCACTCTATCCTATCACTTCTGGGGTAGCCTTCTCCTCGAATTATTCTACTTAATAAGGTATACGTACGCGCATATATAGGGGCAGCAATGCGCCCATGTATGGGGGTTAGTAATGGCCATGTATGCGCGCTTATATGGGGGGCAACAATGGCCATGTATACGCGGGGGCAGCGGGGAAACAGGGAGTAGAACCCTCCCCTTCCCTGTTTTTTCTTAGTATTCCCTTCTCATTTCCCTTCCCTGGGGCCCATTCCCTTCCCTTCCCTTCCGCGGCGTACCATCGCGATGGATAGTGAGCGCAGATCACCACTGTCGTCGTCTTTTTGTCTACAAGATAAGCTACTCATACGTTGGATCTGAGCTTTGTACTCTACGACTTGGAACATTCTCAAATGGGATATCACAAAATGTTCGATTGTCTATGGGTACCTTACAGCCAAGTAGCAGTGGCACAAAACTGGTTCCGCACCCAGGCACAGTAATTTGCGGGACTACTCATCTCAATACCTTTTCAGACTCGTTCAGCGATCGCCGATTGGTTGGCACAGCAGAGGACAAACCAATAACCTGATAGTTCATGTTGTAGATCCCGTCTGGGCATCCTGTACACACAGTCATGCCATTCGTTGCAGACATGACCACGGCGCCTGTTGAGTCTATCAAATTGAGCGTCTGAGCCCCAGCCTGTACCCCATTGAAAGCGCCAAAGTTGAAACCAGGACCCAGTGTCGTAGTATTCAGTGTCACGTTATTACTGATACCGGAGATCCGCATGCCCGTGGACTTGGCTGGAAGAACCACCGCCCAGTTCAGTGCGTCGTAACCGGTGCTGAAGTCGCGGGGTTGTTGGCCGTAGAGACCAGCGGTGTTGTTTGGACATGAGGCGTTTTGCAGGATTGTTTTGTACCACAGGACGCCCACCGCTGGGATATTTGGGGGTGGTACCATCGAAGATGTGCTTCCGCCGGCTTTGTAGGCTACTATGAATGAGGTGATGATCCGCTGCCAGGCATTGTGGGGAAATTTGTCTTGGGTGGCATAGACATGGCCTTGTGGATTGTTGTTCTCTTCGAGCCAGAGATTGCCAATATAATGACCCTCTGGACCATCGTTCTGTACCGCGTCGTTAGCTTGCATAGGTAGGATCCAAAGGAATGTGAAAAATTCATGTAGCAGAGCCATACCCATGATATTATTTCGACAAAGTCTGGCTGGGGAGACATCCCGAGAATGTTTTGCATGCGAGTAGGAAGATTCAATTCGCCAGCGCGATATAAGTTGGTGTTGTACTGTACAATTACAATCATTTCCTATGCTGAGAGGGTCTTCAAGGAATACACACCGAGTCCTTGTACTGGAGAGCGCTTAAAGCTACTGCACTGTCAGAACAGCTCAAACTCCTGACCAGTCTTAGATACGCACCGATCATGTAATCTTTTCCGTGTTGCTTGGCGCCAGCTATGACAGGTAGGTCGGGAGAAATGTCTCCAGGGTAGAGTCCACCGTAGCCCCCTAAAAACGGCCAGGCAGCCTCCCAGCTGAAAAGTCCATCGACCAGCCCGCCCCAGTAAGAGTACCACTGAATAGTCTTTTCAACAACAGCCGAAAGTCTGGATCAGAAGAGACCTTACCCCTGACGCGGCAATATAGTATCCCTGTGTTTCGTCAAAATCGGGAATGAAATATATCTTTGTGTTCAAAGATTGCTTCCAAGCTGTAAGCACCAATGAGCCTTTGGTACAGCATTTTGGCTAAAGGTGCCAATACTCACTCTGCCATTGAGTGACTGTGAGCCCGCCGGCCGAGTAGGTTGATATCATCGGAAAGCCATTGGGTCCTCTATACCACGCAGAACTACCTAGATATCGGTTCAAGATCGCGTCATATTTACTTAGCTAGACAAGGACACAGCTTCTGTCAACCGAATTGTCCATTTTTGTACTCTAACGTCTTACCAAATTGCAACTTTGTCCATTTGCATAAGATGGGGCGCAAAGTTCAGCGGCATCTATACTGATGAAAAGTTTGAAGCCGACATAGGCTGCGTATCCGAATAAGCTGCTCAGGTCGTCCGCGATATAATATTGGGTTGGATCCCCTATATTCAAGACAAAGCCATCGAGTCTAGAGAATCATGAGATAGTATCAGAATACATAGTCAGCAAGATTGACCCACTTCATAGCCCTTGCATCATCGACATCTTGATGTGCATGCGCCTCAGTGATGGGGCCAACAATCTACGAGCAAGTCATCATTCCATTCTCCACTTGGAAACAAATGATAAAGGCTCCTACCATGTAATGGGCGAACACTGCCTTGGCGAGCACGAATTCAAAGAGTAATGATGCCGTGGCAAGGGCGAAGAGGATAAACAAGGAACACATGGTTGGGCCTGTTATGGTGGATGAATGCTTGGTTTTCCCATCTATTATAATACAGGACGAATCGTTGGCGTTTGACTTTTCAGCCCTTGCATAACGAGCTCTTCGGATAGTGCCTCATTAGCCCGAGGAATGTAAAAAACGGATCTATGACTTTCCATGGAATGCCGAGGTGAGTGCCATGCATCCGAGATTCGATCTAAAGTTGTGGAAACAGTCTTCTGTAAAATCGACTATACGTCAGTCGCTGGAACCCAATTTGTACCTAAATCTACCCTGGTGTGATTCAACAGAGCAATGCCGGAGGAAGATCGCAAGAGTACAAGCGCATCAGTGCTGCAGGCTCGTTACTCGGCGGCATGGTGCCAAGGAAGCATCTATCCGCGCCTACCACCTAGTAATTCCCAAAAAGGTCCTATATTGACAGCACCTGGGATAGTATAGGCTTCTCTCTGGATCTCTCGTTACTTATTGCATTTGGCGATGTCCCATTGTTCGGCAGGAGCCCCGTTTTGCCTGGCACAAGAGAACGAATTATAGAACCCTCAAGCGACAACATGTGGGAAAACCGGTTAATGAAGAGCTCTGACTACTGCGTAACAAATTCATACTGTAGACATTTGAGGCAAGTGAGGTGTGATCTGCCAAGAAAACGGAGCCCCTGGCCGCCGAGCCATGGGATAGTTAAGGGCTTCAAGATCGACAACAGGCAGACAAAATCTGTAATAGTCCAAATCAGCATCCTACTGTTTCGAGATCGTCGGAAAGAGCGCTTGAGTCTCCGCCCTTAAGGGTGTCGAGAGCCTGAAACGAATGCTGAATCTGGAACATATTAAGATTACATTATACCTTCTACTAAGGTGGTAAATGATTCTGGGCCCTTGTCCCAGCTGACATCAGATGACACATCAACACAATTCTTTCGCGGTCAAGTAACATTTAATGGCCAACATTCATACTCGCCGGCACGCCCTGACTCGACACCGCAGTGGCATTGTACACGTAGATGGTCAACAAATTACTCGCTCCACAAAATTCGTGATTGCTGCCTGAACAAAGCATGTTGCATGAGCTCAGTCCAACCTGAATAGCCGTGCTTGGCAGCGTCGAGGCGCAGTAACATTCCTGGCTCCATTCAACACCAGCAACGTTCTTACCAGCGGCTTGGCAGTAGCTGACACACGTTTCGACAGTCATGCTGGTGGCGTTTGAATATGACGGGCCGGTAAGAAGTCGGCCGCTTGTAGCCTCTTTATAGCAGCCAGCAAGTGGGTAGTAACCAACCTGTTTCACGGTCGAAGGTGGCACAAAGTTGGTGTTGTTGTACACGGACAATGTTCCCAATAGTTGAAATAGTTCAGTTTTCACCCAAAACTAACTAACTACACTAGTATTTAGCGTAGTTAGTTGGTTTAGGGGGTAAAACCAACTACCAACTACCAACTACTAACTACTAACGCTAGTTGACGCTAGTTGACGCTAGTTTCAACTGATAGTTTTAACAGTTTGTATAAAATTCATAAATTCATAAATCCGTTATAACTTACATTAAGATAATTCTTCCCCAGTAGCGCTTTACCCGAAAAGGTAATCGGCCCTAACTCCGCCCCCCCCGTAAAAGGGATCCTTAGCCTTGTGTAAAACTGCCGAAACTATCAGTTTTAACCAACTATTCTAGGGTATAAACTAACTATAAGTAGTCAGTTGAGACCTTAAACTAACTAACTATTAAGGGAAAAAAGGGCAAACTGAACCAACTAACTGATAGTTTTCTAAATAGTTAGTTAACTATTGGGAACATTGTACACGGAGATCAGGTTGGCCGCACCGCAAATTTCAGACGAGTTCTCAGTACATTTTCCCATGCAGCCAGATCCTCCAACCGCTGCGTAGTTCTGTAACGCGTTGCCGCAATAGCATTCTTGACCAAACTCCAGTCCGGCAAGGCCATAATTAGAATTACCGCACTAAATGAAATCTTGCAGTTAGCATTATACTTTCTAGAGGGGACAAATGGCAATGATGGGAAGGAAGTGACTCGGATATGGACATACGAAGGTCTGGCAAGCTTCAATGGTCATTCCAGTCTTGTTAGTAAAGCTAGATGAAGAGAGCGCTCTAGGACTAATTTGGAAGTCAGTACTTTTCTTTCATTGCAGACCAAGTAACCGAGGGACGAAGCTCTGCCCACAAAAGTACGCACCTAGTCTCGTTTGCGCAGCCTAGGTAGGCCCATCCCGAGCTGCTGAACTCGCCCACAGTGGGAGTGTGATAGAGGCGGAGGTGGTGGAAGACTTTGAAAGTGTAGAAGATGACGAGGTGGATAGCTTTGTAATCGAAGATGACAACAACGACGTTACTGACGCCGAAGCCGTGGGTTGAGTCGATGACAGCGTGGTGCTCAGGGCTGTAGAGGTGCTGCTCACAGCGCTGCTGCTTGAGCCACTGCTACTTAACCGAGTTGTGCTGGGAATTGTGCTGCTCCCGCCAGTACTGCTCAAGGTCGAGCTACTAGCAAGTGTGTTTGTGTCAGGGGTGCTTGTTGCGAGCATGCTGCTCGAGAGGGCACTGCTTGAGAGGGCAGTACCTGAGACCGTGTTGCTCGAAAGCGCGCTACTCGTACTGGCACTGATCGGAGGGCTGCTGGATGACGATCCCGTCAACGCCGACGTAGAGAGATGGGACGTCGATGAACCGATTGATTGCGCGGACGCTACTATGGAGGATGACGAGGAAGCTGTCGAAGGCACGAGAGACGACGAGGAGACCAATATAAGTGATCCAGACGTAGCGGAGGAGAGAACGGTTGGCATCACTAAGGAAGTCGATGACGGTGCGACAATTTTGTACATGTCAAGGCGATAGCCCGCACCACAGTACTCTGAGCTGTTGCCTGCACAAGGCATGCTGCAGTCCGATAGGGGGTTCAGTGCACTTCCAGCGTTGGGGGAGGCTCCACAGTAACTGGAGCGCTGTCAGCTCAAGATATTGGAAGTCTAAGGGGTCTTCTCACCATGCGTGCCCATATTCAACACCCATCCAGGCAAGACCACCCGGCAAGTAGAGCCCCGCACACATCTCCACGGTCGTGGATACGTTGACGTACGAGGCGCTGCCGAGTGCTCGAATACCATTACTCTCATTGAAGCAACCCTGGAACTGAAAAGCGCCCACAGTCTGAACGTGTACAGGACCGGTAGGCGAAGGCGTGGCGGAGCTTGCGATTAAAGTACTCGAAAGCGAAAAACTAGAGGTCAAAACACTAGAAGTCAAAACATTTAAGCTCGGAACACTGGAGCTCGGAGCACTGGAGGTCGAGATACTAGCGGCCCGAGGTGGAGGCTTTGGGCGCGTTTTGGTAAATATTCAACCGATTAGGGCCGCCGCAGTACTCCGATGAGTTGCCACTGCAAATCATATTGCACTGGGTTGCATCTGGGCTGGATCCAGCAACAAGCGAGGAGCCAGCGTTGATGGTTCTACTACAGTAACACTCCGCACTATACTCAACACCGAAATAGGTGTATTCATCACATCCGAGTGAGCAAGCTTCAACCGAATTTTTCGTCCCATCTCCGGGGTTCGCGAGACTGGTCCAGGCCCTGGCCTGGACGCTGTCGCTTTCGCTGTAACAGCCGAGGTTAATTGAAAGTTGTCGAATTTTGGACAGTGGTAGGGGCAGTCGGCGATGGGGTAGAGGTGGCAGTTGTTGCCGTGGCGCTGGCAGTGGAGATTGGGGACGTGGGTGTTACTGCTGAGCCACCACCGCCGCTTGAGATTATCGTCGCTATAGTGGAGGCATTCCTAGTGGGGCTGGCCGAAGAATAGGCAGACGAAAGGCTAGAGTTGAATTGATAAATACTCAATCGATTCGGGCCTTCACAGTATTCATTCACGTTCCCATTACAAGTCATGAAGCACATGTTCTGCGTGGGATCGCTTCCTCCACTCGCCAGAGCAGAGCCCCTAAGAAGAGTATTGCCGCAGTAACATTCAGCTGAATATTCTACTCCTGCTTAATCGAAACCCTTACAGGCAGCAGCGCACAATTCCACGGTGAGTGATGCGCCTGACACAGGGTCGATCAAGCCCGCGAGTGCGCGAACGGCAGTGCTATCTGTATAGCATCCTATGTAGGAGTAATTTCCAGCAGACGGCAGGGCAGAGGGACCGCTGGCGGGAGTGGTTGGTCCGAAAGCTGCTGAAGTAGTAGTTGCTACTGGAACTGGCAGGCTGCCGTTGAGTTGGTACATATCAAGCCTGTTCGGTCCACCACACTATTCTATTCCAGAGTCAGTAATGTGCTTTTAACAAGGTTCTTGGTTGTCAAGAAGCGTCAGGGGGCCAGGCTTTGGAGTAGATTTTCATGAATCAAGATAGGACGTGAGGAGAGACGAAGTGTGCTAAGAGGATCCTCACATATTCCATTGTGTTTCCTCCGCACAGCATCGAGCATCCATTAGTGTTTGGGTCGAAGCTTGACTGGGCAACGGACCCAGAATTAATCACATTTCCACAGTAACCTGGTTTTCGTTTAGCGCCAATCCCTCGTCCGTTCAACAGTATGAAAAGTGAGAACTTGCATTCATTTGAATATTCCGTTCCAAAATACGTGAAACTTTGGCATGCAATTTCGCAACTTTCAATGGAATTTGAGCCAGCAGGAGTTGCAGGAGTCTGGCCGGTGAGCGCACGGCCATTGGTAGCCTCGCTGAGCAGCCAATGTGATTGTAATTGCCTGTGCGATTGACAGTGACGGGGCCGCCAGTGGCAGTAGCAACGCTGTTGTTGCCATCTGTATAGCGTGTAGAGCCATAGTACACACTCATGTAGCCACCAACGCCGCCGCAAACCTGCGTCGAATCACCGGCGCATGCATACGTGCAGAATGCATCTTCCACTTCAGCAGAATTCGGGGTCGGTGTATTTCCGCAGTAACATAGAATTTATCGCGGTCAATAATATCTTTCGAGAAAAAGTCAGGACAATGCGATGACGGAGAAGTCCGGATGGGACCGCAAGTACAGTTTGCCAACCACGTCGATCCTTGTAGCCCAATGGAATACCATACGGAGAAATAAAGGAGCGCTTACATTCTCTTTGATATTCTGTCCCAGAGAAGGCGTAATCACCGCTGCAGAAATTTTGGAGTCAGCATTGCTATTTGCGGCCAGGGTAAAAGTATAACGTGTTTGGGGACTTTTAATTGACCGCCAACACATATCTCGCGACTCAAGGTATAGGATAGGTGATGGAAGAAAGACTCTGCAAAGTACTTACGCAAGGCAAGCTGTCTGGCATAAGTCATTGTCGTTGGAGCTGTTGACATACGGAGATTTTGGCAGCAACTTAACGTTGCTCTCTTTATAACACTGCCTCTGAGTCAGCCTAGGGTTCTACGAGTGAGAGTGGAGTCATATGACATATCAGGGAAGTACGTACACCAAGATATGAGTAGACAGGCTGGCCGCTCGAGTTAGTTGGTCCCACTATCCTGCTTTTGACTACTCCTTGAATCTCAACAACATGGACGCCAAAAGTTAGGTCGTCTATAGGTGTATCACTATCGTGCATGACTTGAACAGGTCTTAGCGGACTGGAGCCTACCTGTCTTAAGTGTCCACGTGTTGTTGTATTCTTGGTCCGGCGTGTTTGGCACCTCAGTGTTCGTCGCAAAGAGTACAGTACCGTAGGCACATTCATTGACCCGAATATTCTGGGATTCGTGCAGCTCTGTGGGGTCATCGGGATGGAAGACTCCATTCGGCGGCTTGCTCTTGGAGATCTCAAGTACTGAGCCACCTTGGTTACAGATGCTGATCTGCAACGAGGGCGTGGTCCCAGGAACAACATCGCCAAAGTCCATTAGAAGATTGCTTGCTGGCAACCAGCCGCCTTCGCTGGTACTGATCGAGAAATCGGCAATGGGCGCGGTCGAAGCTGAGCCTTCCAAAATGATATCTTGTGTCCCGCCATCACTCCACACAGTGAAGAAGGAACTGTATTTTCCAGTTCCATTGACAGGTGTAAATGTTGAGTCGATTGATATCTGGTCTCCGCCGTTGATGACTGTGCCAACGCGAGGAAGGTCGCTAGATGAGAATCCATATCCAAGATCCTGATCAGTGTCGCCAAATGTAGAGTTCGTGTAGTCTATGTTATCGACGTTGAGATCGTCGGTAGTGTAGGCGTAGCCAAGGATGGTCAGATTTGTCAATCCCGCATTAGTGATAGTGAAGGACAGCGAGTTCGTCGGTACATTATTTGGATCGAGGATGACTAGACCGCTGTAGTCCACCGTAGTTGGTGCGATTTGGAGGAACGCATCATTAGAAACCTCGATTCCGGTTAGGCCAACTGAGAATTGAGTGGAGTAGCCTGCAACAGCATTGACGGTAGTAAGAGTTAATGCAGTGCTTTTGACTCCAGATGCAACGTTACCATATGAAGCATTGGCAGTGTTCCCGCTGTGTGTCGTGCTAAGATTCCAGGTAACACGGAATGTAAAAGTTGCGCCTGCTTTAATTAGACCTTGAGGTAATGTTGAAGGATCCACTTGAAAATTTGCATCTCCAGTGGTGACACTCTGTATTCGAGTAACGGCGGTATTAGTTGGGCAGGCGACCTGCTCAGTCTGTGAGGTGCCTAGAGCAACACTCCCAAAATTGACTGACGAGGTACAATTTAACGGCAGGTTTACAGGACAGCCTAGACAGTACAAAATCCCGTTGGCGTCCGTGACGTAGAGACGGGTATCATCAAATACAGGACGTTGGAATTTGTTCATACCGTTAACTTATAGCAATTTGATACTCTTCATAGTACCGTCTGGGTTGGAGACAGCATACCATGCACGCAATCCAGCATCCGGATCGCACGTCCAAAGAATTGCTGTTCCTTCCTTGCCGCCATAAGTGGTAATTGTTGGAATGCCCACACCAACACGTCCTGCCGACTTTTCTGTTGTAGCCCCAACTTGTGTGAAGGTCGGTACCCCGGAGCTGCTGAACCCTAGTTTGTAGACGTGAGTGGGGTACCCACTGGGCGTCAAGTAGATGTAGCCTCCCTCCAATGAATAAGAACCAGACCCACCAAACACCGCCTTGTTTGTCACTATAGTTTGGATAACTCCGTCGGTCTGGCCTGGGCCCAGTCTGTACCCACCCAGATTGTTAGCGTTGAGGATATAGATCTTTCCGTTCTTGCCCGCAGTCACAGCCATTTTGGATACACCAGTGCCCTTGAAAATGTCAGGGTCTAGTAGCGCGATTCCGCTAGGGCCAAGCTCTTGATCACCGCCATCCATGTTCTGGTAGTCATACGGCTGAAAATAATCGGTCAAGCTGAGCTTGCCGCCGGCTCCGACATTCAGATATCTAATTCGTCATAAGTATCTTTGTTATCAATTGAGAAATGCCATACATACGCAAGCTTCGCCGAGTGTCCTGCATGCGCTGCTCCCAGAGGCCGGTGCGCCATTATTCTCGTGGCCCTGACCGTTGTTGCCTGACACAAAGAAGAGACGTTCGCCATCGGTAGAAAGAGCCATTCCACTCATCCAGATACCTCCCTCGCCTCCACCATCGTTCTCATCCCATCGATTAGTTTGAGCCACTAGAGGTCCAGACTCGGTAGCAAAATTAGTCACCACCTGTTTCAAGTTTACGTCAACACCGACAACGAGGCCGCTATAGTTGAATAGGTCACAGTGACCTCCAAAGGTGCCATACACAACGGAGCCAATCTGAGCCAACGCATGTCGTTGAAGAATCAGTCCTCCAATGAAGTATTTCGCTGGATCATTGTCACTCGGTACTCCGTCAACTAAGACAGGAAATCCAGGAGTATCGGCTAAGGTATTGATGTTGACGCCATAGAAGTAATAAACTCCATTGATCGTTCCGGCAGCTCAAGGCGTCCGGTAGTTGGGAATGTACGTCTTGGCGACTATTTCAGGTCAGTATTACTCTTTCAGGGTGGGAAACGAGTCTTTAAACATGTGTGAGAAGCAGGTTGCCCTTGAAACATGTCTTGCGACTCCGAAAAGTGTCCCAATGGGGTAGTAACGATCCTGAAAATACAACTCACAAAAGTACACTATGTCCGTGGCAGGGTCTAGATTACTTCAATATCAGCGTTGCTCTTTGTGGAAATAAAATCGGAGTAGGAAATGCCGAAAGGGTACGAGACTCTCCGATCGAATTGACGGCCGAAAATGTTGTCCAAGAGGAGTGACTGCGGGGCGATGGCTTACCAATGATGGGGTTGCCGATGATGCCTATGATTTTCGCTATGTCCGTGCAGCCGATATCGGATTGTACGAAAGGTGTTTGTACTTGTCGAGAGTCGATTAGGTTGCCAGTCTTTGCGTCCAAGGTTCGGATCCAATTCTGAGAGGAGGCTAGAAAAACAACCTGCTTACTGCCCGTTGGCGTATAAACAAGGGGCTTCGCATAGAACTAGGACTCGATGATCAGACACGGAGATGCTAGCATCGAGGTGAAAGCCTTCTAAAAACGAAAGCCATTCACTCACCGGTTCCTTTGCGTTAAATTGGGCTTTCCAGAGCTGTCCGAACCCCGCGCTATCGACCACAGCGGGGTCCATGTTGTGATTAGGAAGATAGCCTGACTGGGCTGGATCTGCATCAGAGGGGCTGTCTGTGGATGCTAGACCTGATACATGCGGGACTAAAGCAATCGCCGAAGCGATAAGCCATTGGGGGAATTTCATAATGAATGTGAGGCGCTACACGCGGGACTTGAGTCAACAGCGTGGAAAGCGCAAAGGCAGAAACAACCGGACAATGAAGTTGGTGGGATACTATTGAGAAAAAGAAGTTGGAAGAACACAGACCATTTGCGCCACACCTTGGCAGTCGTTGTAGATTCAGCCAGCCCGTTGTGAAGTAGCTTGCTTCTATCTCGAAGTTCATCAATAGAGCAGATTAGATCTATAGTTATTCAAACCAGAACGAAGTCGTAGACTTAGTCAGTCAGCCATAAGCCCCCATTCAACATGTCAGGCAGACATTCGTTGAATCTTGTATCGTGCCTTGCCTACTACCGTCGCGTATACAGGCATCTAGAGGGTAATCCCTAGGCGAGGTCAAAATAAGGCACGAGACTCTGCGAAGGCTCAGATAGGCTTTACCAAAGCCAATTTTCGTCAAGGCACGGCCGCGGCATGGCGCTACCTGCATTTGTAGATTTTTCAAAGCCGATACGGCGAAATAGGCACGTGTGACTAGATTGCCGTAGGCTACGCGGCAATCGCTTCTTAGGTAGGTTCTCGATGCATGTAAGCTTATTTCGAGAAAAACTGCAGAGAATTATGCGCAGATACGAGCACCAGATGAGATTTTCGCGGCTTGGAGAATTGCCGTGAGAAACATAAAATGCTGATGAAGCCCGACGAGATGCAGAGCAGAGAGAGAAAGGATTGTAATAACATCATACGAGGAATGCGCGTAACCGTAGAGAAAGGAAAATGTCCCCACACCAGATCATGCTGGTGCCAAGATCTCATTCTGGGTCCACACTAATGCAGGTACAAAGCAATGCTACGTGCATGATGCATGCACGAACATGCATTTTGCCACGCTCCGGGCTATAAGTACCCTATTAGGGATGTTCTGGCGTTGGCCCGAACACCCCGCGCCGCCCTTTTGGCCCATAGTTGAACCCTAGAGCTTGACACAATATTACCGGATACGATTGCTGAATCAAGACGATCTCCATGCAAAGCTATCTCTGCTTCTTTGAGATTGCAGGATATATTTCGAGTCTGAAAGCTGGCTCTAATCTTTGGTATTGAGTGTAGCAACTGTCGGACCATATCCCCTGGCCCATATCAGAGTGCACAACATAATAGTATCAAGCGGCATCACCAAGACTGACCGTTCTTTTAATTCAGGAACTGCCATCGCGTATTGCCGTATTGCCGTTGTCGATATTCTCTAGTTACGTAGCCTTGGGATTGCAAGATGTTCATGAACGATGGTACGGGTTTTTATTTCGCTTCATAGAGGCATTGTAAGAGCTTGGCAGCGTCTTGATCTCAGAGGCGTCCGTATCGGCTAGCGGCAGTTCGCACTCTTAGGACTAAGAGCATTCACTAAAGCCGTCAGCAGCCTTCGATTGTTGTTGGTTGCAAAGGAGCATGTTGTGCGAGCAAAGGAATCGGCTCCTAGACCTCGACACGTTTTTTGGTCTAGACATCGTTTCAAGGATGACACGACGGGCCTCCAGATGCGTGTCGGAATTCGACCATCCATACAGTATCGACAAATACGTGGTTGAACCCAATACCTTGGTGACACTGATAACCCTCGAGCACCTTCACAACGGATCCAATCGCTCCAAACGTACAGGCCGGACGGGATTGAGCCAAAGGCTCTCGTTGCCAGTTGGACGGAGAACCCGAACGTTAAGCTGCAAAGAGAGGTATGAGAGAGACAGGAGCGTGCGTCCAGGGTTTTCCAACGGGACCCACGTCTTTCTTTGACATCACGTCTCCCACCGCCACACAAGAGGGACCGAGCCTGACGAATAAATGCTTGAAAATTCGAGCGGTGATCCCTTCGTTTTGGGCATGCCATACCCAGTTTCGCCAATTTGGCGCCTCTATTGTATGTATCCTATGTAGTCTCTCATCCACCATCTTGTCTCGGTGATGTCACATTCTCCCACGTCACGTCACATAACATTGTTCGGGAAAGGAGGGTTGATCGAACTACCGCGAGACCTTCGGTTCCTCATGTAGGAAGAACAACACGGAAGATCTTGGAAGTGCATTGCTTTGATCGTTCGTTGGGAAGATGGAGGAGAAGGAATTTGAGCAAGGGTCGGAGGTTATAAAACGAGGAACTGATGAGCGTATCCTTCTAGAGGCAGTCTGTCAGCATATGATTAGAGTTACGCATAAGCTGCAACAATATATTCATAGGCGGATTCGCAGTGTCCGACTTTGGTACTGGTCATTAGCAAACAGGGTCCCAAATATACGGGGTAAGCCATGGAAGCTGCAGATCGAGCGCAATGAGAAAGTCGAAGTCTTTAGCAGGTTGTTCAACGTCAGGAAGCGTACACCGTGTATCAAGGCACGATCAAGTGCTGCAGACATTCCCATCGGAACATCTTGTCATGTGACAAATTCACTCCGACATGATATGGATCATGGAATTCAGTTTGAAAAGGGCGAATGAGAAATATTCTTGCCAAGAAACTGATTACGTGATACCAGGCGACTCCCTCCCAATGCACTTTCCACTGTACCTTCATGTCTGTTAATAACCTAGCAGGTAACCGTAGCTTAAGGATGCTCAGCGATAATTCAATCTAGATCCAATAGCTGCGAAGGTGTGAGAGATCGGAACGAAGCTAGTCATTGAATGTACTATTAAACGAGCGATGAGCGTGGCAGCTACAAAGGGAGATTATAATTCTCCTCGGAACAAGTACTCTCCACGCAATTTACAGTACATTCTCTTCATGGTACCTTGTAACTGTATGCCCACATTGATCGTAACACCAAGGTGATTCCGTCTCTGAGATAAGCCTGATTCTTAGAGACCTTAAATCAATGTATACTTTTTCGATCTTAAGAACAATAACCGGCGTTGATTGTGCTACTGGACTTTTATTTTCTCGGTCCAGCATGGCCTGAGAAGAGCCTTTGTCTACACTGAATCCCACATCAGGATACTTCTTACTGTTAACATTGCCTTATCTGCATACTACCTGTCTCGTAATATCGTCACAAACGTCGTCTACGACAACAAAAAGAAACAGTTTCAGCTCAGCGACCCATCCACACAACATTCCGTGGAGGAGGGAAATCCTTTGAGGCATGACCAAGCCGTAAGAATTGATGGACCCTTGTAAATGCAAAAGCTTCAACCAAGACGATCACTTGTTATAAGAGGGATCCAAGTTGGGACCTTCTGAATCAATGTGTGTTGACTTCCTCCCAACCAAAGCCCAGCTGTCCAACAATACTGCTACTGGCCAGCCAGCGAGCACCAGTCCAACGCCTCGAACATGATCCACCATGCATATGGCCGTTTATCTCACTCATTGCTAGTCATGGAACGCGCAAAAGCCCCACCTGATCGATTACCGTACCACCTGCACCACCTGTACCACCTGCACACATGTTAGTCTCAAGCTCATCTGAGACTGCACTTAGAAGTATATCCACATCAAGCTCTTATGCTCATCGAACCCATAGTGATTCGTATGAGCCACCCCTCTGGTAGTAGCAGGGAGAGGCGGCGGCGTGCCGCAAGGAGGAGGCCCTGAGAATGCACCAAAGTCACCGCTTGGCTTTGGAGGTGGAGCCCCGCTGGGAATCGCGCCACTGACTCCGCTCGGGGAAGGGCCATAGGGAGCGCCGGGTGGACCACCTAGGTGGTCAATTGGTGCGGCAAGTATGACAGCTGGTGCCAGGGCAGTGATGAGAACGGGGAAAATGGTGGAGAAATGCATCTTGAAAGGTTTGTATGTGGATAGGTGGTTTTTTGAGAGTTTCAGGACTTTCAGAAAAAGAATGTAACGCGTGGATGTTAATACAATGATGTAAATGAGAGGCATCGACAGACTTTTATCAATTATCTTCTCAGCGTCGGCCCCCTTTCGACTCTCCGGACCAGAATTTTTCTTGATACATCCAATGCAATGACGAGTTTCACGCAATGCAGTCAACATTGTTCGATTGCCGTCATCGCTCAGCGTTGCGTACGTCACTCTTCTGAACGGCTTTGCTGACGTTCCGCTATTCTCATCAGCATTGGCCTAGATCAACAGTTCTGTCTTTTGAGTCTCAGCGGCTAATGCCTAGACTTTCCCAGAGCCTGAGGTAGCAAAAGCCACGTTCCTCCACATTACGTGGACCGGCTCTTCTTGCTAAACGGCCCAGGTACGCGCGCGGTGAGAGGCTCCATTACGGACTTTGACTTTCAAACGTCCTTCAGGCGGTTAGCTAGGATGGATGATATCGTTATGCTTAGTTAGCAAATCAGCGGCGAGATCAGTACTTTCGGAAATGCATGGTTGGTCACCCATTTCGGACCTATTTCCCCCAGTAACATCGCTTCAAAATGCAAGTAGTCCTCAGATTGAAATTCAAGCTTGGATGCAAGCTAGCGAGCCTGTATTGGACAACAGTGGCTAGTGAAACATATACTACCATCCTGGAACGAGATGGAATCCCTTCGGCGAAATTAGCATGTTAGATGTGAAGATGGAATGTCCGAATCATCGGCCTGATACGCGTGGTGCATTTAGCTGGTTTTAGATATGTGAAGCGTATCTTTAAGCATGGTCAAGGACGGACTATGACCTTATCGAGGAGTCGTCCTCAGCTTTGCTACTAGCTCGATTTAGCTTGTCGACAAAGATTTGAGGAAACTTTGAGCGAATGAATGAGCGAATGAAACATGAACCGGTAGGTCAGTGTTGATCAAGCGCGCTTCCAAGAAAGCTGCGAAGGATTGATTGGCGAAGATGATAGATGCTTCAAATTCCACCGAGCGGCCTACCGCGCATCTTCTCATTACCTTCATTTCTGGAACACCATCACTGCATAACGGAAAGTACCATTCGCATAACCTCTTCTCATGGCTCTAAAGGCTTGCAGAAAAGCTAGACCATCTCGGCCTTGGGAGACGGCAAAGGCCCAGAGCGCTGGCGACTGCACGAGCGACCAGGAAATGTCCCTTCGCACAAGGATGTCCGTCAGCAAGTCCAGCTGTCGTGAAGCCTCAGGAGAGGACGTACCAAGTTCGAGCTACCTCCTTGCTAATGTCTTTCGGCTTGGAGAAGACACTTAATCCTGCCTGCTCTGCGAAGTTGACATATTCAGACTGGGTATTCAGACCAGGGAGCAGCATCCCGTCTACACATTCGTCAGGAGGGCGGCCGACTCAGGTTTTGGTATGGTCTCACCATCAATCGGCTTGATGTCCGCGCTGACCTGCGCTTCCGTCAAATCTTCTGCTTTGAACCAGTCTGCAACGACCAGTTTCCCTCCAGGATTCAGTAATGCTTCTGCATTCCGAAAGAAGAGCTCCTTGTCAGGCAAATGGCTCATTGCCTCGGAGATCCACACACAATCGAAGGAAGACCTCTCGGGCTCCTTCGTAAAGAACTCGCCCATTTCCTCAGCGTCGAGCTCTAAGTACCGCACTTTACCATCGCCAATATTTGCGAAGTCGTCTATCTCGACGCTTTTTTGTTCACTGGCAACTTCCTTCGCAGTCAATTCTCTCGCAATGTTGACCTGCTGCCCGCTGATGGTGATACCAGTGACAGTGCATGCCAAGTTCTTGGCCAGATACCGCGTTGTGCCACCTATGCCACATCCAACGTCAAGCACTTTACTCCCAGCACGCAACTCCGAGATTTGTAGTAGAAGATCTATCAAGCGGGATTGGGCAACCTCCTTGGTGTCTTCGGGGTGAAGGAAGTATCCATGATGGATGTGCTCGCCCCTGCTACTTAGCTGGATGACAAATCGGCGATGTTGACTGACGTACCATAGAGAATAGTAGTAGTCTGAAGCCAGCTCGTAGTGTTGCCTAATGCGATCTTTCAAGGCGCTGAACGACGTTATGGGTAACGGGGCAGGTGTTTCATAGTCTTTGCTAATGTCATGGGATGGGTTTGACGAGACTGGTGGAGATACCTCCGTCCGTGCCGTTTCTTGATGCTGCATGGTAGAAAAGACGATGTACGCAATACTATAGCCTCGCTAACAGATGTTTGCGTATACAAGAAGGTGCGTTACGCGTTGTGTGTGTAGGACCCACAGCTTTTCTCGTGTGCAAGTCAGCTTGAGTACAGTTGTCTCCCTGGCGCTCAACGAATCTCCCGACTTACTCCGCATGGCTGGAAGGGATCGAAAAATTCTGCTGACCGCCAAGACCTGTCGCGCTCTGAGACGCTGACGCGACACGCGTTTCCGCCCCCATCGAGCCCCAAAGAAACAAAACCGTGTTTCGTAAAGCAAAGAAGTATTTGGATAGTTGTCGACCCCAGCGTGGTGTGAAGGCATGTGCTTGCCTGATACTCTCCGTTTCCCAACGAGTATCCGGAGTATTTCCTCGCATCCATGTCCTCACAATCTTTCATGAACAGCTCTCTCGTTTCATTCGCAAACCCATATCAAATATGTTTTAGCTTCCATGTGAGGATAGTAATGCCTCATTCAGACCGACTTCTGTTATTTGAACCGTGTTCTCCGTCCTTAGTCTCGATTTTGAGCCAGAGGCGACTCGGTCTTTGCCATGTTGAACGTACGATCCATGACTTGAAGTTGACGGCTGGTTCACTTCGCGTCTTCCGCGGATCGCACAGTCGAATTAGCCAACGAAAGCATCAGTATATGTTCCCCAATAAATTAGAGAATCTCGAAGGACTTTATTCGGCCGCATGAATTCAACTCTGTATGTTTCCAGAGGCCTAAGGGTGACTTCAATGAATGATGATACAATCATAGGCACGCCTCAGAGCAGAACTAAGCGCAGGAACGAACCATGAATCTTGCGGTAGACCACAGTGCTTTACTTGTGCGAAGTAAGGTATGGGACCATGATTTACTTGATTTAGTTCCGGCCGCACCTTTCCTCTTGTGACCTTCACATGCCAGCTCTCAATCAGTCCCCCCCATTGAAAAGGGCGCACATGAACCAAGTTTCTGCACAAACTTGTTAGCAAGGACACACTGTAGTAGACTCCGTACTCTTGTTGAGCCAAAAGGAGCGTCTTCAGAGAGGAACATAGCTTGATAAATACGAAGGTTAATCAATCATCAACGCCAGGATTGGTGCTCTGCAAGCCGTACAAGATCCGAATCGCCTTGTCATAACTCGAGGAGTCCAAATCTGGCATTAAAAAGTCGATTTACGAGTGAGCCAAACCACGATTATCTATCTCTTCCCTTTACACACGTGCATATCGACAACACAGCCCGACCGCTAAAACTGTTTTCTGTCACCGAAAGCTTCGCACGGCATCTACTTTAATATAAACCGCGCGAAGCCACATTCGAGCCTCCAAAGTCGTCGACCAGCAATTTTGGACTGGTAGGGTTTTCAATGATTCGGATAAGTTAGATCATCGAGATTCACTACCACCAATGACACATTAGGCAATCATAGGCGCTGGGAGGATGATATCTGCTCTCGAACTCTTCTATAAAGCTACAGCCTTTCCTTTCCGTCGTGCTGGTTTTGCTCCTGGTAGAACCAGCAACGTCAATTGTCGAGACGAGTCTCCCACTAAACAGCGATTGCGTACAAGCTGTCATATTTGTTACTGGTTTTGTCTGCTTAAAACGCACTTACCACAATGTCTCACAAATTATATGAGCTCTGCACAAGAAAACTCGGCCAATTCTCGAAAGGGCCTGTTCCAAGCATCACGTATGCCTTGACTCTAATTTTCTATCCAACCCAACATGTTTTATTACCCCAAGCACGACTATCACGCTTCTTGCAACAACAACAACTACGACAATTACAGATTCTGCCTCAACATGGTACGTAGGGGCATAGATATCAATAATAGCCCCTACGCTACTATGTGGTCTGCCTCACTGATCCGAATTGCAAAGTCCCCGGATACTTCAGCCCAGCTATTTTCTCCTCGACAACTTTCATTCTGGATTACGGCGACTCTCCAACTTCTTGCCAAGATCGGTTGACAGAAATGGTAGAAATTGCGGAGTACTATGGAAATAACTTTGTGAAAGCGGCGAGTGTAGGCAGTTGTAATAGTCACCTCAATTTCTGTTATTTGTGAACACCTGTCAAGGCATAAAAGACAGGTTGATTGGTCATTCCGCTTATTCCTAGCATCGGTGTTAATGATGGGATACATGAGCTCTTTGAAATAGCTGGAGATATTGGATATTGGAGCGCATGATGTGTATCTATCAAGAGATTCTGAAAAGCATTCGTCGATCATGTTCCACCCCCAGACTGTTGAACCAAAAGTTGCAAATATCCACTCATGTCCATGATATTGGCATCACGTCCACCACCCTATTCCTCAATGCTAACATTCAACCCGACTCTTCGTGCAAGCTGGGTATATGTCAGCTTATCAATCCCAGGCTGCATGCCTTGACCTTGATCGACTACTTGGTACGGTCTAAGACGAAAACGTGCGCGTTGCCATTGTATCACTCTAGAAGGACCGGCTCTCTCGTGCGTTTACGTACTTGGCTCCTCTCGTGAATGAGTTCCCTGGTACACGGCAAAGTGCTGATACCGGACCACATCAACGAGATCTACACGCTATGGCAGATCAAGGAGTGCGATACGCAAAGATCGAGCTCCACTCGCCAATAGTCTGTTTCTATCGAAGCTCCTCGCGCAGAGCTTCCGCCAAAAGTATCATCTTATCCATCGTGGTATGATTATATGTTGGGGGGACCTTGACAGATTTTCTTCAATGTACGAAGATTCAATTGTTTCAAAATGGCAGATTCACAGCTCATATACACATACTACTACACGATTTGGTAGATTACTGGCTCCAGCCCTATCAACGGAGAAAGTGGTATGTTGATAGGTCAACTAGGCGTACAATCGCATCGCAGCAGCTCTACTAACCATTGAAAGACATTTTCGCAATTGTTCTATTGTAGCACGGCGGAGGATTCTCCTCTTCGCTTTGCTACGCAGTCTGAGCAATCGGTTTCGGGAGACTTTGGTGATTCTACAATGGTTAATGGCCAAAGTGAAAGCTGCCGGTCCTGCTCTACGTTGCATGCCTTGCAACTGTCAGCTTTCCGTAGCCCACGACCCTTGATGACCTTAGACCATGCTCAACTCCCCGTAGCCGTCAAATAGCTCCTCTAGCTTGCTGAATGCATCAGCGTTGTTTGAAGACGGGGCATCGAGGCCTTTATTCGTATAGCTTCCGGTCGCAAATCGAATAAAGCATATTAGCTCTCCACTACCCATCCAAGAGCGTCACATACCCTATATCCTCGGAGCCTCGCATTCCCGGAACTCGAGGTAAGTAAAAGGCTGTACAGCTCATTCAAGACGGGACCGAAGTATTTCTGCTTCTTGCTCGCTTGTGGTTCGATGCAGGATTGAGACGCCCAAGTCGCAGAAGAAGGGCGTTTAGAAGAGCTACGAATACTTATTCGTCCACACTCAACGGTGACTCGGCGTTCTTGCTAGTGCAGGATTCTGTGTGATGGGCCACCTAACGAGAGTGCTGGGAGACGTTAGAGAAGAAGAGTAATCTGAAGTAGACTTGAGGGTTCATATAATCTGAAACGAGGAGTGATAGTTCTTTGGAGCATTAGAAGCTAGTGGATGACTTTCAATCGAATAAGTTGAAATAAGAGGAACATGATGGGATAGATAGATCTAGCTGTTCTAATCCAGCACGACTCCTTCACAGCATAATCTCTGCGTCTCATTCACTAGGACAACGACGGCAAGATGTGGGGTAGCTCGCGCTTCCGCGCTCATAGATGCCCAAGTCCTACCAAGCCGTGATATCACCCACCTCAGCCTCCCCAAAGGTGCTAGTCTTCTTCAATTCTTCCACGCCATTAGCGTTCCCTCCCTCGATATCATCTCCCGTAACCCCTGGCATGCTCATAATTTCTGGGAGCACCTCGTTGAAGAAGTCCAGTATATGCCGATTGACCTGCTCAAACTGCAACAGAAAAGCATCATGTCCCTCCGGACTATCGATGGTCCTTAGCCTTGAACCTGGTATCGCAGCCGCAATCTCTTGCTGTTCCGCAAATGTGAAGAGACCGTCACTTCCGATGCCAATCACAAGCGCTGGCTGCTTGATCTGAGACAATGCCACGGCAACGGCCTTGGGTGTCTCTGGAGGTACACGATAGCGGGAGACGTCGTGAGTATCGAGTTTTCGGGTGATGGCGATGTAGCAATTGCTATCGAAGCGTTTGACGAACTTTTCGCCTTGGTAACGTAGGTAGGATTGGGCAGAGAAGTAGGTGGTGGTTCGCTTGCGATCGTGGGTGGGGTTTGGGGGTGTTGGTGGTGAGAAGGTCGTTGCGCCATGGAATTGAGGGTCGGTGAATTGGATTGGATTATTGCCGGGTGCCGCGGAGGGTGCATGGGTTGAAGGCGTGGGTGGGGTCATGTTGCCATGTGTGCTAGAGGGTCTAGCTGGGCGGGTCGTTTTGTGGCCATCATTATGCACCGCCCAATGCTCATTCGTCCGTGTGGAAGGGCGCTGGTCACCGTTGATATCTTGCTTTCGTGAAGGATCTGGAATGTTTCTTCCAAACCTTGACTCGAAGGAATCCCGGCTCCTGTACGTTAGCAGTGCGGACATGCGAGCAGCGCCAAGCCCAGTCACTGGCGGGTCATCGAAGGAGTAGTAGCCATCGTCGTACTTCGGGTCACAGTATATGCTTTGCCGCTGAGCCTCCCCCCAGCTTATTCCCCACGCGCTGTGCCGACTTGATGTTGCTAGAGGTACTATGGTCCGAACATAGGCAGGACCGAAGTAGGCGTATTCAAGCACTAGCATGCCACCCATGGAGCCGCCCACAACGGCTGCTATCTGGTGCACGCCAAGGTCATCCAGGACGAGTTTGTGTATGCTGTGGCAGGTTAGAGAGGGCCGAGGAGAATTGCAGTCGGGTCCAATACTTTACATCGTCTCGTATTGTAGTAAGCGGGAACTCAGGGCCATAACGCTCGCGATTTGAATCCCCATCCACACTGGTGACAGGACTAGCACTACCGTATGGACTGCCGAGGCTGTTCAAGCAAACAATGAAGAATCTAGTCATATCAAAGGCTCTTCCAGCCCCACCGATCAGGGGACCCCACCAATCGGCCACATCTGCACTTCCTGACAAGGCATGGCAGATCACCAGTGCGTTGTCACCCTTGGGCGAGAGTCGTCCTCGAGTGCTGTATGCGACTGGAACATTTCGTAGGGTATCGCCAGATTCGAGGGTAAAGGATGGGACAATGGAGATCTGCTGGTCTGGAATGAGAGCCGCGAAAGGGTTCTCAGGCTGGCCGGAGGCTCTCTCTACGGGATTTAGTATGCGTTCAATCGTGTAGCGTTTGGGGCATAACTGACGGAGTTTTTGGGATGGGGGCGCCTTGCTGGGCAGCTCTTTTTCTGTTGTCATCTTGTCAACTCGACAGTGCGCTCCATGGGCCAATCTAGCAGGATCGTCAACATATAAGTGATGCAGACAGCTGTCCTTCTATTATGAATGAGTCAACTCAATGGTCCAACGGTTCGGCACGCGATGCATCTGAAGTTCTCGCCAATATCACTCGCTCACGGTTAAACCCCGGCACGGTGTCGACAAAATGGTTCGCAATGAGGTCCCCGGAGCTAGGCCGGAGCGGCCCCGAGAGATCCCCAGAAAGCGCCCCAAACTACTCTCGGCGCCATCTTAGGGACTGGTTTGGGGGCTCGCTTAGGGCCCCCCTCATTGCTAACCATTTTGTCGACACCGTGACGGGGCTTGAATCCCTGAGACAACACCTGCGATAGTACGGCCTGATAGATCTTGATAATTCTTGTCGCCATACCATCAATGCTATCCATGCCTTGAGGATGCCCTCTTGAATCCGTTAGCCGAGTATTGAGACGTTAAAGTGACGTGTCGCCTTGGAAATACAGAAGCTCTCTGACTGGCCAATGCTTGGTTGGTACTTGTAAAACGACCCCTTTTTGCCATTTCAAAGGTTATTAGCTCCAGCCATTCTCATGACTAAGGTACCACAAATACAACAATTGCATGCTTCTATCTGTTGGTCATATTCCCATCGATCCCGTAAGTCATATGATGCTTTATCCCAAGATAGCACCTTCACAGCTCCATTGTCCCAATCCTGCCTCCAACCTCACTTGTCCCGCCCATTGGTCCCTGTGCAACTCTTCTACCAACAGTAACAACCATCTCTTCTACATCTGGTACATCGCGAGCCCACAATTTTAACCTCTGATGTAGAAGAATCAGCACATCGTGTTTTGCAGCAGCAACTCTATACGCAGCGCTTTCAACATCTCCTCTACCTCCACCCACAAGGTTGCTAAATGTTTGCGCTGGCCTCATCAGGTAGGGTAAAACACTAGCAATAGCAGGCTCACTCATTATGGCCTCGATGCCAGATGCCGGCAGAGAGACTCCATTTGCGTGACATCTCTCTGCTAACTGGTCTTCTGTTGGGAGAGCGAAGTGGCTAGATGGTACAGATGTTGCATTTAGGGGCGACCAAATAGCAGTGATCACGGCCCCCATTAGGGATATTGCCGCTAACGCAATGTCCTTCACAGCAACAACCTCAGCAGCGCTGACCACTCTCCGCCAGAAGCTGGGGGATTGGTCCATGTAAAGGTAGTATAAAGCTCTAGCAGTGGCATTTTCTCGTTTCACTTGCTCTGCTACCTCGTCGGCAGTGTCGTCATCCCAGGGCGTATCATCACTTCCGTGAAAGATATGGGCAAGTGTTTTGAATGCAAGCTCACTTGGTGGGGTTGCCGGCACTAAGAAAAACGGCGACGAGCCCTGGTTCCGGGGCAAGAGTATGGCACGAGGGACTGAGGCGACAACATGCAGGTCATGTTTGGGCGTCTGTCCCTGCGCCCAGTGGCCCGAGGAGACATTGTGCAGTACATGCGTGAGCCGATTAAGGATATTTTGAGCCACTTCTTGACTTCTGAGAAGATCTTGAGGGTATGTTGAGCAGTACGTCGACACGTACTTGGCTGAGGACCCGTATAAATATCCCATCTCTATGGGATCTTGCCTATCGAGGTTTAGAAAGAAGGCCATCGATCGATCATGAAGACCATGCTTTCGCAGAAAATGGAGGTTGTAGGACGAGAGATTCTCGACCTCTAGGGATTCATCTCCCGCGGATGGTATAATTGTATGGGCGCTGCTCAAGTATTCGGCCAGAAAGTCTAGCAAAGTCATGTGCATGAGCACATCGTCTTTGTAATCGACCATCTTGATGGCTGCGAAATGTAATAGTCCCCCATCTTGAACGCCATAATTTTGCTCTATTTCCGGTATTTGAGATGTCCTCACAGGCTCACTGTCGATCTTTAGCACCATATCCAGCAAACGTGCTTGTGCCACTGTTTTTTCTCTTCTAGATAGTTGCCCTTCCTGTCCAGCTCTTGAGAGGCTACATATCGAGAACATTGAACCGTAGATATCCTTGTCCCTGAATATCCTTCGCCACATAAGTCCAGCTTCCATGATACCACTCTCAAACGAGGAGCCGATGTTGTCCTCGCTTTCTTCATCTGCTAGTAGAAGTCCGAGTAGAACATCGTGGGCCCGTGTTGCTACCGCAGTATCCGGTGTGATAAGCCATAATTTGACCAGTGCCCCAACGACATCGGGCTTTCCCGCCAAAATGTCTATGTCACTCGTCCTGTATTTTGCTTTCTCGACGAGGCATAACGTTGTGATGTTAATGGGAGGTAGAGGGGATGTTAAGCCAGCTAGAAAGTCCACTGGTGGAGTAATCGAGAGGACGCGACTGAAGTCGAATTGTTGGGGAAGAATGAGGCGGTTGATGAGATTTGTAACCGGTGCAGGGTCCTGTTGTAACATAGGAAGGAGCTGGGAAAGCTGGTTCAGAAGGGCGTCTCGTTGGGGCTCTTCTATGGCCTCTGTGGCTTGCCTGTCAATGCGCTCAAGCAGCTTCTCGTTCAGGCTGACACTTGGGGTATCAAAGGCCACTTGCAGATGGTCTTGGACCTGCCTTACCAGACCTGAGAACGTCATGGTGCTCAACGTCGCGCAGCGACGACGAGTTGCGTGGTGACGATGAGTGACGACAATTTCTTTCGCCCCTGGGCTCCAACGCATACAATCAGTCTTCCATCCACCGCAAATGTGTAATTGAATTTTGAGCAAAGGAAGCACAATGCCTAGGGCCAGAGAAAGAGTATACCGACCATTGACGGGCCCCAATAAGAAGAGAAAACGAGGCGATCCCCCACCAGGATGGTACTAGTGAGTTTCTACCCACCAACCACTTTTCCTCTCCGTGATCCACCACTTAGCAATGGAACTGTAGCAACAGTCACGATATGGCACCAAGACAAGGTCCTCGTGTCAAGAAGGAAGGGAAGGGTGATCTGTATCGAATTGGAGGGGTCGACATTCCATACGATCCGGATCTTGAGCTAGACAAGCCGAAGCCGACGCCTCTATACCCAGAGTACAAAGTTCCTACTCCCAAACCACTTACAGACAGCGAGAAAATTCAAGTCGCCCGCTTCAGATCGCTCCGAGAGAGCATACACAATGGACCTCTATACACCATCCTCGGCGATAATGTACGAGTCGGAAAGCCAGGCGACAAACCTGCTGCGTCGTTCGATCCGTTCGCCGGAATGCCAAAGTACAGCTCGAGGTATACGAAAAAGAGGCGAATGATTCCGAAGCTTGATACGAGGCCATATGGTTTGTCTCAAGGTTTGTTGAGAGCATATAGCAACGGCTGATTCTGTATAGTGCTCAAATTCTTCCCCAAAGAACTCTGGTCCACTCTCGATCCAACAGCAACCGAAACCAACGGCATCATCGACAGCAGTAAGAAGGGCAAGAGTTTACAAATCCCTGGCCACGAGAAGCAGGATAACTTGGACGACGTGTCAGATGCTGAAGGTGAAGAGAAGGCGCCAAAAGACCCAGATGATGACGAGCCACTGGAGGGTGAAGAGGTGGACGATGAGTACGAGGACGATGACGAGGATGGCGGGGACTACAACGCGGAACAGTACTTTGATGACGGAGGGGATGACGCTGGGGATGATTACGATGGAGGAGGGGATGATGGTGGTGGGGGTGGAGATTGGTTCTAAAAGGTCATGATCCTGGCCAAAAGATGAGTGCTGGAGTTCGATTGCGCCGGAAAGGAACCATGATACCCCTGCTCTATGATGCTATGGAAATACAAGGACTGTTGTAAAAAAGTGGAACATTCTACTGCTCGACCAAAGTGATATCGCTAAAAGGCCTTTCACTCTCTTCTTCGCCTACCACGAGCGTGACATCGCTTTCGGGCCTTCCGTACGGCTTTTCATCGCCAGGTAAATCATCCATCGCATCAACACAATCCTCTCGGTCTGCCAGCGTTGCGTCTGCGGTCAACATTCGAAACACGCATTCCATTGAATCTCCCAGCTCTTGCGCTGCTCCCCATGGGCTTGCTGCCTTTCCTTTTTCCGCCAACTCTCGCCATGGCACCGCATCGCTTTCTACCTTCCTTTCCTCCGCCAGTCTTGCCCTCTTCCTCGCCCCCGCTTCGCCTGCTGCAATAATCATTTTCTCGTGATCAAGCCTAGCATAATAATTCTCCACATCTGCCGTCCTAGGCCGCTTGTTTCCCCTTCTGTTGATCACCCTACTACCACGAGATCGCTTCCGATCAGCCTCGTCATCTCCATCATCTACATACTCGTCGTCATCACTTGAGTCACTGAACCATGACAACGAGGCGGGGGCCCTGCTAAAGGTGGCCCCTGTTGGAGAAAGAATGGAATCTTCAGGGTCATCGTCTCCCTCAATGATTAGGGGTGCGTACACCTCAGAGAATCTCTGCTTGGCTTTTGTAGCTGCCTGTCTTGTTGGGCGTCTTGGAGAGGTCGGAGAGAATTGAGAGGCCGCGGTAAGGGGCGAAATGGGGCTTTGTGGTCCTGGTATGCATGGACGGATTTTTATGGCTGGGAACTGGTTTGGTCTCGTTGTTGGTCCGCCTCGCATCCATGGGGTACGTGGGGCTGAAGTTGCTGGTATTGGGAGTCCCGGCTGAGCTGATCTTGCTGGAAGTGTGTATGTGCCTTCTGGTGAGGAGGCTTTGCGCCAGTTGAGGGGAGCTATCGTGGACATGCCTTCTTCGCAGTATGGACTGTTCTATAGAGGTTGGAATTGTAGAAAAGTAGGTTTGAAGGGATGCAATGGTTTGAGGATTGGGAAGGGCATAGGCTGTTGCTGCTGGCTTTATAGACACCATAGTATACATGTGCTTCTTCGTGGTGTGCAATGTTTGACTATTCAGTGCAGGACAGTCTCACCTGCACGTTTCCGCCACTATGAAAGTAATCTCAGAACTTAACAAAGGCTGGGAATATGTCTGAGAGGATTGTCTTGTTCTATCTCCTGTACCCCAATAGCTTGCCAGGTATAAACAAAGCCGCGGTGGTCTTTAGCCATGCAAAGTGCCGTAAAGATCTTATGGGTCGTTCATGGGCATCGTTCCAGAATCCAAGCATTGAAGACCTTTATTCAGTTCGGTATGAACGGCCATCTGCCCATCAGTGAAGGGCTTCTGGGGTAGTGCTATAGGCTTGGTGTGAGAACGACTCGAAGTCATGTACGGCAGTGCGATCAACTTGAGCACAGGATGTCTTCAACTTGAGCAGCAACTTGGACATTCAAGCCTATTGGGGTGCCAAATATTACGCAAGCGCAACTCATCCTAAGCCCTGATAGAAAATTCTTCTGCTCTGGCCGGGTTTTGTGCTACCAATACGGAGCTCTGTAGCCCACGCAAATGTCACTTGTTCTTGATACCAAACCTGGCCAAAAGCTATTACCGCGTAAAGAAAGCAAGCTTTTCGTTTCACGGTATCGATAATAGATCTTCATTTCTTAGAGAAGGCAAATCTCACTCCACGTTATTAGCTTTCTCCATCTAACGTAGGCTTCTCGGGTATGTCGCGATAACATCAGTCCGATGAGGGTCCAGCGAGAATGTAATCAAGAGCAAGTCCGTTCTGGCTTAAGCCACTACTCTTCTGCTTTTGATGGTACACCAACTCGCACTGACGCAAACACAACACTCTTTGAATCTTTGGAACCGGAGAGAAGTCCCATACAACGGCTCAAGGTACAGGATTTTGCAACTTGCCTTTGGAGCTTCATCGCAAAATGTAACGCTACTTGCTTTCTGTGAACTGCACAACATGTCTTTCGGAGTCTATAAGTTGCGTGGGTACTGGATCTGGCTGCAATTAAACTTGGAATCATCGCTAACAACTTGTAAAATCAATAGAAGGACGAAAATCCGAAACCCTCAATCCAAGATATGGCCCACATACACTTATGACCTTCACCCATTCATCTTACGCACCAACAAGCAGGCCTATCAAGAGACTTATCCCATCTTGCACGACCCAAAGTTGATGGTCAAGATCACCAGCGGCCATCCAAGGTTGGAGCAAATCTGTGCTAATATTGGGCTGACCACAATGCCAATTTCTGACGGGGGCCTCGGACGTTGCGCCGTACTAATCAAACACGAAGTCTTCCACTATATCAATGATGGGCATATGGAGGCCAATAAGAGCTACAGGATTGCGGTGACAGACGTTACAGCTTTCTGTGAAGCTCTGTTGCTTGCCAATACGACTTCGCATTGGCGGTCATTAAGACGAACGACGCTCGAGGTCAGCGTTTTCGATAAGGCTGGTGAGAGTGATGCCGGAAAAGTCCCCAACTTTGAGCCTAAGTTAACCGAGCTTCTTGATGCCTTCACAATACTTCGTGGTGTGTTTAATTTCCGCATAGCTGGTGCTGTGAGCATAGACCTTAAATTAGGTGTGGAGGGACGAGTCTCTCAAGAATAACCCCTTATCCAGCACCTGTTTTGCGAAATTTTGACAGATCAAGCTGAAGGTAAATCCTCCAACGGTGGAAATGACTTCGCTGGTGCATTGAGAAAACCGCAAGCAGCGTCAAAGAAGCTTCTATACCGTTTCGTCAGGTCTCAGAACGATACAACTATTTGAACAAGGAAATACGCGCACAGGACATACACAATGGCATCAAGCGATGTTCGGTTCCGACTCTAGCACGCACTTGTCTTATCGCACTCTCGACTCAAAGAATGGGACAATGCATGTTCCTGGGTGTCTCTTACAACGGAGGTGAGTCCTAGCTTGATCAATACTTTAGTCTGGACGCCACCAAAACATCGCTCATATGCTCTGAGACTCTTCGAAAAAGCGGTGATCAGCCTAAGAAGGGGCGATGCGGAACAAATGGCGAGACATCCTGGAGAAGAGATGATATTCGGTTGCTCAATACAATTCCCAGAGACGGAAGAGTTGGGAGCAGCGGTAATTGGTGAAGATGAAGGTGGATTGATAGAGGCTTTCAAAGCCGCAAAACAGCGCACTTGATCCATGAATTCTGAATTTCACATTCGGAACACCCCGAACGCACTCTTCTGCCTCTCCATACGGCCAGTCATTTCAGAAGAGAGTGCAGCCCTTAGTCCCAAGCCTAGCACGCTTCTCGTATGCGCTGGTGGGATAACGCCATCATCCCATAGCCTTGCAGAGGAGAACACAGCATCGCTTTCTCGTTCAATACGGTCTTTCAGCTCCGGATCTACAGTCTTGCCTACCGCTTCCATAACAGAAGATAATTGTTGGGAGCCCATGACGCCGATCTTGGCGTTCGGCCACATCCAGAGGAAACGAGGAGAGTATGCTCGCCCACTTCACCATATCAGCATTCCATCATCAACCATGCAAGATTGAGGAGAACCCACCACATTCCATAATTCCCCGCCCCAGCGCTTGCGCCCACTACCACCGTAAATTTTGGCACA
>JAABUS010001435.1_pt1 | contig 51879 bp, 46 predicted proteins | sample 5560161 | NCBI WGS metagenome assembly JAABUS01 (sample SAMN10711885, study PRJNA513376) | rock metagenome | isolation source: Antarctica rocks | place: Antarctica: Victoria Land, Trio Nunatak nord | collected 2016-01-04 | reverse complement strand
AAAGATTTGAAAGACAAACAACTAGAATCGTATCAGATCACTGTCAAAGCGAGAGTCTTCTATCATCTTCGTCTATCAGTCAGCATGAAGCATCTGCATTCGATGTTCAGCTCGAAGCTACTGCGATCGTATTCAGAAGATTCTCTATCAGAACAGCATGCAGAATCTCTCAGACTCATCATTATCGATGACGACGACGATGAACACTGAGAGATAGATGACATTCTGAACTTCAGACGCTATCGAGGTCGAATACAGTACAAGATCAAAAGAAAAGATCTAGATAGAGACAATGAATGATACTATGTTGATAAAGGTGAATTCGATGACTTCGAGAAAGTTTTGAACGAATTTCATGCGCTATATTCAAGAAAGTCACGCTAGTACCGAAATAACTCAATAAGAAAGCAAGCAAACGAGCGACATTCATGCGAACATGAATTTTCGAAGAAGAAGGTAATGTTACGAGCGTACCAAGGCTGAATAGAACTAGTCAGTGCCTTTAGCTCAGATCTGGCTCAGCCTCTATTTTCTTTCACCAACATCTCTTTGTTCAACATCATTTTTCTTTCTACATCACATTCTACTCGTGTCACAAACACATTCTCTTCGAGCTTAGCGCAGCCTCTGAATATTACTTAAATAGAAGCTCTTGTACTCATCTTCTTCTGTATTCTTAATATTCAGTTATAGCTATCTCTAAAGATCAAGCACTATTTAACTCTGACTTTCGCTGATTGACTCATCTAGGCACGATTCTGACACATAATGACGTTCAAGCTTCGAGATAAATCGAAAGATGATAAAAATCTCACATCAACGACTACTACTACTACTACTACTACAACTTTCAATGAATCTTCACTCTTTTTCATCTCATTTATGATGATTAGAACAACTAAATCTGATTATGCAATGAAGAAAACAACTGTATAAAAGCAGAAGTCTTAATCTAAATGTCACTTTTATGATTTTACATTGAAGATAATGACTTTGAAGTCAGTGAGAAAAAGATTTAAGCTTAATTTGATGACAACAGCAACATTAAATGAAAGAAAGTTTCAACAAAAAAAACTTATTGAATTGACATTCATAATAGAATAAAATGTTATATATGATGAAAAATCTACATGTATTTGTTAGCAAACTACATCTAAATAAAGATAGATTTCATCTTTAGTGAAAGTGATGTTACTCGTAATGTGCATTATTAAGTTGCGTTCTCAAGATCTTTTGTCATGATGTTGTCATTAATTCTCTTTTCTACGATAGTGTTGAGACTGTGCCTAGAATCTAATCACACTGCAGCGAGATAGTGCGTAGCTGAATAGAATGTTTGATCAATAGTGATAGCTCTAACTAGAAAACTAAGAATACAGAAGAAAGAAGACAGTTTCGAGCTGTATTTATAGTAAAGCGAACAAAGAAACGAAGTAGTTGATTTGCTAGAACTTGAATAAATGAAATGTTTCAGCATATTTTGATTCGAAACATCGCTGTTTCTTGTTCACATATTGAAATTTCTAGAGCCTATTGACTAAACTTTATTCAATGTCGACACGCTTCGTAACAGATAGTCATAAGAAGCATCAGTTGAAGCAGACAAAGACAATTGAATTGATCAAAACAAATTGCTTAAGCAAGCTTACTTATTGAGCTTCTGAGCGTATGCTAAAAAACATCTTCAAGAACTATGATCAGAAATTTCATCTATTCAAAAAGCAGTACTACAATTTGATATCTTCTATTACTCAATTCAAAGAGAAAATCATCACAGAACTACTTCAATGTTTTAATAATTTAATGTTCATCATTTGAATTCAATATTTCTACATGTTAAATGATGTTGACGTTTCAATTCAGAAGAATATTGAGTAGATATTTCTATTAAATAACTATCAGCGAGAATTATTTAAGAGATTTATAAGCGACTTTATGATGAAAACAGATGCTATCTTTAATATCAACGCATTGAAGATGCTTCTTTTCATGATTGTGAATGTCATTAACATGACAATGATTTTTTCAGTCTGCTTCTTGTTTGTCATATCAGAATTTGAAGAGATGTTCAATTTCTTCATTCAATGTATGCATGAAGAACTATTTAATGACTGTTTGTTTTCATGAATCATTATAGTTGATCAGAGCAAGAAATTGACGACTTTGCTATCTATATTTATGCTCAACGTTCAGCTTCAGCTATGCAATTGACATGTCTGCAAAAACATTCAAGCATGAGTAGTTAAATTTAAAGTTGACTACTTCTTTGAACATCATGAAGAGATCAAGAATGCTACATGACAGTGAGTGAAATTCAGTACTATTACTGAGCTGCAAGTCAATTGAGCAGCATTGCTGATGTTATTACATTTATCTGATCGAGACTACTTCTGAATCAACTGATACTTTAAGAAAAGACAAATGATTTTATGTTATACATGATGATATCATAATCTTGAGACAGTGACTTCACAGTAAAACAAGAGTCTTCATTTTATTCTTAAGATCATCATAAACTTTCAGATGTCTTTAAAGAACATCATTAGATTCATGAAGTTCAAGCTGAAGCTATGATATCACTTCATTCATAAGATTAATGAAAAATCTCATATAAATAGATCTTGAGTCATTGATTTTGAAGCATTTCAATTACTTGTGAGTCATGTGATTATTTGAGCTTTAGAAAAGATCAATTTTGAATGAATAACAGTCAAGAAGCTCGCTACTCAGTTAATCACTGCAAATTTATGTGACTGTGATATTTACATTAAATATGAACTTTTCTGCAGACATTATTTCTTACGTGCTTGCATACAAGAATTTTCAATCTCAATATTGCTTCTTCATCTTCATTGATGACTGAATGAATCTTCTATAGCATCAAGCAACTGACAGACTAAATATTATGATGACTTCATCAATTTGAATGATGCAAATTCAACAAAATATTATGATGTTGATAAGAATAAATTTCTTCATGCAGCAGTCAGCTTGCAGAAGCTGCATCAGAAGTTATCACATCAGCAGATTAATCTTCTAGTTAATCAGCTGTTTATCTTTCATGTCAACGTGATTATCACACATGAGAAGCTGCAAAAGATGAATCAGAAACTTCTCATGATGCTTTCAAAGTCATCTTCTACAAGAAAAGAAGTTTAAGCTGAGCTTCGTCAAAAGAAGAAACATGATAAAGTCAATGCTTAAGCTTTGACTGCAGCGAAAGCAGCTGAGCGAGATGCTAAGCAAAGAAATAAACAAAAGAAGAAGAACAGTGAGACTGTTAAGCAAAGAAATGAACAAAAGAAGAAGAACAGTGAGACTACAGTCTCACTGTTATCAAACTTTCTCTCACTTTTCGCTTCATTCTTCGTCATTATGACGTTCAAGTCTCAAGATAGATTGAAAGATAGTAAAAATCTCACATTGATCACTACTACTATTACTACAACTTTTAACGAATCTTCATTCTCTTTCGTTTCATTTATGATGACTACAATAATCAAATCTGATCGTGCAGTGAAGAAAACAACTGTATGAGAGCAGAAGTCTCAGTCTAGACGTCATTCTTGAGAATCTACGTTGAAGATAGTGACTTTGAAGTCGATGAGAAAGAGATCTAAGTCTAATTTGATGACAACAGCAACATTAAATGAAAGAAAGTCTCAACAAAAGAGGCTTATTGAATCGGCATTCGTAATAGAATAAATCAGTTTATGGTGGGGAATCTACATGTATTTGGTAGCAAGCTACACCTAAATGGAAGTAGATCCCGTGCTTAGTAAAAGTGACGCTGCCCGCAATGTGCGTCGATAAGTTGCGCCCCCAAGACCTTTCGTATATCCTGCTTCTAGCTGCTCTTTCAACGTCTCCACACTTCTGATTCGCTCTGTTTCCTTCTAGAAGAGAATGGTAGTGTTCAAGCTCTCGAGAGTTTTCGGCATCAAAAAGAGGGTGATTCTGTGGCAAGCATGGCACAGGCGCATGATTGGTTAGTTTAATTTTTATTGAAGAAGATGGGTTTGATTTAAAGCTTGAAATGCCATGTACCATATGTGCTCAATACTCAATACCCGCGTAGTTCTCGTGATACCATTACACCCCGAGTACTTGAAAATATAAATACGAAATGTCGTAGCGTGTGCAAAACGATTCCGAAAACCCAAAGGGGCAAATTTGTACACGAACACCTGCAGGGAAGACGAGTAATCAGGAAAAAACCAACGGAACCCATCAATCAGTATAATTCGCAGACGGATTCCCCGGCGTCCCAACAAGCGAACTCGTCACCACGCTCCCTGGCGGCGCATACCCCCCCAATTCCGTCACCCCGGCCGCCACATCCTCCCAAAACCCACACACACTTTTCCGCGTCTCCCCATCCTGCGTGATCTTGAATCCGAAATCATTCGCATCCAAGATGTTGTTAATCGCGTCTCCGCTCAAATCCGGCTTGGGCCATTGGATGGCAATGGGGATGTTGAAGGTTTTCTTGTAGGTGTTTGGATCGCCGGTTCTGGCGTGGCTGACGAGGTAGCTTTGGTAGCCTTGGGCGAAACTGCCGAAGCCGGGGAGGAGGGGGTAGCTGACTTCGCCGCCGAAAACGTTTAGGTCGAGGTTTAGGTCGTAAAATGTAGGTAGCAGATCCGTGGCGTGCAAGCCGGGAGTAACCGAGTACTGCAGATTGTAGCTCTTGCCTGCATAAGCGTCGGAGAGGTAGCGCACGTTGCATTGAAAGCTGCTATCGCCGATCAAGGCTTTTAGCCTGGCGCGCTCGGTCGTGTAGTTGCTGTTGGGGGACATGACGGGGGGGTAGCGGGCTTGGATGTCGGTAATGATGCTGTTGGCGTAGGCGGGAAAGGCGGCGGAGATGAAGGCGGTGAAGTCGGCGTCGTTATTTACGGTGGTGGGGACGAAGAGGTCGGCTTCGTCGAGGACGTGGGAGAGGACTATGGAGTCGATGTTCTTCCAGTAGTTGCCTAAAAGTGTGTTAGTGATCTGTGCCATAACGGGGTAAAAGGAGGTCACGCGTACCTGACTGGAATTCAAGAGTAGCCAGTTGCCGGATAAGATTGCCATCAGCGGATGGACCGACTGCGAAAGATCCCGGAGGTCCTGCGGTATTGAGCGCCGTGTTGGCTTTATTCAATGTATCGGCACTAGCAGCTCGAAGGCAAGCGACACCCTGTCCAGCACACCCCGCCAAAGTAGTAAAGTTCTGGAAAACATTCTCCAGACCCCCCTTTCTATCGAACATGAGTGAGAAGGCAGGACTTTGCATGACGGCTTTGGAGAACAGCGGGTCCTGGGTTCCGCCAAACGAGACCAGGTGATGCATGATGGAGCCTGCACCCGCTGATTCTCCCCATGCGCTGACTTGAGATTTGTCGCCGCCTACGAGACCAATGTAGTCTTGAATCCATTGAAGGACAGCTCTTTGGTCGTAAAGTCCGGCATTGGGGAGACCTTCCTTTTCCATGGTCGTACCAGCGAGGAAACCGTAGGCGCCGAGCTGGTATCATTAGCATCACGAAAGATTCCTGTTGAACGGAGGATTAGACATACTCTGTAATTACTCGAGACAAAAATAACATTTCCACCGGACTGCTGAACTAGGCCCGTACCAGCATAGAATGGCAGGAGAGGCTCAAATTGATCCTTTCCTCCAAAGACGTACGCTCCTCCGTAGAACCATGAGATGACGGGTAACTTTACAGACGGATTGTTGATAGCCTTGCCCGGGACATAGAGATCGAGGAAAAGGCAGTCTGATTCATATCAGGAACCGGTAACAAGATGATAGGAAATCTACTTGAATGATTATACCTTCAGAGGCAGCAGTAAAGGACGGCAGCGGTATGCCTGCAAGAAATTGGTTCACGCCCATTCCGATGGGTGAGCTGGCGCCAGGACCCGTCAGTTGAGGGCCCTTGATGGGCGCCTGAATACAGATAGGGCCGTAAGAGCCGTCCTGCACCGTCGTCTCTTGCGCTGGAGGTGCGGGCTTGGCCCATCTCAAGTTTCCCACCGGAGGAGCTCCAAAGCGGATGTTTTTGAATGTATAAATCTGGTGCGATGTTTTCAGTCAGTGGATCTTTTGTGCAGATATGCAAGATGTCGGGTGTAGACGACATACATCGCCGTTTGGATTATAGCTGCTCGCTTGCCAGGTGCCATACGGCAGAGTCAAGGTCGGCAAAGCACCAGCGCGTTTATTGAACCTCAGCCCTAGTTCCGCGGGCGCTGCAAGACATGGCGCTGCCAAGAGCACGGCTCCGCAGATGAGATGAGAGAAGAGCATGGTCGGAAATTACTCTTTCTGCGATGGGCGAAGAAGAAGAAGAAGGATTGCGACCGAGGAGCTCTGAGGGTCTTGCACAAGGCAATGGAAAACCTCGGGACATACCATCGACATATAAAAACCAGCGGAGCCTCGGCTATGCTATGGGTGAATTTGATTGAGTCAATTTAATACCATGGCCAGGATTACCCATTTCGGAATACCGTACGCGTTAAGCAATTGCACGCCGACGGTTTCCCCCACAAAGTGAAACGGCCGGACGATCAACATGTCGATTGGTGCTGCTGCCCATCAACGTCCGGGTGCGAAGGTGGAGGATAGAATGGTCGGAGATGCAACCCAGACAAGAAGCAGCGTCCGAATAGACATGGCGGAAGTGTCACAATAAGTGGCAATGAGATGATTGGTTTCGAACCAAGAGAACCGTGGGTTCCCCCTAGAAGTAAGTGGCAAGCCAATAGCCAATTATTTTGGTCTCTCGATCTGGGTGGGGTACGTTAACCTCGGCTCCCCACAGAGTTTAAATTTAGCGGGATCGGCATCCTATTCCGTAAGGTAAGGTACACATAATCTAATGGTCTCCGCTCAGGGGAAACTCTCGTCATGATTGGCGACTATTTATTCCCCACCGCCAATCATCTGTTGCCGGTCAGAGCGCCGAAAGAGGCAAAAAGAAGTATGTACTACCTACCGGACTGAGTACTACGGTGGTGTGCAGATATCCCAGAACTTGTATAAAACAGTCCATTGCGTCATCGTTGCGACGTGCACCGGTGTACTACGGTTCGGAATACTTATCAAATAGACATTAGGCTCGGAATTGAAACAATCCCTATCATTCATCTATAAGCATCTTCCTAGAACCCTATATCCCGACAATTATCCGTGCGACCTTAGAGCGTCTGAAATCGAAAACCAACGAGTCGTAATGGCATTGTCTCCACTCCGGCTGAAGGAGGGAGCAACCATCCTTCATCCCTACATACCATAGTAAGTCACTCGATACATGCATGCCACCTCGCTTGATATTGGTCTCGGAACCTTCAACGTCCATTATGTGATTCTTCCTGTGCCGCACGAGGAGCCCCGTACTATCTGCATCTCTGCACGGTGGCCCTTGTGAGCGCCTGGTGTTCGAGTGCCTGAACTATTGCTTTGTACACATTTGCTGCCGAATACTCTTTGTTATCCCAAATCTTTCATGTGAGGCAGCTTCTCGGCCTCAAGGTCTCTTCTGGAGTCAGATGCCGAGTTCAGCGATGTGGCTTGCTCCATCTCTTGCATGTTTTGGTGCCTCTCCTAAAGACAAACCCACCGAATCGCTTTCAGCCGCTTGCAGGCCTATGCACTGGAGCCCGGTCGACGAGGTTTCGGGGCGCTGACGAACCCGGTGTATAGGCAGGAGGCGCTTCTGGAAACGAGTCGTTGGTGGCGTTAATGTACTGTTGGGGGTACGTAGCTTGAGGGGCGGGGACAAACGATGGCTGAAATGGCCCTCTACCTGGATATGGCTCGTATCCCCCAATGACTCGCGTATCCGGATTGGTGTTTCCTTGCAATGTGAATGCTCGTTGATCCCCGTCCATGCCCGCTTGTGCTTGGGGAGAGTTAAGTTTGAAGTTGTATATTCGAACCGCATTGATCCGACGGAAATACTCATCGATGGCTTTTCGTTTTTCGGCATCTTTGATCTTGAATACAGAATACTCCCATGAAGTGCAAGAATCACTGATTCGAGCAAGCATGTTCGCGTCGTCACGAAACAGAACCTGCGTGATTTCTAAATCGCCTCTTCTGGCTGAGATGTGCATCGCGATCAAGCAGCTTTCAGGCATTGTTGCGTTGACTTTTGCGTCACGCGCTAGTAAAAGACATACTAGGTTGATGTTTTCAGATTCGACCGTCATCATAAGCGAAGTCATTTCATCATCTGATGTGACATTGATTCACGCACCATTGTCTAGAAGTAAGGCGCTCATCTCGTAGAGACCAGCCGTACAGGAATAGTGTAAAGGCGTTTGAGAAAGGTCGATTGCTCATTTGATGTTTGAAGACGAAGACAAAACACTGTCGACTAAATCGAATTGCGTCTGCTGACGTCTTGCTCAAGAATTCATATCTACGACATTCTGCATCAGGTAGTTCGCCAGAGTCAGTTCATTTGTCAGGCACGCAATATGTATCAGCGTTTCTTCATGCTTTGTCGTTCTTTTCAGATCTGCGCGATTCGTAATCAAAGCTTCTATGACGGGAATATTTCTCTGTCGAGTCGCTACATGAACAGGTAAGTCATCGTTATCATCGTACGCATAGCGATCTGCACTGTTTTCTAGAAGAAGAGCGATGAATTCTGTGTGATTATGCTTGGCTGTCAAATGCAATGATGACATTGATTCAGTATCAATCGTCTTCACTTTCGCGTCACTGATTATCAAGATTTGTGCAATATCGCGATGATTCAATATGACTGCTTCATGAAGCGAAGTATGAGATCAGTTGTTTCTACAATCGATTTGCGCATCAGTCGTTAAGAGAAGTTGAATCATCTCTTGCAAGTTGAGTTTGACAGTCATGTGCAATGATTTCGAACCTTCAGCATCTGAAATCTCACGCAAAACTCTGTGAGAAATCATCTCTTTGACAGCATGAGCGGCTCGAAAGAGTTGTCAGACTTTCGAAATCTGCGATGACGATGACGAATATGCTTCTAGTAGTCAATTTACTGCTTCGAGCCTATTCGTCATCATCGCGACGTGCATAACTGTTCTTTTCTGATCGTCAATCGCAAATTCATCGACAGCATAGTTCTTGAGTAGCTTTAAACAGTTCAGATGCTCGTGAATTGCAGCAGTCATCTGAGATGTTCTATAGTTGTCATCTCTGACATTCACATTGATCTTGTCGTCGAGCAGACTTTCAAGTCTTGATAGATCATCGACACTTGCAGCTTCGATAAGTGTCGAGATCTTGACACTTGTCAAATGAGAAAATGAAAATAGTCACATTAGACTTTTCCCTTTGAATTTCAGTTTATTCACGATGTCTGTACTTGTGAAAGACTCTCTAATCACTGATTCTGAAAGATAAGTGCGTTGAATCAGCTCGATAGATCTTTGCAGCGATGCTTTAGTCATGTGTGTATCGTCTCTTCTTTTGACTTCGACGAGCTGCAGTTGAAGATGACGAAGCTCAGTCTGAGCTTGTTCTCGTAACGAGTCTTGCGAATCTGTAGAAATTACGATGTCTATCGTGTCAGACGAGATCATTGTAGATGAGCTGCGTAAGATCTGATGATCTTGATGACTAGTCGATGAAATATTCGAATCAATCTCACTATATAGAGATGAAGCGTGGTTCGACAATGATCTTGAAGATATGTCAGTAATATGCAGCTCGAAGACGATGCTATCAACAGATCGCTTGAACTGTGAATCTGCAGAGTCTGTATGCTGTGTAACTGAAGAGAAAGAGGCTGAAATCAAAGAGAAAGAGCGTGTAGAAATTGCTGACGTCTCGATTTCGCGTGAATCACTCTGAAGCTTCATCAACTGATCATTCATTGATATTTCTGAATTAGTTTGAATGTCTTTATCGCTAAGATTGAAGAAGATAAAGCTAAAGCTGTCTTCTTCAACGTGTGAACGAGAAGATTTCAAATATGAATTAATTCTCGAAACAGAAGACTTTTCAGTTGTTCTTTCATCAGATGCATGACTCATTGATAGATTTATGACAGATGACTTCGTCTTGTTGTCAGAGATTTCAAAAGCAGTAGAATCGAATTTTGAGCTGTACGAATTTGATTTGTTGATGATGTTTCGTACAAGTAATTTTTCGTTCTTCATGATCGAGCTGCGATCTGAAATTACTTCGTCACTCTTTAGCTTCAGATTGATAGATTAAGAGTTGACGATTTTCTCTGTTGTAGAACGACTAAACTCTGTAGAGTGATTATTTGTATCTGGCACAACAAGAGAGCTATCAGCTACAGTTGATGCTTGTATGTTACTGCTGTATAGATCTGTATTTGAAGAAGACGAGCTTGTAATACTTCTTGCGCTTAGACGCTTGAAAATACAGTCTTCTAGCGCTCTATTCTCTGTTTCTGTCGAAATCGTCGCTTTTGAGAGCTGAGCGTCGCAAGTCGAACTTGTAATCTGTCATCTAGGCTCATTCTCGCTCTCTAGATCTTTGATGCTACTGTCGTAGAGATCTGAGTGTGTAGATTGCGATCTTGCTGTTTTCTTCGTGATTGACAAAAAACTCACAGTCTCGCTGATAGATGTTACAACGTCACTTTGAGAAGATTCTGTCAGAAGATTCTGAATTATGTATGTTGCTGATGTCACATTAAATTCACTTGCTGCTGCTGCTACGTCTAGATCTTTCGAATCTCTTGCACTAGCTAATTCACAAGGTTTTGCTAGTTCTTGCGTTTCAGCCTTCAGCTCGATGCTGGGAATAGTATTCTTCGTCGACAGCTCAACAGCATCGATCAAACTTGAGATGCGAAGATCTGCTTGATGTTGTTTTGAATTCTTTATGAAAAAGTAATTACGCACATCAAGTCTGTCTGCACTAGGTCGCGATGAAAGCGATGAAGATTGAGAAGAAAGTTCTTGAGAAGATGTGATTTGAGAAGCAAGATTCGAAGAAGATAAAGATCGAGAAGAAAGTTCGAAAAGAGACAGAGCTTGAGAGAGAAGTTCTGAAACACGAGAACAACGCTGAAGAAGAATTAGTCAGTATTGTCACTTTATGTCGATTCTCTTCGATTCTCACATTTTCATAAATTCTCATATACGCTGAAGATCTCAGAAGTATCGAGTCAACGTCAAAGTTTACTGAAGAATTCATCGATAGTATGAATGTTGCATCTTGAAAGTTCTCATTCTTATATTGCAATGAAGCGATTTCAGCTCGAACATTCTCAATTATAGTACGACTCTTCTCGAGTGCAAGTTTCTGCCTCTGCTCGATGATCATTCTGCTGCACAATTATTAGCCTTCATCATCTTCATGTTCAATCATCAGTATATATCATTGAAATATAGTCAATAGCAACTGCAATGCTCGCATCTGATCTTCAAGGTTCGATATGTATTTCTTCAACGTATTCTTCAGTCATAAGTGTTTGATCTTCTGCTTCATGCCTGAAGTATAATCGATCTCGCTCAGTTTGAAGTCAACAACAGTTATAAGAATGACGCAACAGTTGAGAAAGACAGTCAAATCATCATCGAGTTGTCTGAAGAATCTACTTGATGTCTGATCTGTGAATCTTTACTTGATGATGACTTGAAGCGCAGCTCTAATGATTGAGAGCTGCTCGAAGTTAGTTCTAGCTCGTCAAGACACGACGAAACCACTTGCCTGACTTGCAATCAGAGTCGTATTAAGTGCGACATTATTATATCTGTCTCTCACTTCATTGAGACGTTTAGCAACAGCAGTTACGCTGACGATAACAGTGATCAGGTCACTAACAGTTTCAATGACTTTTATTTCTTTTCGAGCGAAGAAAGTCGAAAGAATGAACGATAGAAAGACGAGCGCGAAGACGATGAATGAATCTTCATGATCGTTCAGCAGAAGGCTGAATGCGAAATCGCAGTGAGTGACACGATGGTTTGAAAGAATTCGAAGCTAATGCGATGTGATGAGTCTGTGATAGAAGAATATCTGGTCACGTGCTAGTCAGCTTGAAGCAAGTGAAGGCTGAGCTGATGAAGAATTCAGACTGTTTCAGGTTCTCAGCCTTGTGAGCTGTGATGCAAATATTACACAGCAGAAGTAATTATAAGCACGTTTTATCACGAACGGCTGACTAAGAGCTTCAGTGCTCAATCTTACAATATGAGTGACTACAGACGCTAAAGAGCACAGCGATACTTTGAAATGCTCATCGATGCTTGGTTTCAGATGTCACTGAGAAACTTCAAGAGCTGACTGCAACAGCAACATATCATACTTTCTGCTACTTCAGTCGTACTAGATAGAGTCGTTCAGATATTGCGTGAGCAAATGTGTCAAGAGTCGCTTGATCGACTTAATCATCTTTATCAGAGCTAGAGCATCTTTATCTTGTCTTTGAAATCTTCGAAAGATCTGACTGACGTGATTGTTGTCTACTGCCTTGCTTCTAACTCGACAATGCTACCTTCACAGTCATTTTCTCTTCGTGAGACTTCGCTTCACATACATTCACATGAACTTAAAACATATCAGGTAGAAAAACGGCTATCGGCATAAATGTCGCGCTTACATAGCGATGAAGTTTCTATGAAGCAGAGTGTGAGCCAAGTCATCAGATATGACGTCATACCTTGAGAATAGCTATTCATTGAAAAGAAAAGCTTCAAGGAAAGAATTCACATAGTGAGACACAATAAGATGATAAGAACGATAGTGAACATACGTGTGACACAATGTGAGATTTGTCTTTATTCTTAGACTATGTTTTGCACAATACCTGTTCTCTCTCACACGAAAGATTTTCTACGCATATGCAAGCATCGAGAACTATGAAAACATAGAAGAATGAGAGCAAGATGAGCAATCGATGAGGCGTGTATAGCTATCGAGAGACATTCATTTGAAAACATCTCTGACTATTTAATAATCTGCTTCAACGACCAGTATATGATATGGCGCGGAAAGCAACAAAACGACTCGACGATAATGAAAAGATCAATACGACTAGAAGATCAGAGTGTTTCCCTTAGCTTGACTTGATTTCACTGTATTAGAAGTCTCTAACTTTTCATTTCAAGATTCAAATGATCAATGTTCATAGCTTGAGTACGTCTGATAACAAATCAGGTAAAGCTTCATGCCTGATCTCAAAAACAAAATCTACATGAAGGTTCTGAATTCTTTTCTTCAGAACGTGCACTCATAACTGATCTTCTGAAAAGATGCGCTTCTGAGTCGCTGAAAGACACAGGAATGAGTGAAGACATCTCAATCATTCTGCAAAATTGAAGAACTTTGTGAAGTTCATCAGATCACTATAACGACTACATGATACTTTAAGATTCTACCTATGTCTCATCTGTGCTTTCTGATGCACTCGAAAGAACTCTATGATCGAGGTCAAACGACTTACAATGCATTAGTGAACATTCTGACTGACTATTGAACATTCAATATACACATCTCACAGCTATCGAGACTCTGACAGAATCAAATAGCAAAAACGAAGCGCGAAATCTCAATATCAGAGATTACATTAGTTTCAATGAGTTTAATAACGAGCTTTCAGAATCAGATGTCAACTGACATGTATTTTTTCATTTGAAGCATCTGTCGTCAAGTTTATGTTGAAGCTGAACCTGAGCTATATCTGCAGTCTGATTTCACGTTTGACGTGATATAAAATAGATTAAGCATTTACTGAGTAGATTACTGTGAGATCGTACGCGATTCTTACAGATAATCTATTACGCTGCAATGATTGCTAACAGATGACTTTGAAATATTGCGTGACAGTCGACTTCTGTTGACATGAAAGAAGCATTTGCTTACTGTACAAGAAGTTCATGTCTCAAGAATAAAGTCAAATGTCAAGATTTGAGAATCGTTTATCTACATTGCAAGAATTGCACGTATCAAAGAGTTTAAATTCACTCTCTACAAGACATACGAATAATCGAGGCAGTAAGAGCTAGGCAAGAAGCTTGGTGCAAATGATAGATCTAAATCTCTTAATGTGTTCAATTCGCTCAGCTCTTTGTTGAATTCTTTCTCTCAAAAGTCTCTAATTCGTGAGAATAATTCAGTGCAACAGTGTCGTATCTCTAAGCTGCTTGAGTGTTTGATAGCTAAGATACTCGCTCGATCACTCAACATGAAGAAATGTTCTTTCATATAGCTTGTCATGACTATGAGAATTACAATTGTCATAGCTAAGGCGAATTTTATTCGCTTTCTTCATCTTAATGAATCGTCATCGTGATAATGTGTCGACCTGTAATACAAGTACTTACCATCGACTTTTCTCTTGATCATGTCAGCGCAATATGAAAAAAATGATACATAAGAGTTATGTCATTGACTGTGCACAAGATACAGGTTGATTGAGTCAGATACTCAAGTAGTTTCAAGAAAACAAGTCATTTGATTAGACTTCAACCCTACATAACGAGGCCGAATATCGAATCAGAAATGACGAAACATGACAGAGATATACATATCATAATGCGAAAGAGTCTGCACGTCTGAATATACATCAAGTCTAATATTGTCACTTTACTGAAAGCTTGTGTCATATCTGTCAACTTTCTTGATCTTAGTAAGCTGAGAACATCTTTCTTACTTTCATCTCTTTTCTTGCCATAAGATCTTCTTCTATCTCGAACATCAATCTACAACTGTTCAATATGAGATTTAGCAGTACGAGTATTCAAAAATTCGTGAAATTATGTTTCTCGCATGCAAATACACTTCTCTTTATTTCAGAAGATTGACTTAAACATTTAGCTTAGCGCAATTCAATTCTCTCATTTCGTCGAATCTATCACAAAGATTGTGCTCTTTAAATATCATGACTGCAGCTTTCTGCCGTCTCAAGTCGTAGAGTTTCACTGGCAAACGATAACTCTACTTACGTAGTCACTCAGCAACTTGTGATGCAGAATAGTGAACGAGTGCTGATGAAAGTAGTGATGCTAATGCTGAGCAAATTGATCAGAAGCTCAGAATTGACTTAGCAAAAGAAGAATAGAGAGCAGCAGACTGACTTTACTAATCAAATAGTTTTAACGCTTTCTCGTATAACAAAAACCTGATCATCATTCAACATCACGACGCAGCAAGATCAGTAGAAAGGTTTGAGTCGAGAAGAGCAAGAAACAAATTTATCGTGAAGAAACAACTTGTGTTGAAGAAGTTATCAATGAAAAATCGAGATGAGTAAAAAAGATTTTATTGAATGATAGTGATAGTTTTTTCTTATAACGAATCGAATAGTTAATGAATAATACGTCGTATCATTCGTTAGAAGATTGCGATTGTCTGAAGTCAGAACATGTCAATGTGTTTTATCAAGATCAGATGAGACAATATAGCAATAGAATGCATGATCAGAACGAGTGATGATAGAGTGTATGTGAGTGTTGATATGCTAGCTGCTGTTGTTTTTCCGCTATAACGCAAGCGCATCAGTCGATTGAGTAAAATGTTAATAACTTAGCATCAGCTCAGTTGAAGAGCTGACTATCGTGAAAGATATCAAGCATCATCACATCAGCATCTCAGCATCTCAGCAACTTCTATTCTTTCTCTCACAATGCAAGTGCACTAACACTCAAAATTCTCTTCTTTCTCTTCAATCTTCTCACCATCATTCCTTCAATCTTTCGATCAACCCTCAAAATCATCAGCGTCTCATCGCTCTTTTTCTCGTTTTTCTTGACCTCACTATCGACAGACGTCACGCTCATGAAATTGATGTTGATTTCTTCTTTGCTCAGCAGCGCACTCATCGTTTCGATCTTGTCGAGACTGTCGTAATTGTGACAGATGAGCAGATTGCCTTCGAAAACGAAGAAAGTGACGAAGCGCGAGAGGCGCGAGATGTGAATTTGAGTTTGCGCGATGTAGTCGAATATTATGTGATCTTCTTGATCATGACTAGGATTATTCGGAATGAGACGAGCGCGAAGAATCACTAGTGATGAGTAGATGAATGAAATGACATCTCGAGAGTGAAGCTCGTTGACTACGATGTCGCGATCTTTGACGATCAAGTTCGCGTTTACAATGTTGATGTTTTTCGCATGCAATGATATGAGCGAGGTAAGACTCTTGATGAGAGTCGCGAAGAAAGATTTGATGTTTGTCACTGTTGCGAGAAAACTCTCGTATACAAGGTCGAACGTGGTTTGAGCCGTGGCTTGAGAGTGTTCCTGATTGAGTTTGAAGTAGTGCTGAGTATATAAAGAACTTATCTTTTCGATAAGTTGAACAAATGGTTGCAGTTTGACGTATTCGTCAGGCAGAATCAGAGGCGCGTTGACTGCTGATCGAGAAAGATCTTCGCCTAATATGAAAAGAACTTGAGAGCATACATCTGTGCTGACGTTGTTCTGAGCTTCATGAGTCGATGCGCCTAGATGCGATGTCGCAATCATCTTTGAATGAGCGATCAATTTAGCAGCGAAAGAGAACACAGAGAGAGATTCAGTAGTGAAGACATCAATGTCAGCGTCGACAATATGATTAGATTCAAGAGCTTCAAGAAGACTCTCTTCGTCAATCATGTCATCACGAGCGACGTTGAAGATTCGAGAATTCTTCTTCATCATCTGAAGCTCGACAGCTGAGATCATGCCTTTAATGAAAGCGATCAATGAAGTGTGAATTGTCAGAAAATCCGACGCTATCAAGAGATCTGATAATGAAGTAACGAGGTTTACGTTGTTTGTCGCAGCGACGACTTGAGAGGCATATGAATTCAGTGCTAAAACGTTCATTCCGAGTTCGATTGCCAGTCTGACAACGATAATATCAACTGATCTGTATCAGATATTATGACACTTGTGATATACGGCAAGATATTCGTATCTCTTTCAAAGCCTATCACACTCAATGTCTTTTCCTTGACTTTCACGCTCACGAGTCGACTTCTTTCCCATTTTCCAGCCTTTAGACTTGCGCATGCGTCGAAAATATTCCTAGCGACCGAAAGAATAAGAGCAATCGTATGTTCAGCGACAGTCTGAGAAAGTCAAAGAGGTTGAGAAGATGTGCAGGTGATAGGCGAAAGGCATGATACTTCAATATTACTCGATGACGAGTTGATGACAATTATATCAAGTCTCGTGACGATCTCGAGATCTAGATATCTGAAACATCAGCAGATGAACAATGTTTCTTGAATATGAAACTGCGATATCAACTATGTCTTCGTAAGTCTTGTGCTTCATTCAATGCCTTTCTGAAGTCGCAATTCGCTCATATCGTTGTCAACATCAACGTCTGCTCTGACTATCACTTTCAGATTCTTGCCTGCCGTCAGCAACGACGAGATGACCTTGATTTTCGAACGCACGATAAGAGCATCGTAGTCTGGAATTAGAGCAAGCACTTCATCGAGCGATAGTTCTAGTCGTTCGTCAACGTGAACAGTAGCTTGTAGAAGAGACAGTCTCTCGAGTGAAAGCTTTTCAGGCATCAGCACTTTCAAAGACGTCATGCTTGTTTATGTGAGTCGAGTCAATGAACAGTAGAAGCAGAACAGAATTGAGAAGGCTGAATAAGAGAACGTTGTGAGAACGATGAGCGTCATATCAGCTCATTATAATTCACGAAGAATAAATCGTGAGGCATGTGAGGTTTCGAGCGTGGGAAGAGTGAGAGGCAAGTCCCGCAAATGCAGAGCGCGACGTCAGATGATTGCTGTAGCGCTCGAGCGAAAATGCGCTCGAGAAAGAAAACGAGAGCTACCTCTCATCGTGTCTCTGAGTCAACTCGGCAGAAATAAAAACCCTCTTGTCGCTTCTTCGCTTTTCCATCCTCGAATATCGTATCAACATCTCTTTCGCTGACGAAGAATAATCTCAGCCTCGAGAAGCGATTGATCTAGCTGACTCTTTATCATGACGATCTTTGCCTCTTAGTGCGATCTACAGTAAGTCTTTCTTCGACTCGATACAGGCGAAAGCTGAAGTTCTGACTCTATCAAGATGATATTCTCATCGATCGCACTGAAAGATAACTTGATTAGCTATAGAGTCTTTCAATGATAATGATGTACAAATTCGATTCTGTTTGATGAGAGAAAATTTCAAAAGAACAACATATCAGCGAGTCAATTTCTTTTACTTACATTGTGTTATTCTCAATCATCAACTCTTTTTCAGAATCGCAATTAAAAACAAAGATATTTACGTCATGTTCAATCTAAATATCTTGCGGGTTAAAGCTCGAATAAGTAGAGCGAATGTCTGAGTCGATTGTGCTAGTAATATTTGTTGATATTTCGAAATGATCGGCAATTTTCTGCCTCTCAGAGTCGTTGATGTTTGAGTGCATCTAATAGAAGCATTTGCTAGAATGAGCGAATCGAAAAGATTTCAAAGACTTGACTTTGAACACGCGATCAAAAAGTGGTTTAATGGTGAAAACACAATCGCAGACGATTATAATGTTTTTTTCTATGCTATTGAGATCAAAGACTTAGAAGATTTTCGCAACGAGCGAAAGAAAATGATGAGAGAGAGAACGTACGATGATCACGCAAGAAAAGAATGTCTTCTCTGAGATGTGTTAGCTTTTTCACTGATTAAGTTGCGATTCACTGACAAGTGAAATTCACATGAGTCTCAAGATCTTATATGATCGAAGTTTTGATAGCAGAATATATTCTCGCGCTGAAGTCGATTAGTCTATAAGCTTATTGCTTCGACTAGTCTTTCAGAACAATCAATGTTAAAAGAACACACAGACTGATTTTAGTCTTGAAGCTCATATTCAACTTCTTATGATCGTGATTGAAATCAGTGCAATCGCAAAATTCACAAATGTTATGTACGCTGAAACTCTGATCAATCGATATTCTTGGCAATGACAGTGATCGAATGCGTAATACTCATCTGCGTAAAATAAGATAGTATGTATTCTCAACAATCTAGAAACTTCAGCACGTTGAATCGATGACGATTTCCCACAATGCTCATGTTGAAGTACATTGTACCCAGGTTATTTTAATAGACACAGCAGCGATGATGAACATTATCATCACGTTAACATAGATAAATCATTTCTGCTAATTGTTTTTGAGTCTCATAATTCGCAGTACGAGAAACGCAATGCTCGTCTTATTGACTGTGACAGTCAGTGCGTCGAAGATCTGATCTAGGTAGTTAAATTGCCTGACGAATGCAATTTCATCAGGTTCTAGGTAGAATGAATGTCGTGCGCCTTCATGTGTAACACAGAGAGTAATCACTGTAACGAATTATCATCTGAAATACCTGGTAAACAGTTAGTAAGATCGAATCGTAGCTCAGTCATCATCTCTGACTCTCGATATGCAGCGCTCTTCTTAGAGTAAATTGCTCTTCATTATATTGACTGTTCAAGTCTGCGTTTCGTTAGTTTCACACAACGAAAGCTCGATCTAAACTGCGAGTTCATCGCAGTATTATTCTCATTGATCATCTTATTGATATCTTTTACCAGTAATTGACCTTCGATGAAGCAATTCATTCTCAACGTCTGTATGAAGGCTCGCATCAACAACAAGCTGCAAATAATCGACGTCATTCTTTTTCTGCTCATGTGACTCTCTCACAGCTGTTGATCGAGCTCAACTCGCATCTTTATCGATGATCATCGAAGTCGATCTTAACGCGACAGACGATCAAGAGTTGAATGTCAGAGTCGCTAATTTCTCGAGCGAGCTTGCATAGACGTAGAAGCGGCCTGTGAAGAGTAGCACGCACGAATGCATGATGATGATGAGAGCGTGAAGCATCAAGATCGTCGTTGCGATTTTGATGATGACGATGTCGAAGCTTCACGCATAGTCGTAACGTTTGACTGAAAAGAAAATCTTTGTTCACACATCATCGACATTCGAAGGTTTGACGAACGACTGCAGCAACTGATCTTCATTCGTTCATGACAGAGTTCTTAGATCATCAGTGTAGCTTCTGTATTGTCTTACAGTTTCGTTCAAAATTGCAGAGTTCATTTCTGAATTCACGAAAGCTTCACTTGAGCATCATCTGTTACGACATACTGTGACTTCATGTTCATAGCTGTAGAGAGAATTGACACGATATTCGCTGTCAATGCGAGTCAGATCGTCGACGATGGCTTTGAATAGTATGATACTCTTTGTCGTGCCTGAATATTTAACAGTTTGATCATAGAGAGAGACAATCTCTTGATTGACTTTCGTAATTTCGTTCTGCATGAATTGAGAAAGTACTGATATGTTGAAGGTATTACTCGTCTCATTAAGCGCTTCTGCTCATTTCTTGCGAATGATTATTGAGATTGAATCGTCGTATACTTTATGAAGCTTAGCTGCGACGTTCTCGACATTGTTCTTTCTTTCTGCAATATTCATTAGTCATAGATCAAGAAAACAGTAGTTCTTCACGATCTAATGTTGAGAGTCACAGAAGTCTGCAAGGTTTTCGATCTATCAGTGTATGCTGCTCACGTGAAATTTGATGAGACAACGTCTCTAATTTCACTTGAAAGCATTCACATTTTGTTGACGTTTCAGATAGTTCTGATGTCATACATCGTGATATTGACTTTGTTCTTGTCGCTCGCGAGCGTATATATGAAAGCAAGGGTTTCCTAAATACTTGCATTGAGAATGTCGTCTTCGAATGCAATCATCGTGTCATTAGACTTGATCAAGATCGTTTCATTTCAGATCTGTCGTACATCAAAGAATTCGAAGAAAGAAACGACGTCATCAGACGTCAGAAGAGTGCTAAAACTGATAGCTAACGCAGTCAAGCTTCGATCGTAAGTCTTTGCAGATTGTTGATCACAATATGTACTAATGATAGGCGTCATGACACTACTGTACTGAGTCAAGCTTTCAACTGTAGATGAATTCTTCTCAACATCATACGTGTCAAGAGTCAGCGACAAGTAATTGACGAGAACATGACTGATGATTCAGATATGAGCAACATCGTAGACATCTACTTGTGTGAAGAGATAACGACTTGAGGGAGAGTCGATTGTGACGTTGTCACTCAGAGCTGTGAAGTTGAGAGTTGGCAAAATCTGGCTGTAGCCTGCGTATGAGCAGAACGCGTTGACGTCGAGGTTTGCGCTCAGGCAATATGGTTCAGATAGGCTTGAAGCATCAACCACGCTCGAAAAGAGCTGTTTCGCTATGTACATCTGAAACGTGATCGCACGTTGAAACTCATAGTCGTCGAGACTCTTGTAAAAGGCGAACAGATTCTGACGATGTCATCAGTTGAGTCGAAATATCAGGACGATGATCGAAGTCGAGTCAGAAGCAAGATCAATCAAGATTGCAAGAAGAAGAACGAGAGCAAGTCATATGAACTGTCATTGAATTATTTTGTGACGCATCAACGTTCTGATCGAATAGAAGAACCTCAGTGATATAGGCTGATTCTCAAGAGCAACTTCATAGACGAATATGAAAAGGTCGAAAGAAAGGTCGCAAGAAGAGAATAATCGCTGTCGAAGATAATGCAGAACGAGATTGAAGAGCGAGAGCACAATGCAGATCTCGTGAGCTTTGATCGCGATCTGAAGAACGGCAAGATTTTCGCTGATTGTCATCGAATTGTCGTTGCTGTCACGTCAATAACGCTGCCGCCAGCTGAATTAAAGAATCGCGAAAGATACAGCAACGAGAACAAGAAGCGCGCAGACTCGAAGCAGAGCGTGACGACGACTTTGACGAACGACGATCTTTGCGAGCTCGGTCGAGAACTGCTGAGCAAGTTCGCGATCTAGCTTCTGAATATTTGTTGGCTCGAAATCATTTCAGTGATCATGATCAGCTACAAACGCAAGGTCTACGATTTCGTATTGAGGGTTCAATGCGAGCTTGTTAGCTGACATGTCGTACGCATCTTCAAGAGCTGAGAACAAAAACGAGGGTGAATAGAACTGACAAATACAAACGAGAAAGAATGACTGTAGAAAAGAAAACATGATGGCGTGAAAGTACTGGTAAATGCCAGAAAGCTTGATCTCAGCCGCACAGCTGCGCGTATCACGTGATCTTAACGTCAGCGCTTCTCGCTTCTATTTTCAGCATCAGAAATGTAGAAACGACTGCGATGATTCAACGATGTCAATCAAAAAATTATCAGAACGACTAAATGACTGTCTCGAGTGTTATCTATCTTAGAGATCTTTGATAGATTTCGGAATAGCATGTTGCAATACAACATACTCGTAGTGCTAATCTGCGTTTCATAATTTGATTACAAGTCAGAAGTCAACAAAGTAGCGCAATTGTATTGCAACGATCAGAGAATGAATGAAGACTTAGAAACAAAGCTACAGATACTAAGTGATAGTCGACGAAGCTTTCAAACTACGAAGTCTCAATACTTCGTTGTCTTCATCGCAAGCAGCAACGAATATTCTTCTGCTGCGTGACTCATCGACTGACAACTTCAGACTTTTTCTGTCTTGTTCATCAGCACAATATCGAAGTCGAGAAAAAGAGTCGAGACAATCTTCTATATCTTCTCTGCTGACTTGCTTACATGATACAGTGTAGCTCAGATTTTGTGACTGATCTCATTTATGAGTCTAGTGTTTTTTTGCGAAGTACGACAAGATCTTTCACAAATGAGTAATCAAATAGATTGAGAAACCTGTCATCGAGCATGATGAAATGAACGAAGCATAAAGCTTGAGAGATCACTAAAGAACTTTGTGAGTCGCTTTCTTGCCGCTGTCTGAACAGACAGCTCTGCGAGCTACGCTGTTTCGCTCGTCTCAAACTGTATCATTATTATTATTACACAGATGCAGTAACAACGACGATTGACCTTCGTGCAATTCTATATTATCTGTCAAATTCGTCAATGAGACATCAATGAAATTGTATCTGACGAAACATATTGTTCAAGACATATTCATCAGCTTCTCAATCTTTTAGCATGAGTCATGACATTTAGACGTCTGAGAACTGATGAAAATATATCGCTAATTGTTGAAACAATTATGTCGAATGTTCGATGTAAATGCTGCTTCTTTAGTATGTTCTGCTCTTGTAGAGACGTTATCTGTGTTCTAGAAAAAGCTAATCGTCTGTGATGAAGCAAGTGCGTTGAGTCTTCAGTCTATAACTTAACATTTCTAGCATATCTAGCAAAACAACAGCACATAGTCACGAATAAATCTGCGACTGATATCACACATTTTCACGACTCAAACAACTTTGCTTCTCTTCTGTCTCTTCAACAGATGCACGAAACTTTGAATCTTCAGTATCTCACTATGATTCTGCACAACAACTGCCTCATAAGTCTTTCTGTACATATGCAGATTCTCGAAGAACAGTTGTCTTCTATCGCTTCACTCAACATTTCTTCTCAACTTTTCAGACGAGACTCACTGTGAAAAGCTAATGAGCATCTGCATCACATCAATGTCAACATTCTTTCTCACTGATATGTATTTTATCTCGTCAGCTATCTTGTAATCTTTGACTAGCACAGTGACAATCTCACTCAGTGTCTTGTATCAATGCTCGAAGATGTTGTAACATTGTTTCTTCATCACGTTTCTGTTCTCATGTGTCGCTATCACAACATAAACTTCAGCGCAATCATCGACATAAGTCTCATGCAATATACTTCGAGAATCGACAACGAGTTCAAGAACATCAGTTTCAGCGACTCTTGCAATCATCTTCAACAACGAGTCATAGAAGCTGTCGCTGAGATTGTAGATGATTGTTGAGCGAAGAAGAATGATGTCAAAAAAATCGATGTGATCAAAGATTTTTGAAACGTAGATAGCTCGATGAATGATGAACGATGAAGAATTGATGAAAGATTGCTCAGTATGCAAAGCGAGAGCTTTTATCTTGTCAAGATAAATCATGTCGTAATCTTTGCAGTTAAATGTGAAAAGAACAAGTGAGCGAATATCAATCTTGTTACTTGTCAAAGAGAGAGCGCGAATAAGCGTGATCATGTCGTTGTAGTGAAAGATGTAATTGAGAATTTATTCTGTCATAAAGATTATCACGTTGAATGTTCATTTCTGAGCTTGCAGATGCTGAATGAAGTCAAAGTCATCAGTTGATTCAAGAACAGAAATGATCTCATTCATCATTAAGAATGTTCTGAACTGAGTGTTACAAACAAGTTCATAGATAATTTATTCTGCTCGCATGAAGACTCTGATGATGATGTTATCAATGTATTTATTTGCTTCAATCATTAAAATCATTCGAGCTTTTGAGCTTGTCATTATAATTATACATTGTAAATTAACTAAGTTTAGCTAAGTACTATTGATAAGTAAGAAGAACAGACAAGTATCAAGTGAAACAGTAGTAATGCAAATACTGTAAGTGTAGAAAGCTGAGTTGTTAGTAAAATGAAGAGCGTATTTGTAGTAGCGAAATTAATGACTCATGAATTGAGCAAGCGACTTCAACAGCAGAAACTTTCATTGCTTCATTGTATCATATTGCAAACCTTCTTCATTTGCGAACGAGAGTGAAGTTTAAGTCAGTCAAGAAGAAGATAAATTCAAGAAGTGCAAAGCAGTTCAACTTAAGCTGTCACTCTTCAATTCTTTCGCAATAATCTTGACACTTGCTTGACAGCTTGTCATTCTAGACTTGTTTTGAACTAGAGAATCTCAGCTCAATTATCAGAGCTTCGCAACAGATGTTTTTTTATGATTGCACTGTAAACTAAACATCATGTTTAATGTATTATTTGAAAACACTTTAAGTGCTTTTCATTTGCTCAATTGATCTGAAAAGAATTGAAATAAGATGTGCAAAGATACATATGTTTATTTTGATAATTAATGATTCGCTTATGAGAATTTACGCTTTCTTGAAATAGTTTAGTAAGTGCTTTTTAAGTACTATTCTACTTGATGCTTCAGAAAGATAATGCAATAACATGTGAAAGCAATACACTAGTTTCTTCACGTTGCTTCAATCATTTACTATAATAGCTCAAGATAGTATCTTACTCAACGCTTTTACAAGAACAATTGATCAATCAATTCAGATGATGATTGAAGTGCTCTTGAAGCTTTTGATTGTAAAACAGCAAGAACATATAAAATGTCTTGATATATCATCATCATGACAAGTCATCAGCGTCATCTTTCTACTATTTTCGATTCGAGAGAAGATAAGTCTAAAGACAGAAAACAAAACAAATTTCTCTCATCAGAGATTAATTTCTTATGAATGTTTCAAGAAAATATATGTCTACAGCAGCGAGAAAATATATCGAGATTATTGATCAAGTGAGCAAAGTCGATCTTGACTCAAATAAAACAGATAAGCTTAATGAGCACGTCTTTTCTATTCAAATCAATACAAAGATGACTTCTCTTTTAATATCAATCTTGAGAAGATAGTTGCTGACTATGAAACAGTTCAAACTGTCAAGAATATGACTCACTTCTTTCTCTGAAAATACAAAACATATGACATCAATCATTACATCTCATATGATTTCAACCGTCAACAAATCATTCTTTTCATCAAGAAGACTTTTGTATTATTCGTCAAGTATGATAGTTATCTTTTGTTCATGAAACTCAATCTTAGTCACATTGAAAGCATTTTCATCAGTGATATTCGTATCAATGATCTGACTATTTTACATGTCATTGACAAGATGAAGATCAGCTTTCTTCATTAAAACTGATCAGCAGATTTCAATAAGATGAGCATGATTCGCGCAACTCAAGTGTTCTTTGACAATGCAATCAAGATGTATATCACGACAGATCAGATTAATATTAATGAAGAGATCATTCAGCAGCATCATGAAAACTATTACTACAAATGATGACGCGATCTTCATTGTCTGATGAGTTAAGAAAACGTCAATGTCAATATGTACATGATTCGCTCATTCTGTTGAAAATAGAAAAGATGATAATCTTCATCTTCATAGAACTGATAAAGCTGAAACTCGCTAATAGAGTTTTTATCTGCTTGATTCTAGCTAGACTTCTAACAGCAACAATCAATATATCAATATGCTCTCATATGATCTTGTATTTCAACACATTCTTCAAGCAATTTCAATGCAATGACTTCATCTTTAAATTAAGTCATAAAACAGTTGTGCAGAAGTTTAAGAGCAAAATGAGCAGAGACTTGAGACAAATGATGAGACAAAGAATGAGACAAAGAGAGAGAAGAATGTGACGAGTAAAATGAGTATCAAGACTAATAAGAGCAATAATGAGAAAAAGACTGCGAAGAAGATTAAAAGCAGTCAGAGAGAAAAAGACATTGAGAAAAAGAGAAATAAGCAAAAATTGAGTACAGATAAGATGAGTTCAACAATTAATACTGTTCAAGTACTATCATATCAGACTGTATAATCAATGTTCTTGATGAGCAGACTGCAAAGAAGCTGACAATTAATGAAGATATTTTGTGAAGATTATTTGCTTCAAAGTCATTTTATTTCGCTCTGAAAAAACTCTGTAAATTGTGTCATTTATCTCAAAATGTTTTCATTTCTGTTTCTTTTTGTTTTGTCAAGATTTTCTAAGAGTGCGCATCTCAAAAGTGAAAGACTCAATTGTCATGACAATTGATATCTCAATTAATCACTTCACTTCTTCAAATACTCATATGTACAAGAATCACTACTGACTCAATGATACTTGATATGAAAAAGATGATTCAATCTTCATGCAATAATGAAATCTTGCAACTTCTCAATGACAAAAGTCTGCAGTTCAACGTTTTAAAATTGACTCGCAAGTATCATGATATCATTATTGTATGAAAACATTGATTCTATGAATGAAGTCTATCATTTCAGATCGATTCAGAAATAAATCTTGCTTTGATGAAGTATGATGTCTACAAATATCTAAGCAATGATCAAACTTTGAAAGATATCATATTCTTTGCAATCAATTTTTATTCGCTAAATCATGATGATGTATCACTCATAGAAAATAAGATTTCATAAGTTTGACATGATGACAGCTATGCTAATACATGAATTGCAAGAATTCATCAGCACAATCTAGATGTCATCTTTGCAAGTTGAGCTTCAAGCGTGATCGTGCAAGCTCAGCTAAATGCATCTGTATATTACAATACTATTATAAAAATCATGTCATTGAATTACTCAGATCATACTCACGCTGCAATTAAATATGTCGATCAAATTCTTATTAAAGAAATCATGAAAGAAATTTCACTTCTTAAAAGAGCAATCTTTCTTACAAATAACGTTAATTCAAGACAAAATGTCATTTTTTCAAATGTCAAGAAATTCAATGACTTGATGAACTGAAACATTATCAATGTCATAGTCAATCTTTATCAGAGAAGCTCAAGAGCTTTCAAATCTTCGACTATCAGATAGTTCTGAGTGATTTCTGTGATTGAATAAAAGAGTGAAATTCAACAAACTTCTCATTTACTCTGCAATCTCTTAGCTTCGTCTTGATTAGCAACATGAACAATTCTCTCATCATCATAGCTGACATTGTTGCAATTTACGATTTCAAAAAAATCTTTTATGTTCTTCTTTACTTTATCATTCAAAAGATTTACATCAACAACTTTGATTTCATTCAAAAGTTTGTTTGCAATTTCGTTAATGCTGTTTCTTGAATCTGACAGCTTTGCACTCAATTTGCTCAATGACAAGTCGCTAACATCTTAAACATATGCAATCTCATCTCTTGTCTCAATAATCTTGAAACTATCTCAAAATACTACTGTCAAGAATTGCATCTTTACGCTTTCTTTCAAGCTGACGTCGATGAACTTCTGAAGTTGAGCGACTGATATATGAAGTCTTTAAATGTTATGTTTATGAATGATGAAATTGACTTTGATGCATTTTGACTGTGCATTTCATTATTTAAATCAATCAAAAAGCTTCAAATTGAATGAGCATGCAGAAAATATCATCATGTAACAAGTTTTCACTTGAAGATGCTGTGTTTGAGAATGTATGACTAGACGCGATGCATGCTAGCGATTTTTTCAAGAGACTCTCTGACTTCAAAGTCAAGCTATCAGCTGATGAAAGTCTGAAGCTTTTTGCAAAGATGTTAGATGTTTGATTGAAGTGTTTTCGTTCAAAAAGCAATGATTAAAGAAGTTGAGAAATATTGACTGACTTTCTTGAATGCAATTGAGGCACGAAAGATTGATGAGATTGAGCGAACTCATGTTGTTGACATTTGTGTATAAATCTAATCACTGACTTGAGAGTATAGCAAATCTTTTTCAAAGAAGACAAGATTTTCTTGTCAAGAGTCTGATCATGTTTTCATGATATTTCTCATACTGTCTTAACATAATGTAGCATGATTATCTTGAGATGACTTTTATGTTCATTATTCAATTCTTTCTCTTCATTGCATAACTCTTGATATTTATGATGACTTCACATGAAGAGCTGACTGTTCATAGATGCATGTGATGAGTAGAAAATTTACATGACTGCTTGCAAAGAATATCGCGATCTTATGCGAAAAGCTCAGTTGTATAAAGCTGAATCTTATTTGATATTGATTGACTGTAGAGCGCATATTCTACTTTCTACATCATAAATTCATTCTCACTTACTGTGAAAATCGTCAGTTTAATTACTCTAACGACGCAAACTTTGCAAGTGACGAAAAAGTATGTTGACAAAGTCATGCATGCAAAAGACTCAACAGTTGCACTTATTAAAAAGCTTGAAATTCTTGATACTAGTCTTAAATATCTTGATGTTTTTCTGAAGAGTGACAATGAAGACTGTTATGTAGTTGACAAAGACTTGATGCTGACTTGCAATATCATCATTGATCAGACAAAGCTTATGACTTTGTGTGATAAGTTAAATGCTGTTGAATCAAGTTGAAGAAGTTAATTATTATGATTATTGAACAAGAAAGAACATCTTGAATTCATTCAAGAGTTGCAAGCTTTTTTGCAGTGAATACAATTTGCTTTAACTATTGATGACTAGTATAGATTCTTGTCTTGCATGCTCATTTGAGAAATCATTTTAATCTTATCAGCACTCTGCTCTCAAAAATCTCTGAAAATGTTCTGAAAATTTTCAAGAAGCAACTAGAAGACTTTTAATTGCTTCAAGATATTGAGACTTGCATCAAATCAATTGAGAACTCAATCATTGATAAATCATTTTCAGTACAATCTTGCATCTTACACATATTACATTAATCAATTGTACTTTCTCATTCAACTCATTTCACATTGAAATTACATGAATCTGTTCAAGCGAAAATCTGAAGCAATCTGATATGTGTAATTAAAGCAAAATTGAATGTATTGAAATGATCAAAAAGAATGAGAATGCAATAATATTTTGATCTGAATCTTGTCTTTTGACTATGAAAAAAAACATCATAGTATCAAGACATTACATGTAGATGAAACTGATGAATGACTGTTGCAAAGATCTGAATTTCAAAAATGATGAAATGAAAGAAACACAATTTATATCTTGTGATGTCATGACTTGCAAGAGTCAGAAAAGTCGATGCTTGCATCAATATTTCATACAGTTTCTTCTGATTACGCTGATTGAAAACAGATTCTTGATCATAAATTGTTTGAGAAACGATGCAAGAAATCAATATGTTACTGTAATCTTTCAGTACTTTGACTATTGAAATTAGAAAAATCAGTCATTTACTCATATTCTAGAAAGTATTTTCAGACAGATTGCAACAACAAGATATCTTATCTTGAAATCAACTTCAAACTTATATCACAGATTCTCTGTACAAGATAAACAGTTGAAACTTCAAGATCTTGAAAAGATACTATTGATAATTTGCAAGAATTTCAGTAAAGTATTCATCATCATTGATACTCTGAATGAATGTGACAAGAACAAACATCAAAAAACATTAATGAAATCAATAGCTTTCTTGCAACAGAGTATGAGCATCAGACTTTTTGTAACAAGTCACTTTCATTTGCAAAACATAAAAACTGCTTTTGAAGATGCTCTTCAAATTAAAGTTAAAGCAAATGCATTGAATTTGCAATCATATCTTTCTCAAGAAATTGAGAATAGCAAAGCTGTGAAAATCATGAACATTTTTTTATGAATTGAAGTTGTAAAAAGAATAGTAAAGACAGTTCAGAAGATGTGAGTTTTCTCATTTCTTAAGAAGATATTGTTTTGATCTTTGATCAGAGTTTTATTAGTTGTACTACAGATTCAGAGAATTTTAACTGAATTTATAGCTGATGAAATAAAAGAAGCACTTCTTATCATGTTAATTATTCTACATGATGCAATTGAAGAGACACTAGTGAAAATAAATAAATAACTCACTAGTCGATGAAGACTCAATCTGAAGACTTTAATGTGAATATTTCACTCAATAAGATCGTTGATCATAGCAGAATTAAGCGATGCTCTTGTCATTCACTTTGATCAAACTGATCTCAATTCGTGATATTGTTCAACAAAAGAGTCAATTATTGAATGCTGCTTGAAATTGATTACTGCTGATGAAGAGAGTTCAACAATTCGTTTTGTGCATTTCTTGATTCAAGAATATTTTCAAGATCAGTTGAAAAAGATATCAATATCGACTGAGAAAGAGATTGCAAAAATGTGCTTGACTTATCTGTTCTTCAACTCGTTTGCATCAGAATGCTGTCAAGAGAGATACTCAGTCGAGAAATAAATATGAAAATATCAATTTCTGAGTTATGTAGCAAGAAACTGAAGTCATCATGTTCAACAATCTAAAATTAATAAAATAAAAGCTTTAGCTTTCAGACTGCTTCGCTCTTCATTTAGAAAATCATGCGTCGCTCAAATCATAAAATTCATACAAGACTATAAAATAATATATTGAGAGTCAGATGAGACTAATAGTTATAATGAGCTTTATCTCATTTCATTCTTTGATCTGAACGATGCTGCACATCAGATACTAAAATCAAGAAAGTTAAACGTTGATTCTACTACACATATTGAAACTACATCATTGATTCTAGCTGCATCTTATGATCATGTGCAGCTAGTTCAAATGCTGCTTAATGTAGAAGCAGATGTTTTGCTAAAAAACTGATACAATAGCACATTACATTGTGCAGCGAAGATTGAACAATGCAATACAATTCAAAAGCTACTCTTTTATGTAGCAGATATTGATATTGAAAGTTTCAATGAATAAACTTTGTTATTCTGTGCAGTGACAGAGAACTATATTACAGCTACAGCTCTTTTATTAGCACGTGATGCAAATTCTAATAAAAAAGTCAATTGTTTTCTTTCTGCACATTTGATCATACAATAGAAGAACTTTGAGATGTTGCAACTATTGTTAGATGCAAAGATTAACATTGAGAAAATGAACTTTGAAAAACTGTCAGCTTTGCATCATGCTGCTATTCAAAGTGATCATCAGATACTGAATGCTGTTCTTGAAAGTGATCTCAATTCTGATCTTCAAGTCATTGAATCTTTTGAAGATTATACAGTGCTTTTTATTACAACTGCACATGATCAATCTTTCAATGTTCGATAATTGTTGAAGATAGAAGTCAATGTAAATCATTGATTAAAATCAAATAAGACAGCATTAATTATTGCATTTCTGAACAATGACAAAAGTATTCAACAAGTGCTTCTGAAATTTGAAGCAGTTCATCATTCATTGTCATTTGAATTTCAGATACTTGATGATAAAGACGAAGAAAATGAGCTGCTAGCACAAAGCATCTTGACTTGATGAAGTGAAGTGTGTGTTGAAGAGACTTGAGAGATCACGCTGCAAGAGTACAAATAAGTTTCAAATCATTAATCAAGAATGTTTACAGAACACAGAAATTAATGTTTCACTTGATTAGTGATAAGATTCACACACAATGTAAATTAAACTAAAAGTACTATCTGCTCTTAGAATTAAGACATGTCAACATTCAAATCAACACTTCGCATAAAGTCAATGACACGACAACAATGAATACATTCAGTCATGTCGTGACTCGTAGAATCAATGAAAGACACTGAATCATAATCTGAGTTTCATCATTCATCTTCAAGATTGATCTTTTCTAAGAACAATTTCTCAAGATCTTTTATCATGCTGCACTTAAACTTGAACGCAGTCATTCTCTAGATTTATGCGAAATTGTCAGCGATGTAAAAGTATTTCTTACTGTTGCATTGCAACTCATCTCGCGCATCATCTGATAGTGATATCGCGATGATCACGACTCTCGTTCACAGAGTATTTATCTATCTGTGATGCAGATTTCGAGAGCATCTAAACTTCTGCAACATACATGTACTATCAATCTCATCGCAGTCACCTCATTTCGCTTCTTTTTCAACAATTCAATCTCAGTTCTTGAGTCTAGATTGAACGTCGAGCTCGACTCGATTACTCGATATCAATCTCGTGCCATCACAATTCTCATTTGTCATTATAGAGAAGAAACATTTCATTTGAACCGTTCATTCAGACTGAAAGTTCTCGCAATCTTCAAAAAAGGGCCAGCTTGACTGAAGGCTATCGACAAGCGAAGGTGGTTGCTACCTCGACTAATAGCTAGGCACTAGGGAACAAGGGGATAAAGCGGGGAAAAGGGGAATAAATAGGCCGTCCTTCCTACTGTTTCCTCTTCATCTCTTTCTGTTTCTTCATCCCTTAAGATTCAGCCAGAAACGCGCTTTCGCCCCACCCACCCACTTCATAGACTCAGTCGCTTAGATAGAGGGAGTGCTTGACACCTCAGGGCGGCTTCCGGGGCAAAATTTAGCCCTAGAGACCGCCAGAGGCTGTCGGGTTTGCCCAAACACATATAATATATATTGGTTCAAACGAAGTCGATGCCCAATAGCAAAACAATAATCCCAGTACACTTCTGCACCAAACACCAATGCGCTTATGCCACAAGATATTCTAGCCTTATGAGCTACCTCTGAGGTCATGTTATAAGTACTACTCGACAATATTGACCTATCCGCTATTCTCCCTCGTCATTTTCCCATTCGACTTCTCTCATTCAATATGCCAGTTACCCGAGCTTTCATTCCCCAAAGTCGAATAATAGAGGAAATAATCTCGTCTTTTAGTTTTCTACGTGGAATGATCCTTGAGGATAAACTATTAGCGACAAGGGTTTCGTTCCTGTGGTCAGTCACGTTCCTGTGGTCAGTCATGTGGATTTTTGAACGAAATAGAGGCAATTGGGGAGAGAGGGAACCAAGCTTGAGAATAAATGCCAGAGTGAACGAAGAACGAATCGTGGGTGATGGCCGGGCTTGGAGAGAACCCCAAAAGATAAATGAGTGAGGAAGCGCAGAGTATCCTTGGGAATTCATGAATTGAAAAGCCTATTATCAAGGGTGGTGGAAGGATGAAAGGCTTAAGTATGTGAGATAAGAGTTGTACAAGTTAGGAAGTCTTAGAAACCTGACCTGTGCTCTTGCCCGGGAGCATGCCTGTCAGCTCATCAGTATCAGCGACCTCTGTAGGATCCGAATTTGTGGGATAAAGAACGGCAGCGTGGAACTTTGAGATGACTACCAGGTGCGACACATGGTAATTCGAGGACTCGATGATGGCCTCTGCAGCATAGGGTGGAATGAAACTATATACCAGGTGGAAAAGGTTTTTAGTTATGATTGCCTGCCCCCAATTCGCTATTGAGGTCAAAGCAGCCTGTGTACCTACGTCCTAATTTTTAGAACAATTAAAGTCCAGAAAGACAAAATGCGGCTCAGGATAGGGCCTGTCAATTGCAAGGCTGTTAAGGAGAGATATTCTTTGCACAAAGATCTATATATACAGTGGCGCGGCAACTCCTCCCTTTCCTTTACGATGTGTTCTAGCCATTCATAATGGCATCAGCGATCTTCTCGGCGAGGGCATCTGTAAAGTACGTCAGCCATCTCGTTCAGAACAGATGCAGCTTTCGTAGATTATGGCTAATTGTAACTCACAGACGGTAGCCTGAGGGTGCCCTGGCGGCAGAAAGGGAAAAGCAGAAGCATCAACCACACGGAGCCCGGAAACGTCAATGACTCGAGCTTTACTGTCAACAACAGCCATTGGATCTGTCGAGTCACCCATGGCACACGTGGCTGCAGCATGGTAGATGCTCGAAGCAGTCTGCTGAATAATATTCAGGATTACCGCGTCGGTCGTGTTACCACCGGGAAAAGCTTCACCACCGATAATCACAGGCTTCATAACCTTGGTGGTGAACACCGAGCTCGCTCGCTTGTAGGTCACGCGGATCGAGCAGCCAGTTGGGGCTGATGATTGGGTTGTCGGCGGTGTCGTTGGAGGCAATGGTCATGTTTCCCCTCGAAAACGGTGCGACGAGGCCGGCAATGGAAGATGCGTAATTTTTACCATCGCGAGGCGCTCCGAAAATGAGATCTCTCTAGTACCCAGACCATGCGTCGAGGAATAGAAACTCGATGTCTGGCCAATCAGCTGCCGTCGAAGCATCCAGCGCCTGCGGAGTTGAATCGCTAAACCTGCGGGCAGCTTCTCGAAACCTAAATGTCATATAGATTGGCATTTTGCAACGGTGACAGGACTGGAAGTCTGGCCCACCCAAAAAGTCCGCCGCCGGGTTCGTCAAAATGCCCGCACGATCTTGGTTGTATTTCTCTTCTGCAGCCTCTGCTGTTGCAGGGACACCTAGCCTACTATGAGTTGCAACGTTGACTTCGTACGATGGTCCTATAAGCACGTGGTCCTAAAGGCAGATTCACTCAGCCACATGACTTCCATCCGAGGCTGACGTCCGGTTTACGTACCCACATGTTTTGGCCAACCCCGGGGCGGTCGGCAAGGACGGTAATGCCATTTTGTGCCAGAGCAGCCTTGGGCCCAATCCCCGATACCATCAATAATTGGGGTGAGCGGAACTGCGAAGAATGAGATTAAGACTTTGAAGTAAACTATAGAAGGTACCCACGGCGCCTACTGAAAAGATCACCTCTTTCCTGGCGCCAATATTGTAGCTACCTCCACCGCTATCTACCTCGACACCTATTGCAGCATTGTTCGTTAATTGAACTCTCTTGGCCAGAGTAGATTTGTAGATGTACAGATTTGTGGTCTGCTGTATGGCTTCTCGGAGAAAGATGTTCGGAAGAGCTCCTTGTTTGAGGGGCGGGATCCAGCGTTAGTAAAACGTATGAAAAACCAAAAAGTTTACCACTTGTCAGACCTGCCAATGGTTTTAGTCCAAGTGCGGCCAGGGCTTTCGCGAACCATGAAGATATGGCATCGACCTAATTTGGATAAAAACCTGCAGTGGTCCTTCGCTAGTACTGAAACTCGAAGGGTCGTTTTGGACCGTGGCGTTGACGTCTCGGAGGCTAGTATTCGATTGGGTCAAGAACATACTTTTCTGGAAATAAGACTTGAAAGAGTCGAAATGTAGCTGGCGTCCCTAACCTGATCGGCCCATTTCTGGTATGAGCCTGTGGTGACCCTAGGAAATGTCAATCAAAGATAATTGAAAAGTATGCGAGTGGCGTTTGAATTTCTATATTTAGCCCTCTTGACGTCAAGCTCGGGTCCTTGGCGGGTCGGGTCGGGTCGGGTCGCGTCGGGATGGAAATATGCTCAACCCGACTCGGGTCGGGTTGAAAATGTGGGCAACCCGACTTTCGGATCGGGTCGAATCCAAAATGTCAACCCGAAACCCGACCCGACGATCAGTCTAGATGATAGTGTATGTAGAAGTCATTGCGTTGAATTTTGATGAATTTTTGAAGGTGATGAATCAAAAATATAAAGGTTTGTTGTTGCATGGCTGAAATTGTTGCATGGCTGCCGAGCACTAAGTGAAGAATGAGCTTAGTGAGGGGCACGGATAGCACCTTCGTTCATCATAGCACGTCTCATATAAAGTGAAGAAGTCTCATGGCGCATGTGATGGTTTGGATCTCCACGGCCGGCAGTTTCCTCCCCTGGCACATGTGATGGTTTGGATCTCCGCGGCCCGCAGTTTCCTTCCCCGCCATCCTGGGCCGAAATTAGAAGACGCAGTCAAAGCCACATACGTAGTATGACTGAAACGGGGCTATAATGGCTCGTGTTCCAAGTCTTGCAAAATTCCAATGGGCGGCATATCCGGCTTTTTGGGCAGTAATGAAAAGGTGTGCGGCACTTTTCGCCTCTTGTGCTGTAAAATTCCTCTACCCTTTGGCCTTTAACACGTTTGTATCTCAAAGTGCCTTCCTGCTTGCCTTCCTACCCTCTTTCTTTTCTCCGCAATTCGAGGAAATGATCACTGCACTGCACTGCACTGCACTGTACTTCTCTTGCGCGAATAATGAGTGCCAGTACAAGTTACTTGCGCGCATCGCTGAGGACGTCCTGGATAGTGGCTTCAACAACCAGACGGCATACCGCATCAGGAAGCAGAGCATGCGTCACGACATGTTTCTTCTCCACATCACCGTCACCACCACGACGAGCTGGGTGGGTTCCAGCACGTGGGATTTCAACCGATTCCTTCAAACCCGGAACCGATCATTATGCGAAACATACTCGATTAGCTTTCGTTTTAGCGTTCTCCACCTCGGTCGCGCTCAGTATGTTTCTGTACTGGCGACGCCAGAGCTCAGTTCGGAGGATCTGGGCACAGGATAGCGCGACCGCCGCGGTGGATCCAACCCCTGCGCCCACCTCAGAGAAACCGGTACCGCCTTATGAATTTGCGGAAAAGCCGTTCCCGGTGGTGACGCCAGAGCCGATGTCCACGCGGCGTTCGATCTCCTTTGTGCCTGCGCAAGCGGGGAAAACGGCGCATTCGCGCCCGGAAATCTACGAGATTCCCGAAGGGAAGTCATCGGAAATATCGAAACTCCCCAAAGAGAAGGCGATACTCACGAGCGCGCCGCATGTTCCTCCATCGATTACCCGAGACTATTCTGTGCTCCTCCAAGTGCCGCTGACGGCGACGACCAAAGTGGCGCAGCTTACGAGCTCGTACAAGTACGAACAGTGGACGTTCAATGACACGGTTCCCGGGCCGTTCATCCGAGCGCGAGTCGGCGACGTGGTGGAGCTGGCGCTGACGAATCGGGACCGAACGGGTAATCCGCACAACGTCGACTGTCACGCGTTTACGGGGCCTGGCGGAGGGGCGGCGCTGACGACGGCGGAAGAGAACGAGACCAAGACAGCGAGGTTCAAGCTACTGTACCCGGGACTGTTCTTGTACCACTGCGCCGCGGCGCCGGTGCCCGTACATATCGCCAACGGCATGTATGGACTCATATACGTGCAGCCGACGGAGGGAGATCTTCCCTCGGTGGACCGGGAATACTACGTGATGCAGAGCGAGTTTTACCACGAGCCGCCTGAGGAGCTGGAGGACGGACGGCGGTCGTCGATGGTGGAGTTTTCGTATCCAAACGCGCTGCGCGAGGAACCGGACGTCGTCGTCTTCAACGGGAGCGAGTCCGCCCTAACGAGAGACCGACCTCTCAAGGCCCATACCGACGAAACCATCCGCGTTTATTTTGGGAACGCAGGACCGAACTTGACGAGCTCCTTCCACGTATTGGGCAGCAACTTTAGAAACGTGTATCGCGACGGCGACGTCGTGAGCCCCCCTGCATCCTCTATACAGACCGTCAGCGTTCCCCCAGGTGCCGCGACGATCGTAAATATGAAGATGGTGGTCCCTGGGACATATACCCTTATAGACCACGCCATATTTCGCTTGGACAAAGGCGCTGTAGGCTACTTGAATGTCTCTGGGAAACCAAGGCCCGATATTTATCAGAGTACAGAGCCTCCCGCGCCATGCGTAGGATGTAAATTACACCCCTAACGATAAAACCTATCCCTTAGATACACATCTGTTACATGAATATTCGGATAAGATGTCTAAAATTGATGATTGTTGAATGCTTTTCCCAATACAGTCTCTACCTGATCCTAACTATGATGCAGCAAGGAAGTCGAGTCGACCGACATGGTGAGCCCCATACAATTAAGCGAGGCGCTTGAGTGCATGGGTCTTGACCGACATGGTTGGCAATCTTGCCAGTATACGCTGGTTTCAACGGATTTCTTCGAGATAGCTTGTGAAGAGAGCAAACAAAACCCGCCGGTTCGATTGGACGATTCAGAATTTCCATTACATATATATTGAATATGAGAATTGGTAGTTGGGGTTAGAAACCCATTTTGATTTCCCGTGGTCGCGAGTCGGGGCGGGAAGTTTAGACTATTATCCCGATCACCCCATCAAAAACTGGGTGCCGGAGCCAAAATACCACAATAACACATTCTATAGAGTAGCGCTTCTCATAGCATCACGAAGAATACTCCTTTGGGCTTCCGACTTCCGCATCTGATGTCCAAGTCTCCGTGCTAGACGAATTTCTGGCTTCAACTTGCGTGTCCAATCATATCATGTCAAAAGGCCACATTTTCCTCCCTTTCTCTTCGCCCGTTGATTGATTATCGATGCTTTTCGCACTCACCACAGCCTGGACCGAGTAAGATCGAAATCGTCGAATTAGGTACTTTTGGTCGTACCAAGCTTCTGAGCTCACCACAGAAAGGGTTTCGATGTTGGGTGAGTACTGCTCCTCGTCCTGTTTCTCAGTAGTCGGGCGGTTCGGCGCCACTGCTGTTGACAGCCTTCCGCTATCGCAAGGGAACGCTTCTCTTGGAAGTTGAAGAATTCTAGGCAGCAGAAGGCTGAGCCAGGCAGCAGTGCTGACGAACGATATAAATAACGTGAGCAGCTATAGCCGAGTACGAGGCAGCCAGTTCAGGCTCCCACCTGCTGCGCCCCTGCACTGCCTCATAGTGCTCCCTCTTGCTTTCTCGATGCTCCCTTCTGCTCCCTCTAAAGCGACTTTGCTTCCTTTCCCGTTTCAAAACGAAAATCTTCAATTCTAAGTTCGGAATGTATATAATGTATGTATATATATAATTTCAAATTTAACATGTCGCGTCTTGAAGAGCGTAAGAGTAGAAGGGTTCACCTAACACTCATCTAAACCTAGCAGTCGTTCAGCCCTATAGGGCTGATAATTCACATTTCACATTTTATTGCTATCAACGTATAATTCTTCAACATATCAGCAAAACGATGACAGTCATTCTTCTCACCTCTTTTATGTTTTTCATACCTTCTGAGAATATCAAACTTTCACAGAAAGAGCGTATAATGCTTGCTCAAGCTCGTTGAAATGAGATTACAACAGTTAATCAAAATTCTTTCATAACAAAACTTGCTCATCAACATGACATATCAAAGAGCACTTTTACAAATCAAATCAATGATTGAAAGACTGCTTCTGTACATAATCAGCAGTTTCAAAGACTTAAACTTGAAGAAGAAGCAACTATATGTGATTAAATTCTACGTCTTCAGACTTGAGACTGATCTTCTTATGTGAAGCAAGTATGTTCAATAATTTAAAAAAGAGCATGAAATAAAGATAAAAGATATCTACAATATAAATGAAAAGAGATTCATGCAAGAAGTTATTGCTAAGCTTTGAGTCATGATTTTCAAATATGAAAAGAAGATTCATATGTTTCAATATGATAATCAAGAGTGAGTTTCATTGATTGAATATATATTTATGAATGAAAAAATCTTGAAGTCATGAATTATTTTTAAAGAAAAACTACAGGCAAAAATCTGATACAAAGTACTTAAAGAAGATTATATTGCTGTGAGTAAAAATGATTGAATTGACAATGAATTGAATTTAGTTTGAATTCAAAAATGTTTTGATTCTGAAATTAAAATTTGTCAAAAAGATGAATATTAAATATTATTAATCAATGATCATACTTTTCATATTACTAAGCTGATCATTGAACTGAGTTTTTATATTTATATTTTGATTCAACTTAATTACTCAAATTGAACATCTTAACTCAACTCAATTACTTAAATTAAACATCATGATTCAACTTGATATTGATTTTGAGTCAGAATTTAATTCAAGTTTTCAACTTAACTTGTTAAGCAATTGAAAATAACATCAAAAGAGTTAAATATAGAAATTTTTTCAATTTTTCACCTTTGCATTATCTTTTTGCATGATCTTTTTAATAGAAAGTTATAAAGAGAAATATGAAGAAAAATATAAAGAGAAACATGAAGAAAAACATGAAGAAAAATATGAAAGAAAACATGAAGAGAAACATGAAAAGAAACATGAAGATTGTTTAATAGAAAGCTTTGATACAAAACTATGATAGAAAATTATGATAAAGAGTCATGATAAAAAACTATGAAGATTGTTTAATAAAGAATCATGAAGAAAAGTCATGAAGAAAAGTCATGAAGAAAAGCTATGATAAAGAAACATAAAGACTATTTGATAGAAAGTCATGATAGAAAGTCATGATAGAAAGTCATAATAGAAAGTCATAATAAAATATTTATTTATTTATCTTCATGTTTTAATGAGTTGAATCAAAAATTTCAAGTTGATATTCAATTTCAACTCTTTGACTTAATCTGAATACTTAAGCAGAACATCTCAACTTAACTTGAATACTTAAAACAAGAATTCTAATTCAAATTGAGTTTTAATGAGCTAAAAACTCAATTCAATCTCAATGACTTGACTTGATGTAATCAATTTACATGTTACTACTCAAATGATTAATTATTGCGTCAGTCAAAAGATTATTTTACTATGTTTTTCAATTTACATCATTCATTTGCTTTAATTACTTAATGTTGAGATTTCTACTTCATTGATTATATTATGAGTCTGCATAAAGTGAATCATATGAGTGTATTCTAACTAGAAGTTCAAAGCTGAAGAAGAAAGAAGATGCAACACATCATGAGTTTTACTCATGAAAACACGCTAAATCACTAGCATGTTAACATCAGCTTTATACTAGTTTATGATAGTTTGACATGATTTATGTTAAACTAACTTGAAGTGCACGCTTGTAACAGATTACTGCATATAAATTTCATGTTCAGTGAATCACTTAATTTAAAATCAGTTACTTAATCAATAAAATAAACTTTTTAAAAATATATTAACAGACTCAACATGAAGCAATTACATCATTAAATATTAGAAAGTCATAAACAGTTACAAAGCTTCTTTCATTCAACTCAGCATTAATACTTTAACATTTTTCTTTTAAGAAACTGAATTAATTATAGTAATATAATATAATCATTTATTTAACTACATCTGTTAAGATTACAGTTATATACATTGATTTTAAAAATAATTTAAAAGTTATTTTAATATTTTTTCAAGATTTTTTGATTTGAATTCATACACTTTTATGACATTAATTTAAGTTCAATTCATGAAAGAAATTATATTATGTATATTGAATAAACAAAACTCTCTAAGAGAGAAAATCACTCATTAACTATATAATGACTTTACATCATTAAAACAATGAATTTTAAAACAATATTATTAATAATGAATTTATAGCTTTTATTCAGCATGTGATGCTTAAGTAAACTCTTAATGAAAGTATCTGTACTATTTATCTGCAATGCATTATTTTTGCTTTGCTCTTCATTAATGATATTTTATACAATGATGTTTTAATCTTCAATCATGAAGATGAATTCTTTGCACTCATGATGTTTATGATTATAACGCAGAAAACTGTGTTCTTCTGCTTGATGATTATCATTCATTGAGCAGAGAAATATATGATGAAAAAAAGATGTAAATAATGAAAAGATAAAGTGTGATTATATTAAATAATTCTTTTCTTCTTTTGATTTAACTTATATCATGTAAATGTTGAATAAATTGTTAGTATAAATGTGCAATTATAATAATAATAATAATAATAAATTCATACACTCTTGTGACATTGATTAGATCGACTCATGAGAAACTCTATGCTATCTGTATCGAGTGAACAAAACTCTCTGAGATAGAAAATCACTCGCAGTCTACATGACTGCTTCACGCAGTTGAAACAGTGAGTTTTGAGACTATGTATCAAATTTGTTCACGTTGATTGCACGTTAGAAAACGAGTGTTCTAGTCACTCTAAATTGCTTCAAGAGCATCGTTTTCATCATCATTTTCGCTACTGCTCTGAGATTCTTTGTGATGATGACGATTATTCAATAGTTTAAAAAGTCAGCATCTTGTAGCATTCTTGATCGCAGATGCAATCAGTTCGAGCAGTGCATGAGTACATGCTTCGTCGTCTAATGACTTCATTCGCAGTTGCATCGCGAGCTATTTATGCCTAAAATGTTTCTAGAGTGCAGATAAGCATTCAGATTTATGCGTTCAATTCTGATGTGTATTGCAAGAATGCTTTCTGCTTTCTGAAGATCATCATGCATCTTTATCATCTTATTGCTCAGATGCGATCTTTGTGCTGAGATTGCGTTGACGTCTGCAACGCGTTCTCTGTACTTTTTTCATCGTTGATTTTATTGATCTTTGTGATACTGCGTTATTGCGATGCTATCGCTTGTTGAAATCATTGTGAAGAAGAGAGTGTGTCGTCTGCGTCTCGACTGTATCTTCGCATCTTCTTGAATGAAGACATTCAGAAGTACTATTTTCTTGATGACGAGTGAGCGAGAAATGACGCGATTAACTTTCGTCAAATGAGCGCGTATTAGTTTGCATGCTTGTCTGATCTCTTGCATTCGATTGTTGACTCAACTGTGTAGCGTGATCTTGTTCTGTAGCATGTTTAGATGAACATGTAGCGAACTCATGTATGTTTCTGTCTCTAAAGTTTTGATGTTTACTCTTTTGAATGCTTCTGCTACGTGACACAGAGTCTGATTCTGAAGTGTTTCTAGTCTGCATTCTTTGCTCAACAGTTCATCTTTCTTGTCGCGCTGATGTCAGACTGACGCTTCGAATGCAATTTCTGATCTCACTACTGCTGAGTATACTTGTCTCGCTTTTGTGAAGATAGCTTCTCATGTGAAGATTTCAAGATGACTAAGTGTCAGCATTCTTGTGACGTGATTCATCTTTATTTGTCGAAGATGCGCGTTTCATCACAGTTTCATGTTCAGTTGCATCTTTAAAACTTGTACGTCTGATTTTGATTTGATAACTGAGCTTTCTATTTATATGCTAGTCATCATGTTGAATCTCTTCGATTTTCTAGTGAAATGCGTAAGCTTGTACTTTTCTGATGCGAACGTTGCGTCATGAGTGCAAGCTCATTTCGCGCAGACGTCGTGTGCTTTGCTCAGTGTTCAGCAGATTTCTTCAGTGAATCTGTCGTAGACTAGAATGTTAATATCGTTTATGAAGTCAAGCACTTCAATTTTAATTTTCAGTGCTTTGCATTTTTCAATTAGACTTGCGTTGAAGAATAGAAAGAGAATTGATGAAATGAGAAATTTCTGCGATATGTCTGCGTTTATCTCGCGCATGTCGCTCGTTTGTTCATCGAATATTAGCGATGTCTCTCGATTCTCTAGAAAGCAGCGTGTTCATTCAATTATGTAGCTTGACGTTCTTTTCATTTTCAGCGTGTGCAGAAGTCTGACGTGTGAGACTCAATCAAATGCTTTGACGACGTCTAAGCTTAGCATGAAAGTCACATATTTGATTTCACAGTCTCATACTGTGTGAACTTAATCTACTAGTAGATTTAACGTCGAGATCATGAATCACTTGCGTCTCGCTCTCATTTGAGCATTTGATAGCATGCAATGAGTCTTGACTATGTCACTCAGTCTTTTGATCATGATCGACTTCAGCGCTTTGCTCATGATATCGAGCAAAGCAATGAGTCGATACGTCTTCAAATCAATATAGTCGCTTTTCTTCAATTTGTGTAGTACTATTGTCTGAGTCTTTTTGAACTGCTTCGAATGATACTTATGTGTTACGCATGCGTTGAATAAACTCGTCAGTACTGAGATCAGTTCTGCAAGACTCGCTTGAAGCGCTCTGTTTGAAATATCTGAAGCGCTTGATGCTTTGTCTGCTTTTACTCATTTGATTGTCTGCTTCACTTCATCTTCTGTGATGCGTGAATTGAATGAGACTGTCAGAGATATGAATGATTCTGAGATGTCGTTGACATTCGCTTGAGAAGATGAGAAAAAGAACTTTTTTCGCAGTATCTCGATTTTTTTCTCGAACGTCGTTGTCATATGATCGATGTTGCTTCGCTTCAGTGACGAAAACTGAGAAAGCTTTTTAGATAGCTGACTTTTCATTCTAGCTCATTTTGCAAAGCGTCATATTGATTTGAGTGCTTCGCTCAGCTCATGCATTTGTGTTCTGAAGTGTGCACATTTCGTTTGTCGAATGATCTTGTTTTTATGATCGTTGTGCTTCAGATATTCATTTCACGCTTCTAATGTGCCTTGCGTTTTTCATATGATTCGCAATCATCTTGATTTCATTACTACTTCGAAGCAGCTTTGATTTCAAAAGTCTCTTGCTTAATTTGATGACTTTGTCAAAAGAGTAAATTTCTTGATGATCTTCTGTAGCACTCTGATAATCTTGCACACTCTGTCATTCATCATAGTCTTGTTGTCTAAAGAGCATTTCAAAGATAGATGTATTTGCAGATAAGCACTCAATGCTTCTGTATTCATTTTCTTTCAAAGTCATCAAGTCGAGAGTTGCACTGAGATTGTTTGTAAACATAGCTCTGTGATGATTGAAAGATGATTCAACTTCTGATGCAGATCGATTCGTATCTTGCACTTGCGTGTCATAAACTGTATTTTCTCGCTGCTAAAGACTAAATCAATCGTCGTAAATTGATTGTGAGCTTCGTAAGTAATAATGTCTGATTTCAGTAATAATTTCAGCCTTGCATTTGTAATGACGTTTAGTAGAATATCAGTCATCGTATGACGAGTGAAGCATCTTCGTTTCTCTCAGTGAGAATGATGTAGATTGAAATCTTTTATGATCAGTTGTTCGCAGTCATTCTTGAGTAGTTTGTTCAAACGAGAAATGATTAAAGATCTCTCTGTGAATGTAGTAGATAATGAGTATGAGTTGTAGACGTTTAGAAGTCTTAGCGTCTGCGTTTCATCATCTGTGTTGCGAGTTAATATTCTGATTGAGCAAATGTCTGACTCAGCTGTTTCTACTATTCATTGATCGAATCTTAAACATTTGTTAACGTATATGCATGTTCTTGATTGAGATGACGAGTTTTTCACTAGGTGAAAGAAGTTGTGTGCTGAGCTAAATGACTGCAAGTCGTTGTTGTTGCAATCTTGCTTCTGTATAGCTACTATGTCAAATTCGCGAACTTCTCTGTTAATTAGAAATGATTCTTGAATTCTTAATGATTTTCTGATGTTGTACTGTAGAATTCGTAGAAAAGACTGTTTTATCATAAAGTTATTCATAGCTGTTGTTGACTCTGCAATGAGAAGACTCTTTGTATGCTTTCAATCATCGACGATCTTTCTCACTTTCTGATTGAATGTTTCTGAATCTGCTCAGATGTCGTCTCGTCTGAGTCACTATTCACGCAAGAGAAAAGATTGACTCGTCTCTTCTTGATCTTTACTATCTGTCAAGCTGATTCATCAGCGATTCAACTGCGTGTTTTCAGCATGACTGTTGCTGAGCTTGAGAGATTCGTTGAATCGAAAGAATTCGTTGAATCTGAAGAGTTCATTGAATTTAAAGAGTTCAGAAACAGCGAGAAGAGTGTGCAATTGTATTTAGACGTTTCAGAGTATCTGAACGATTTATTTCTATAGATTTCGAACGCTTGTTTCATCTGCTGTCATCACTTGAGACAGATGCGTCTTCAGAGTTCGTGATTTTTATTGCAGTTGACGCAACGTCTTCTATTCAAAGACATCACACACTTCTCTATGTGATGCTTGTCTGCGCATTTTTCGCAGCGCTGATTCTTTCTGCAGATCTTAATCATGTGATCAAATTCGTGACATCTGAAGCACTATGTGATGCAACAGTTCTTTTCAAATAGCTTGCATGCACATTCTTGATACAAGTTCAGCATGCTCACGTTCATTAGTTGATTCATCATCGCTTCGATCGCGATCTTTACGATGAGCGACGAATGAGTCTTTTCGCTATCTGCTATTTTCTTGAGTCAGACTATTCTTAGAACTTTCAGATCTTCATGAAGTCTCGCGTTATCTTTTATCAATCTTTCAATGATCTTTTCTTGATTGTTCATGTCTATTGTAGTGCATACTTCATGTGTCAGCATTGTGAAGGTTCGATGTGCTACATGTGTCAAACTCGCGATTTCTTTTGCTCACGTCTGAATCTTTTTCAGATTTGCTCAAGCATCTGAGCTAACTGCGTGAAGAAAAATGTCATCGCTGCTCAGCTTGCAAAGTGACACGATTAGATTTCTTTGATCTGTCGACACGTCTGCAATTCTCTGTAGAATCTGTTCAATCAACTTCTTCTGTATCTTTTCTATTTCTCTTCTGTTCATTATCTTAATCATGATTTCTCGTTTCTTGCGAAGCGACGACGAGTCATCTCTGAAACGTTGCTTCTTCGTCGCTATTTCTTCTCTTGTCACGTTCGCTCATGACGTGATTTTCGTTGAAAGACGCGTGTTTCTCTGTGTATGCAACTGCTTATTAAGCAGTTGAACTGATGTCTTCAGTTTCTGTACATTCTTCGCGATGAACGCGTTCTGATTCGCGTGATGTTTTTCTTCTGAGTTGAGTCGAAGACGTTGAATCAGCTTCAATGCTATCTCTTTTCATGAATGATCTTTGCTCTTCTCTTTCTCTAACGTTGATATCTTTATTAGTAGATCAATAATGTTAGCAACGTTCTCTTTATCATCACGTAAGCATTTCAACTTCACGTCTTTGTTTTCTTGCAATGAATCAACGTCACTTGCAATTGTCTTTGAATCAGCATTGCTGCAATTTGTGCAATTCATCATCATTTAATCATCTTCTAGATTCACTCTGTCTTGTTTGTAGTGCTTTTTTTCAAAATTTGTGATGCATGCGTTGTGATTGTTTTTGTGCAATTATAATTATTCAATGCATAATTTATTAAAAATATATTGTATATATTGCATGCAACATACATAAAGTATAATCTTTATGCTGATTTTTCTCTTAAACTTGAGAAGTTACTCAGAGAATTTTCTTGCAACAAATTCACAGTTTAAGATGAATAAGATCTTTCACTGCTTAAATTTCAACAGTTTACTTCTTAAGCATAAATTGCAAACATATCATCTGTAATATGCATGCATATCATAATCGATTTCTTCTTTAATTACATCAACATATGTTACTGTTTTTTCAAGTCATACAAATGATGTTTTCAACTAGAAATTGACTTTATCATTAAGATATTCAAGAATCAGAACTCAGTAAAAAAGTGAGATTTTCAAGATCAATAATCATCATCATTGTATATCATGTTTTATAGATGCTCACTTTATTTATAAAGCATGCAACTCATCTGTTTTGTATTATTTGTAGAAATCTTTCTCATGCAGATTAATTATGTTTTGCAAAAATGTTTATATATTATACTTTTAATCAAACAGCATAATTCAATCATTCTTTATTAACTTGTTTATATTTCTCTTTTCTTAACAAAGTCTTCTTATCAGCATATTATTTATATATAAAATTTCTGTATCTGAATATTTATTAAATGATATTAACAAGATTTTTAAGTTTATTCATGTTGAATTTAATGAAACTTGTGAGTTGCTTATATTATAGTAACAGACATGCAGTCTTAACAAGATTTATACATAGTTAACATGTAAATTTAAAAAATATTCATGATTTAAGTTTTTTTTGCTAATCATTTTCAACAGATCAAACATGAAAATGTTTTGTTTCAATTTTTATTATCACAGTGATGAAATGTTGAATTGAATGATTTTTATAAGCAATTTCTCTCATAGTTTTGCGTTTTATTTTACTTTCTTATTTGCATGTAAATTGCTTTGTAACATGCACATTAAAATTATTGAAGTTTGCATGATTGTAAAAACTCTGTACATGATTAATATACAGCACTTCATCATCATGCAGCATCTTACCTCTTATTCCCGACCGTCACCTGCTCTGATGACGCTCTCATCGACCTCGACGACGATCGTCTTGGCACGTCGATTCATCACCAGCCTCTCGATCAATTCGTCACCAGCCTCGAACTTCTACTAAACGCTCTCGAGCTCGATACTTTCTATGACATGAATCGTCGAGCCGATCGAGGCAACTTCAACGGTTTAGAAATCATGGAAAAAGACGAAGATTTGACTTCGCAAATGCCATGGGGAATATTGACGGTTTTGGCGGCGCGATCGCCCAGCTGCCATCACCTTCCCCCGCCCGGATCGATTCCTGCGCGCGGACTACCCCACATACTTTGGGAGGCATACTTGTAGCCCTGAATTAGCTGAATTCAATGCCGTCAAAATAATTGAAAAACATCGAGGTTTGACCTAGTAAATGGGGTTGGGGAGGTTCACTGCGCTGGTTGACCGCCCACCTAGTAGTAATCCTTCCCCCGCCCGGATCAATTTCTGCGCGCTGACTACTCAACATTCTTTGAAAGGCATACTTGTAGCCCTGAATTAGCTGAATTCAATGCCGTCAAAATAATTGATTTATATCAAGGTTTGATCGAGTAAATGAGGTTGGGGATGTTGATGCCCCGGGGCCTACCTGTTCCCACCTATGCTCAGCCCTAGAAGCAGTGGTCAGCCCTATCGGAGGCTTTCAGCCCTAGGAGCAGTGATCAGCCATAGCAGCAGTGGTCAGCCCTACCGGCGGGGCGAATGGGTAGATTTCCTACCTGCTATCGAATTGTCCGCCCGGATCAACCTCGATGCGCTGACTACCCCACATACTTTGAGAGGCATACTTGTAGCTCTGATTGAGCTGAATTCAATGCTTCAGAAATAATCGAAAAATATTCAGATTTGACCTAGTAATCGGGGTTGAGAAGGTTCAATGCGCTGGGTGACAGCCCACCTAGTAGTAATTCTTCCCCCGCCCGGATCAATTCCTGCGCGCTGACTATCTCACATACTTTGGGAGGCATAATTGTAGCTCTGATTGAGCTGAATTCAATGCTTCAGAAATAATCGAAAAATATCAAGATTTGACCTAGCAGTCGAGGTTGGGGATATTTCGATGCGCTGAGCGACCGAATTCCCCGCATAGCAGCAATTCCCCGATCACTACTGAACTTCATGCATTCATTATTTGACAAAACTTTCTAAGACATACTTGTAGCTCTGAATCAGCTGAATTCAGATCTTTAAAAATAATTGAATAATATCAATGTTTGACATAACAGTCAATATTGAAAGTATTGCGAATGTTAAAGTTCAATGTTCAACATAGCAGCGCTCGTCACACAATTGACGTAGAATCACTAAAGTTCAACAAACAATGCTTCAAAAGAATAATTTTATATGACAAAGTAATAGTTAAAGCAATTACGATTCAGAAAATGTTAAACTCTTTAAGTTTACTCTGTTCATTGTAAATCAAAATGTCAAAGATCAAATATACATGTTCAGTTTTGATGTTCTGCGCAAGCTCTTAGTTCAACGCTACTTTAGTAAATTTGCTTCATCTTTCTTTCAACTTCATGTCTTGTTCAACGTCAGAACATCATTGACAAGCTACATACAACGCACTCAACAACATTGTTACAGCATTCATACTGCTTGTATCTGATTATCAAAGTCACATATATTGATACTCATTGAATTTACAGCATTACGCCTTGTGTACATAACTCAACATGTCTGTACATAATGAGCTCGTCAACGACGCAGCAATTAACAGAAGTCGACGCGCAAGATCTGCATCACAGTAAGTAATTATAATAATACATACAATAATAAAGCATTATATATTAATTTATTGAATAGTAACTCAACATCACATACACAGAATGCAGTGTTGAGATCGTGCCTAGAATCTAATCACACTGCAGCGAGATAGTGCGTAGCTGAATAGAATGTTTGATCAATAGAGGTAGCTATAACTAGAAAACTAAGAATACAGAAGAAAGAAGACAGTTTCGAGCTGTATCTATAGTAGGTCGAACAAAGAAGCGAAGTAGCCGATTTGCTAGAGCTCGAATAGATGAAATGTTTCAGCATATTTCGATTCGAAACATCGCTGTTTCTTGTTCACATATCGAAATTTCTAGAATCTATTGACTAGGCTCTATTCAATGTTGACACGCTTCGTAACATGCAGTCGAGTGTATTTCTTTGTCTTTCTTATCATATTATTCAAAGTTTTCTTTGTTACTTTGTTCTGAATGTCATACTGCTTTATTTTCTGATACTTTTTCTTTTCATATCAAATCTCATTACAAACAGCATGCAGAAAAAGAAAAACAGCAAGAACTTCTTTCACAAATTTCATCTTTTTCATTATATACTGTCTCAGAAACATTTGCCTTCATACAACAATCATCAATGATTCTGTTTGCTTTTTCAGAGCTTGATATACATAAAAATGCATTTTCTTGCAATTTATGTCATCTAGTTCTGTTAAATAAAGAAAACATGAAGAGACATTGTTAAAAAAATCACGCAAGTGATTTTAAGCATACTGTGACTTCTTCTGTTCTTGCACAATCTTTACGTAAGAATCGATTTTTCTTTCAAGTACAAGCACGTTCAAACTCAGCTGTTTCAAACGTTGTATCAAATATTCAAAGTATTGAATCTGATAATAATAATGATTTACAATCTGATCTTGCTGTTTCAACTCTTCTGTCTTCTTATGAGAAGAAAGTTGAGAATATTCAAGCAAAATCTGAGATCATTGATTTGAAACATACTCGAGAAGAACTCTCTGCTTTTCAAATTCAAACTCAGTATTTGAATTTCTTGAATAGACGAAATTATTCTTTCGTGAATACTTTTGTGCAGTCAGCAGATAAAACATCTGAACACATTCTTTTTGCACTCTCTTTACAAATCAAACAGCTTCTTCAAACAAGTCTTTCACAAGTTCAATACATGTCAAGACAGCATCTTAATGTGTTGAATAGTTTTGAATTAAATAACATTCGAATCAAGAGTTTTAAAGCTACGCAGAATTTATCTACTATTGATAAATATGCGAAGGTTTTTGCTCAATTCTTCTGTTTTTTATTCAGAACTGCTTCAGTTACAGATAAAGAACTGTCTTTTACATCTGCAATTGAACTTGCATCTTCAAAAGATGAGAAAAGATCTTTGAAAAAACTGTTTCGTTTGTCTGACAAAAGTCAAGCTTTGATCAATGATTTGCATGAGTTTGTTGAATCTGATGAAGTTGATATTCTTTTTGTAGAAGAAGAAACAAAGAAGAAGAAGAATAAACGACAACAGAAACGAAAGCAAGTTTCGCGTTCGTCTTCATCTTCTTCTACTTCTGATTCTTCTTCAACAAAATCAAGTTCTTCATTCAATGATGTATTTGATTCTTCTCTTTCTGATACAGATGAATCTGAGTCAAATGATGAAGAAACAACTGTTGCAGAAAGAAGAAAGAATGAATCTTCAAGTTCAGAATCTGATTCATTAAATGATGATTCAAATACAAACTTTGATAAGAAACTTCTGTCTTTTAAGTTAAACAAAGCACAATCTTTACTTCTTGAACTCTTCATTTCATTACTGCAACAAAACATTGAATTCAACAAGTTTGACAGCTGTATCAATAGCTTTTTCGCTTGTTATTCTGTTAATGTTCGCACGAAATCTTTGAAAGATTCTGCACAAATATCTCAATCTTATTCTGCATTTATATACTGTGCACAGTTGCTTACTCTTGAGCATTGTACACAACAATATTTGCAGAAAAGAAATGAACAGATAAACTGCAGTCTTTTAACAAAACTGTCACTCTTTATGAATACTTTCTTTCATAACACAGCTGTTACTGCACTTGCAGAAATTCT